>QWCB01001569.1_pt1 | contig 21603 bp, 16 predicted proteins | sample 1972511 | NCBI WGS metagenome assembly QWCB01 (sample SAMN09866719, study PRJNA288562) | Human gut metagenome isolate term5_stool, whole genome shotgun sequencing... | isolation source: gut | host: Homo sapiens | place: USA: California | reverse complement strand
CGAGCCACTAGCAAGCTACGTGAGCTTTCAGCAGTCTTAGGCTCACCTGGACGAAGACGCTCATAGATTTCTTTCAAAGCTTCGTCTGTACGAGAGTCCATTGGGTTTTTATGGATATCTTTTTCAACAGTATTACGAACGAGGTCGCTGTCACCAAAGATATCAAAGATTTCGTCATCACCTGAGAAACCAAGGGCACGAACCAAGGTCGTAAATGGAATCTTACGAGTACGGTCGATACGAGTATAGGCGATATCTTTTGAGTCGCTTTCAAGTTCCAACCAAGCTCCACGGTTAGGGATAACAGTTGAACTGTAGCCCACTTTACCATTTTTGTCTACCTTGTCATTAAAGTAAACACCTGGAGAACGCACCAACTGTGATACGATGATTCGTTCACCACCGTTGATGATGAAAGTCCCCATCTCAGTCATGATTGGGAAATCACCAAAGAATACTTCCTGGGTTTTAATTTCGCCAGTTTCTTTGTTAATCAAGCGGAAGGTTACAAAGATAGGTGCTGAGTAGCTGGCATCATGGATACGAGCTTCTTCAAGCGTATATTTAGGTTCTTTGATTTCGTAGCCAACAAATTCCAACTCCATTGTGTCTGTGAAGTTTGAAATTGGCAATACATCTTCAAATACTTCCTTAAGACCGTGATCTAGGAAATCTTTGAATGAATCTGTTTGAATTTCAATCAAATTTGGTAAGTCAAGAACTTCTTTGATTCTTGAAAAACTACGACGGGTACGATGTTTCCCGTATTGAACGTCATGTCCTGCCAAGATGATTCTCCTTTAAAATAAAGTTTCAAGCCTAGTCGTCTAGGCCTTTGATTATCGTCAAAAGGTTGTAAACCTTCTATCACCTTATCCCCCTTAACTAATTTTCAGAATCTTTAAATCTTTGTTACAAACACTAGAAAACCTGAAAAAAAGCACAAAAAGAGCAGCTAAATCCGACTTTTTCAGGAGATTTAACTGCTGTGAGCCTTGTCCGGACAATATTTCAGACAAAACCTACGACAAATGATTATTCATATTATACCTAATTTTCTTTGATTTTTCAAGGGTTTTGAACGATTTTTTTGCCTGAAATATTGATAGGGCTTGTTTTCAGAAAAGGATGCTTTCATTTTCGCTAATTCATTTTCAAATCAGCCTCCTCGTAAAACTGTGTGACCTTCAACAAAAAATATCTGAATCAATGATCGAATCATTTTTGACCTCTGCCATTCAATGGTAGGAGCTTGGCAACCAAGAACTTCTAGAGACTTTAGGAAATCTATCCGACCTTAAAAAGGGTTTCTCAGTCATATTTGGATAGAAATTCATTCGTTTTTCCAACATGATTTCTTGTTAAAATAAACCTAAATAACCTGTTCAGCAATGTTAAGTGAGCCAATGGGAAACATAAATCCTATCGGAAGCATTTTTTATACTCTCAAAATAGGCTATCTTTTTGACTTTCAAAACGTTTGAATCAAGCTATTCTGTCCTTTTTATATAAAGTAATCCTCCCTAGTTTTAAAGGTTTCTAGCTCTCCACTCTGACACGAGTCACAATGCCATCCTTGTCAGTCAGGCTAAATTCTGCAGAAGAAAGCCAATGAGTTATCGCCTTATTACCTTGAGATTGGGCAAAAACCTTCAACAACCCCTCTTTGTTCTCAACTTCAACCACATAGTAGGCAAGACCTGCCATTCCTTGATCACGAGGAGCTAAGTTTTTACCTCCCCATTCGTTAACTGCTAGATGATGATGGTAATTCCCCGATGCTATCCAACTGGCATGCGGAATCGTGAATTTCTCCTCAAGACCGAGAGACTCTTGGTAGAACACACTCGCTTCTCGGCTGTTTTTAACAGATAAGTGAACGTGCCCCATGCGAGTGCCACTTGCGATTGCAAAAGGCTCTATGTTTCTTCCTAGTTCGTAGATATCTTGCGCAGACAGCTCTTCTGTCACCCCGATAATTCGTCCATCCTCACGAATATCCCAGACTGTCACAAGTTTATCTCTGTAGAGTTCAATCCCATTGCCCTCTAAGTCTTCCAAATAGATAGCCTCACTATAACCATGATCAGCCCCACCAACTAGTGGAATCTTTAAGTCTAGCAAGTGTTTAAAAACATTGGCCAAGTCTTCGCGACTTGGTAAAAGCAAGGCCATATGGTAAAGTCCGTAGTTCTGCTTAGGATTGCTTGTATCTTCTGTTTGGATAAGCTTCACCAGCGGTTTTCCTCCAGCACCTAGAAGAACTTCTTTTTCCGATTGATTCAAAATCTCCAAACCAAGTAATTGGTGATAAAAAGCAGTCTGACTTTCTAAATCCTTTACATTTAAAGACACTTCAGCCAAATAAATTTGACTATTATATTCGTAAACCATAGAAAACCCCTCTTTGCTGTAACTATATTTATTACACCTATTATACACCCTTATCAGCCAATGTCAATCCAGATGCTTAGGAATGAAAAAACAAGAACAATCCTCCCCATGTAGGAAGGATTGTTTCGCTTTAATGAGCCAGCATTTCTTGGGCGATTTCTTGACCAGATAAGCCATCTGGATAGTAGGTTGGCCAGTTATCCATTTCTTCAAAGAGGGCTTCCTGGCTAGTACCTCCAAAGAAGATATGGAAATGCTCTGCCTTGACTGGTGCGATATTGTGGTCGCTAAACTGAACATACTTAAATTGTCCAGCATCCGCATCTGTCGCTTCAAAGAGATAACGAACTCCTCGATTCCCTTTCTTATAAGTCAAAATTTTCTTGCCGACATACTTGTATGTATATTTCTTACTTTGGTCACCTTGGATGAATTCCATAGTGTTATCCGTGATATTAATCTTAGATACATCAGTTTGGTAGCCCTTTTGATAGTAGGCTTTGTACTCATCCTTGGTCATCTTGCCAGTCAATTTAGTCTTGTAGTCAAATACTTGGTCAAGAGTCCCATTTTCAAGGAAAGGATAGACTGACTGCCAGTTACCAACGTAATCACTTAGGGTACGGTCCTTAACATCGGCATCCTCAAAGTAGCCATTATGAACGGTTTTAGTTTCCTCTACTTTTTCTGGTTCAATCTCTGCTCCTGCCTGATCAGTTGTCTGCTTGAGAGACCTGAGATTTTTCTCCATGACAGAGATATAGTTTTCTCCAGCCTTCATGTCCTCTTCGATCAAGCTTTCAAGAGGATTCAGAACATCTAACTTCACTCCTGTTTCTTTTGAGAGGGTATTCGCTAAGGCTTGAGAAGCATTTTCTTCAAAGTAGATATAAGAGATTTTGTATTTCTTGATGTATTCGGTCAATTTCGCCAAGCGACTTGCTGACGGCTCCGCATCTGGTGAAAGACCTGAGATAGAGACTTGATTGAGTCCGTAGTCCAAGGCAAGATAACGGAAGGCTGCGTGTTGAGTCACAAAACTCTTTTGTTTTGCACTAGAAAGTCCTTCAGTATAGGCCTTGTCCAAGGCTTGCAGTTTTTCGATATAGGCTGCTGCATTTTGCTCAAAGGTTGCTTTTTTATCAGGATAGTCAGCTGATAAACTGTCACGAATGTGCTCTACAAGCTTAATGGCACGCGCAGGAGACAACCATACGTGAGGATCATACTCGTGATGATGGCCTTCTTCGCCATGGTCATGGTCTTCCTCTTCTTCACTTCCTGGAAGAAGCAACATATCTCCAGTAGCCTTAATTGTTTTTACTTTTTTCGCATCTAGTGAATCTAAAAGCTTGGGAACCCATGTTTCCATGTTCTCATTTTCATAAACAAAGGCATCAGCGTCTTGGATTTTAGCAACTGCCTTAGGCGATGGTTCATAATCATGTGGCTCTGTTCCAGCCCCGATTAAGAGTTCGACATTGGCTGTGTCCCCTGCTACTTGCTTGGTAAATTCATAGACAGGATAGAAAGTTGTAACGATATTTAATTTCCCGTCTGCTTGTTTTTGATTGGAACAAGCTACTAAGAATACCGTCACAAGACTTGCCAAAAGTAGGCCTAGTTTTTTCATGTACTTCTCCTATTTGATAAAACGTTTGAGTAGGCTGACTAACAAAAAGACAACTACAAAGATAATGGTAATACTTGCACTCGGTGGTGTCTCTGCATAATAGGATATATAAAGCCCTGCTACCATACCTAGAAAACCAATAATGCTGGCAAGAATCATCACAGAACTAAAGTTCTTCCCTAGACGCAAAGCAATACTTGCTGGTAAGACCATGATAGTCGATACCAAAAGTGCTCCCGCTGCTGGGATCATGAGGGCAATAGCCACCCCCGTCACCATGTTAAAGAGGATAGACATAGTACGCACTGGAAGACCATCTACAAAAGCTGTATCCTCGTCAAAAGTTAAGATGTACATGGGTCTCAAAAAGAGGAAGGTCAGGATTAAAACAACCGCTGCAATGACAAAGAGCCCAATTACCTGCTCTTGACTAATAGTCACAATAGAACCAAAAAGGTATTGGTCCAAGCTCATCGAACTAGAACTCTTCCCCTTACTCATAACAATAAGTGAAACTGCAAGTCCTGTAGACATGAGAATAGCTGTCCCAATCTCCATAAAGCTTTTATAAACCGTACGCAAGTATTCAAGAAAGACTGCCGCAATCAAGACAATGGCAATGGTTGAGATGGTTGGAGAAATCCCCAAAACCAAGCCAAAGGCAACACCCGAAAGCGAGACGTGACTGAGAGTGTCGCTCATGAGACTTTGACGGCGCAAGATTAGAAAAGTTCCAAGAACTGGTGAAAAGAGACTCATGGCAATAACAGCCAAAAAGGCCCGCTGCATAAAATCATAAGAAAATAGATTAAGCATGGTCCACCTCCTGGTCATTTTCATGGACATTGAAACAACGCCATGGTGAATCTTGGTCTCGAACAAGGTGGATGTTACGATCTGCGTAGTCCTTGACCTCTTCAGGATCGTGAGTAATCATCAGAACAGCCTTGCCATGGTGGTGGGCACTGTGATGCATGAGTTCATAAAATTCATTCTTGGTACCTGCATCCATCCCTGTTGTCGGCTCATCCAAGATAAAGATATCTGGATCTGAAGCAAACATACGTGCAATGACCGCTCTTTGCTTTTGCCCACCAGAGAGGGAACCAATTCGTTTATCCCGATGCTCCCACATGCCGACAGAGTTTAAACTCGCCTTGATATGTTCTTCATCGTGGGCATTCAGACGACGGAACCAGCCCTTTCTTGGGTAGCGACCTGATTTGACAAACTCATAGACAGTACTTGGAAAGCCCGCATTAAAACTGGCGATCTGCTGAGGAAGATAGGCAATTCTTAATTTTTTCCCATGAATATTTGTCTTTGAGATGGTTACTTTCCCAATTCTCGGTTGTAAAATACCTAGACTAGCCTTGATAAGAGTCGTCTTGGCAGCTCCATTTTCTCCTGTCAGTGTGACAAACTCCCCACTATCAACACTATAGTTGATATGCTCAAGAACCGGCTCCTTGTCATAATAGAAGGACAAATCCTCTACTGTGATGTATCTCATTACTTGATTTCTCCTACTAAAGCAGTTAAAAACCGCTGGATAATTTTTTGTTCGTTTGGTGTGAACTGAGTGGCAACCTGCTCATAAGTCGAGAGAGTATGTTCATGATGATGCTGGTGTTCCTCAGCAATTGGTCGTGCTAAGTCTGTCAATCGATAGAAGATAACGCGCGCATCCTTGGGATCCTTAGATGTCTCTAACATCCCCTCTTTAACCAAGGATTTGATAGCCTTGGTAACGGCAGCTTGACTAACATTGAGACGACGCGCCAACTCAGAGTTGGTGAGCGACTCCTCTGATAAAAGCATGAGAATATGCTCCTGGGTATTCGTCAAGGCCACATTACTGGTGCAATGACCAATGAGAATTTCATGTTGGTTTTCCGCCTTGAGAATAATCTCATTTAAAAAACGATCGATATCTTTTGCCAACTGTCTCATGATTTGCTCCTTTCTCAGAACGGAATTTCTATAAATACAAGGTTTTCATACTCTTCAAAAATCAAATTCAAACCATTCCTTTACTAGTTAAGTATATCACATCCAAGCAAGGAGTCAAGAAAAAAGATGAAAACACCTGAGATGTTTTCATCCTTTAGAATTATTTTTCTTGTTTACGGCTAGTCCAGAGGGCTGTCGCTCCAAGAATCATACCAAGTAGCATCATGAAAATAGATTGCTCACTACCTGTATTTGGAAGTAGTTTCTCTGAGACTACTGTTTTCTTAGCAAACTTATCTGCAACCTTATAATCAACTTTTACAGTAGAAGGTTGAGTCGGTTTTGTTGCTTGGTCTTCTACTGGTTTAGCTGGATCCTGCTCTTTACCTTCTTCAGGAAGTTTAAATGTTTTTGAGTCCACAGAAATCGTGCGTGAATTTGGATTTACCTTTTCATACTGAGTCAAATCAGCTGTTTTGAGATAGTCTTCAAAGGCAGCATCCATTGAAGGACCTTCTTCTCTAGCACCACCAAGCATGGTATAACCGTCACCACCTGCCGCAAGGAAGTCATTGGTTGCTAGGTAGTAGATTTTCGCCAAATCTAGTTTTTCATAAAGACCAGTTGCACGATTCTTCACTTGAATAGCCAAGACGCGTTTACCTGCGACTAGATTTGTATCGTAGTAGACCTTGGCTCCTGAAATCTGTAAGAATCCACCACTTGGTTCTAGCAATGGTTGACCATTTTCATCCAAGACAGTTTTTCCTGCCTTATCAACCTGCAAGATAGAGCCGAGAGATTTTTCAAACATATCCAGAACTTGCTGACCAGTTACTTGAATTTGTGAGATTGTGTTTCCAAATGGCAAGACTGCAATGACATTTCCTTTTGTAATTGGCTTATCTTTGGAAATCGTTTCACGCAAGCCACCACCATTTGTCACAGCGATATCTGTTGGATGACTGAAGCCTGTTTGACCGTACTGATAGAGAGAATCTGCGACAACATTTCCAAGGTTTGTCTCGCGGACACGGACATTTTCACGGTCACCGTTCAATTCAACTGGGCTATTTGAAACAACTTCTACAGCATTTTCAGCATCATATTTTTCTTTGATTTCTTTGACCATGGCTGCAATCTTTGGATTGGCTTCTAATTTCTTAGCATCTGCAGCAGGTACCTGGCTTGGATTTCCTAATAATTGACGAGATTTGTAAGTGATTTTACCAACGTTATGGAGATAGCTTCCTGTCTGGTTGTATGTCACATTGTCCCCATAGGTAGTAGATTCTACTGTATGAGAGTGACCATCAATCACTGTAACACGCTTACCTTTCAAAAGAGGATTTTTTGAGAGTGCTTCTGCAAGTGTTGAACCACGCCATTCTACAGGTGTTGTTGTATCAACTCCCAAGTGAGCGAGAACAACATAGTGTTTGTAGTCTTTGCCTTCTGCCAAGGCTTTAGCTTGAATTTCTTCGATAACCTTGTTAACCTCTGCAATTGGTTCTGTAAAGGTTACACCTTTAACATTTTTAGGGTGGGTCTTAGTAGCTGTTTCAGGTGTTGTCACACCGATGACGACAAATTCATCACCTTCAACATCCTTGCTCTTATCAACAATTGTTGCTGCTTCAAATAGACGAGCTCCATTTACATAAGTATTTGAGCTGAGCAGTGGGAAGTTCAAGATTTCTTTGTATTTTTTAGCTTCGTCAAGTCCAAAGTCAAACTCATGATTTCCTACAGCCATGGCATCATAACCCATCTCATTTAGGATTTTGGCACGAGCTTCACCCTTTGTAGAGTTTGAAATCGGCAGACCTTGGAAGGCATCGCCTGCATCTACCACTAGAGTCGTTTGATTGCTCTTTTCTCGCTCCTTCTCAATAACCGTAGCTTGGCATCTCCAATTACTCCTTTTTCTTCTACGATACGACCATGCACGTCATTGGTATGCAAGATAACAGTATCTTGTTCTTCTTTTTGAGGTGCAACCTCTTCAGCTGGTGTTGCCGTATTTATAACAACCTCAGGAGTCGCTGCTACTACTGGTGCTTCTGCAGTACTCACAACTTCTGTAACTTCTGAAGAACTAGTATTTTCTTCAGCATAGACTTGTCCAGCTAAAAAGGCTGGAGCTAACAGGGCTGTCGATAGGACAGGCAACAAGAAACGTTTATTCATTTTGAAATCCCTTTCTCTTCTTTCTTCTACCATTATACGCTATTTAGCATGATTTTAAAACTTTTAGCCTTTTTTAGGGCAAGCTATCTGATATTTCATAAAAAAGTCTGAACAAAAAGTTCAAACTCCTTTTCTATATTATTGAAAATCTTTAATATTCCCATCGTAATTTGCCCAATCCTGGCTAAAGAAACGGTCATTCATTTGGTAATTAGGTGCTGTTGTCGGATTGCTCAAAAAGGGATTCACAACCTTATCAAACGCCAACCAGCCCAACCAACCGATATGAATCGTATCCTTAACAAAGTAGGGATCTCCACCATTTTTTGAAAAGTCAGCGATATTGGTGAAACCCTGACTTTCCAACTGGTAACGAATTTTTTCAATAGAGTGTTGATACATTTCTTCGTCCAAACCTGTATAGTTCATCCATTTTTGATTGACAGGTTGAAAGACAAAGAGCACATTAACCTTAGACTTGGCAAATTGATCGAGCACTAGCTGCAAATCATTGTACTCACTTGATTGGAGAAAGTTATAATTCTTTTGATAGCCTTCTAAATTTTTTAAGTCCTTCTTTAGTTGAGTATTATAAAAGTGGTTCTCCATTCCCAAATCATTATTGGTCGTATTTTCCTCTGCATCCTTACGTGCAATATTTTCCAATTCTTCATAAGAAAATTGTTCTGGGAGACTGCTCAAATATTTCTCAACATGATCTTTGTACTTTAATCGACCATGAATGGAGAATTGACCAAAAAGAGCAGCTTGTCTTTCATTGAACTCGGCAGAGAGATTAACCATCGTTTGATCAAAGTCTGACAATTGTTCATTCTTGGCCAGCTTCTCAACAATTCCCTTCATCGGTACTCTTGGATTTTGCTTCAAGAGTCTAGTGGCCGCATATTGAGAGGCCAGATCTCCGGATTGATTTTCCAAAAAGGCCGTCAACTGGTCATTGTTAAAAAAGCTTTGAAAAGTAGGCGCATCGTGCTCCTCTTTTGTAAACCATTGTGGAGAGATTACAAATACCGCTTGTTTGTTTTCAAGCTCAGATGTGATTTGTTGTAGCCCAAAGTACTGACTAAGAGAAGCTGCTCCTGCCTGCCCCATAAAATAAGGACGATAGGGGCGATTATACTTTTCAGCTAATACTGCTGGATGCATGCTATCAAAACGAATCCATTCACTCGAACCCAAAAAGGGTATAAAACGTATATTAGGATCCGTGAGAGCTCTCACTTTTTGTCTTCTCTCTTTGAAACTTTCTGCACTTATCGAGGCTGCAGAGTATTTTTCCTCCATTAGATTATGACTCTTACTACTAGGATAGAAAATAATGAGTAGAAGAACCAATAAACCTGCAGTAAGAATGGGCCCGAAGATTAACCACAGGCGTTTAAGCATTCTTTAACTCCGTAATCCCTACTACGATTTTATTAGCTGTATTCCAGTCATCACGACCAAATTCTGTAACTGGGACACGAATATCAAAGCGATTTTCGATTTCCACGATCAATTCAACTGTTCCCATACTGTCCAAGACACCTGCATCAAAGAGATCCTCATCCATCATGTCAGAAACATCTTCCATAAACAATTCATCAATAATTTCAATAACTTCTGATTTGATATCCATTTTTTAATTCCTTTTATTTTTTAAACCATAAATCATTCAAAAATCCAGAGAAGATTAAGAATGAAACCATCACGACATGGAAGGTTATAACCATGCCAAGCAACTGAATCCAGCGATTCTCAGGTAGAGCAGCCTTCCCTGCTTTTTTCCGTTCCTTATTGAGGGTTTTCTTCTTACGAAGCCAGGCATCATTAATTACTAAACCTAACCCATGAAAGAGTCCGTAGACGATGTAAAACCATGTTATTCCATGCCAGAACCCCATAAGGAGCATGTTCAGGATATAGGCGACACTTGAAGTCACATTTCGATTCTTAAACAATTTCTTTCTCGTCATCACCATGACCAAGCGCATAAAGACAAAGTCACGGAACCAGAAAGATAAGCTCATATGCCAGCGATTCCAAAACTCTTTCAAATCCCTTGATAAGAAGGGTTTGTTGAAGTTGATCGGACTACGAATCCCCATCAGATTTGAAATAGCTATAGCAAACATGGAATAACCCGCAAAGTCAAAGAAGAGCTCCAAACCAAATGTGTACATGATGGCCACTACATAATAGTTAAAGACGCCCCCTTCCTGTAAAGCTAAGTTCTTTAGAGGAGGTAACAAAATCTCGCCTAAAATATGAGCTAGGATAAATTTGTACAGAAATCCCCACATGATATACCGAACGGACTCGGCTAGCATATCCATCAACTCATCGCGCTCTGGAATCGTCTGATAATTTTCATTAAAACGTTTGAAACGATCAATAGGACCACTTGAAAATGTCGGCATAAAGAGAAGAAAACGCAAATACTCCCACATCTTCAAATCCTTAATGACTCCATCTCGAAGTTCGATGATGATTCCCACCGAACGAAAAGTCAGGTAAGAAATTCCCAAAAATCCAAGCAAAGACTGCGTTCCATTGATAGCAGGCTGCACCTTGACAAAGATAATCGGAAGGAGGGACAGAAAACTAACTAGGTAGAAGACCCACTTGCCATCCTTACTTTTTCGATACTGCTTGTAAAAAAGAACCAGTACCATTTGCCAAATTAGATAGATTCCTAAGGCAGCTAATTGATTGGTCTTGCCTCCCGTCAACATAGTGACTATAAAGAAGAGACTAACCAATATTTCATACCAGCCAAAACGTTTTTTGAAAAAAAGACCGATAAAGATTGGCAAGGTAGCGGTAATCACGTAGACAAAGTACTGTAGATTTCCATAAGGCTCAATATGAGGAAGCTGTTTGAAAAGCTCCATCATCTATTATTCACCTCATTGATTAAGCCTTTAATGTCAATTTTGCCATTTGGAGTTAGTGGCAATTCCTTTCTGTAAAGGAACTTAGACGGCATCATGTAAGACATCATAATATCTTCCAAGTCTTCCTTGATCGCTTTCGTGATATCAATTTCGCGCTCAAATTGTTCTTTGACGCCATCTTTTAAGATAACATAGGCCAAGAGGTTTTGAACCTTGTGGTCTTTGTTGTAACGTGGAACTGCAACAGCGGATTCAACATACTGAGATTTATTCAAGTTTTGAGAAACATCTTCTAGCTCAATGCGGTAACCGTTAAACTTGATCTGGAAGTCCATCCGTCCACCATAGAGAAGGAGACCTTCATCTGTCATGGTTCCGACATCTCCCGTATGATAGGCTGGAAGACCTTCAAATTCGAAGAAGGCTTCAGCTGTTTTTTCAGGATTGTTCATGTAGCCTTTTGAAACAGCTGGACCAGATACGATAATCTCCCCTTGCTCTCCGTTTGGCAATTTGTTCCCTTCCTCATCAATGATAAAGGTTGGAGAATCTTCTTTGGTGTAGCCAATTGGAAGACGTTTCAAAGTTGCTAACATCTCATCTGTAATAGCGACTGCTGACAAAGCAACTGTTGCTTCTGTTGGCCCGTAAGCATTGATGATGCGCGCATTTGGGAAACGTTCGCGTAATTTTTGAGCAGTTTTAACTGTCAACTCTTCCCCATCAAAGTAAAAATGGGTAATATCTGGCATCTTTTCAGCATTGAAATCTTCAGACAACATGGCCATATCTGCAAAAGATGGTGTCGAAGTCCAGATAGCAATCGGAAGAGAAAAGATGGTCGCAAAGAGTTGTTTGAAGTCTTGAGTGATGGCTGATGGAAGAGCAAAAAGGGTTCCTCCAAGAGCCAAGGTCGGTGCCCAATACATGACAGACAAGTCAAAAGAATAAGGTGGCTGAGCCAGCATTTGTGGACGCTCTGGCGTCGCAAATTCCTTGTCCGTAATCATCCAGTTGGTAAAGCTGAGCAGATTATCATGCGAAATTTGCACCCCTTTTGGCTTACCAGTCGTACCAGAAGTAAAGATGATGTAGTAGTTATCATCTCCCTTGACTGGATGCGTCATCTCATAGCTTGCCCCTTGAACAAAGGCTTCATGAACCTGAGCTAGATTCATCATTGGTGTAGAGACCTGCTCCAATGGAAAGTCTGAAATAGCAATGATCAAGCTTGGCTCAGCCACTTCAAGAATGGCAGACACGCGCTCCAAGGCCGAATGACTGTCAATTGGAATGTAGGCATGACCTGACTTGGTCAAGGCTACAAAGGTAGCCAACATCTCATACTCCTGACCACCAAAAACGACTACAGGAGATTTTTCAGGTAAATCTAGTTGATCGATGGTTGCAGCCAAACTATCCGAATCAGCCTTCAAATCACCATAGGTACGTTCCTCACCAAGAACATTATAGACTGGAAAGCCAGGCTGAGTTTGGGCGAAGTACTCAATCACTTCAATCATATCTTTTATCGGTTTATTAGACACAGTTCGTTTTCTCCTTAAAGTTAAAATTCATTGTAGATAAAGCCACCCTGACCTTGACCTAGGTAACTAAAAAAGTAAAGCAAACCCAGTAAAACAATAAAATACAGGACCGTTTGCCCTAAAAAAATATATAATGGTTTCTTTCTATCCATGATCGATTTCTTTTCTGTAAATTTCCGTCAATTTTTCCACAAACAATTACTATTTTTTCTTGTTCCCATTTTACCACTTTATTCCCTCTATTTTCAACTGTTTACCATTTTTAGAAAGCACATTTTAGCTTATTTTAAGACAAGTTAAAATATTAATGTTTTGCCCTCAAAAAACAACAAAGTTTGAGAATCCAATCTCAAACTTTGTTACAAATAGCTCTTTTATCTTAGAAAAGTGAGAATACAAGCACGGCCAAGGCTGCACCGATAACAGGTCCCATAACTGGAATCCAGGCATAAGACCAGTCTCCATCTCCCTTGTTTGAAATTGGCAAGATGCTGTGCATGATACGAGGGCCAAGATCACGAGCTGGGTTCAAGGCATAACCTGTTGTCCCACCTAGTGATAGACCGATACCGACAATCAAAGTTCCCACTGCAAAGGTTCCGATACCAGGCTGAAGGTCATAAAGCCCCAAAGCAAAGATTGTCAACACCAAAACAAAGGTTCCAAGGATTTCACTGATCAAGTTAGAAACTGTATCCTTGATGGCTGGACCAGTACTGAAGGTTGCCAGGATATTGCCTGCATTTTCTTCTGCATCATAATGTGGTTTGAATTGCAACCAAACCAAAATCTGACCGAGCATAGCTCCTGCAAACTGAGCTAGGATGTAAGGGAAAACGGATGCCCAAGGCAGGCCACCTTTTAAGGCCACACCAATGGTCACAGCTGGGTTTAAATGAGCTGGACTGAGCTTGCCAGACACAAAGGCTGCGACAGCAACGGCAATCCCCCAACCCATAGTGATGACAATCCATCCTGAATTGTTACTCTTAGTTTTGGGAAGAACCACACCTGCAACAACACCATTTCCTAGAAGAATCAGGATTAAAGTCCCTAAAAATTCTCCAAATAATTCATTCATCATCTTTCTGTCTCCATTAAAAAGAAGGAGAAGGTAGACTAGGAGTCCTGCCCTCCACCTCTTTTATTTTTTCTTAATTTTTTTATTCTGCTAAGTCATTTTGAGCGAGAGCTGCTTCGACATCAGCACGGTAAGCTGCTTTTTCTTCTTCTGACCAGTCATAGAATCGTCCCATTTCATTCAAAACTGGCTCAACGATGCTATCCAAACTATCACGCATAAAGAGCATGTGGTTGGTACGACGAAGGAGGAAGTCAACTGGGCTAAGAGCCAACTCATTGCGCATTGCATAGTGAAGAGACAAAGTATCAGCCAAGCTGAGTCCTGGCGCTTGTTCCAAACTATGAGCAAGTGCAAAGACTTTCGGTGCATTTGAACCGTAAAGATTTGCTAGGTAATAAGCTTCCTTACTATCCAAGCCACGTGACACTCCAAGTTGCGCAAAGGCTTCGATTTCTGAGTCCACATTTGCTGGGTTCAATTCCCCACCTGAAACAGGGTAAGTCTTAGAATTGATGAGTTTAAAGCTACGGTCAAATTCTGCTTTGAGGATATCAACCACGCGCTCCATAGCTCCTTCAGCCATCTTACGGTAGTCTGTGATTTTACCACCAGCAAGGGTCAAAAGGCCATTGTCATCACGGTCCAAGCTCGAACCACGTGAAACTGCAGATGGGTCCAAATGTTTCTCAGAGGTACTGCTTTCAAGCTTGCTGACAGCAACCTCAACATCTTCACGCGTTTTTTCTTTAGAGAGGTAAGACTCAACAGTCGCAATCAAGTTGTTAAAGCTTTCATCACTGATAGTTCCGTTATTTCCGCCATTGTAGTCAGAAGCGCTATTGCCTGCGATCAATGGACGAAGACCTGCCCAGCTGCTTTCGATATCATCAATGGTGATGTTGGCTTCTAGGAAGCGGTTATTGACAATGCCAAGTAGATAATCTACATCTTCCTGAGTCACTTTTGGATGTTCCAAATCACCTGTGTAGTCTGTATCAGTTGTACCAAAGTAAGTCTTGTTTTCACGTGGGAGAACAAAGACCATACGACCGTCACCCAAACCTGTGTCAAAGTAAACTGGCTGTGACACCTTGATCTTGCTTGAATCCACTACCAAGTGAACTCCCTTAGTTGGACGCATTTGTGAGAATTGTGTTCCCTTATTAGACAAATTACGTACTTTGTCGCTCCAAGGACCTGTTGTGTTAATCACCAGACGGGCCTTGATTTCAAAAACTTGGTCTGTCAACAAATCACGAGCTACAACACCTGTAATCTTGCCACTTTCGTCAAAGAGGAAGCCTTCTGCCTTCACGTGGTTAGCAATGAGGGCACCGTCTTGGTTGGCACGTTTGATGTTTTCAATCACGAGACGCGCATCGTTGTTACGGAAGTCAAGGTAAACCCCACCTCCTACCAAGCCTTCTTTCTTCAAGTTTGGTTGACGTTCCAAGACTTCTTCCTTGCTCAAGACCTTGTTAGCAGCTGGCGTATTGTTAACCCCTGCCAAAAGGTCGTACAAATCCATGGCTACTTTGAGACGGAAGAGACTAAAGGTCGCTCCATCTTCATCGTAAACTGGCAAGAGCATTGGATCTGGTTTTGGAATGTGTGGAGCAATTTGTTGTACCACTGCACGTTCTGAAACCGTATCTGATACTACTTCTACGTCAAATTGCTTAAGGTAACGAAGACCGCCGTGAACCAATTTTGTTGAACGGCTTGATGTTCCTTCTGCGAAATCCTGCATTTCAATCAAGCCAGTCTCAAGACCACTAGCTGCCGCCTGCAAGGCTACACCAGCCCCTGTGATCCCCCCACCGATAATCAAGAGATCCAAGGTACGTTCCTGCATTTTTTGAATTGATAATTCACGTGTTTTCTTTGAAAATTCCATATTGACACACTTTCTAATTAAGTCGCTTTATTCTTCCAGTATTAGTCGTCGATTTCCGCAAAGACTTGAGTTGCTTTCACAGCTTTCTTCCAGCCCTTGTAGAGTTGTTCCTTGCGAGATTCGTTCATGGATGGCTCAAAGAGTTCTCCTGTCTCGTTCAAGAGTTTCAACTCTTCCAAATCCTTCCAGTAGCCTACTGACAAACCTGCCAAGAAGGCTGCCCCTAGAGCTGTTGTTTCCAAGTTTTTGGCACGTGCGATGTCGATTCCCAAGATGTCAGCTTGGAACTGCATGAGGAAGTTGTTCATAGCTGCACCACCATCCACCTTCAAGACTTGGATAGCTGTCTGAGCATCCACTTGCATGGTATCGATGATGTCACGGACTTGATAAGCGATAGATTGCAAGGTTGCCTTGATAAAGTCTTCTTTGCTTGTTCCACGAGTCAAGCCAAAGACAGAACCACGAGCGTTTTGGTTCCAATATGGAGCACCTAGACCTGTAAAGGCTGGAACGACATAAACTTCATCATTGTTGTGAGAATCACGAGCATATTTTTCAGATTCTGGTGAGTTCTCTACCATTCGAAGACCGTCACGAAGCCATTGAATCGCACTTCCTGCGATGAAGATAGATCCTTCTAAAGCATAGTAAACCTTACCATTGATACCGTAACCGATAGTTGTCAAGAGGTTGTTTTCAGACAACTGCATTTCTTCACCAGTATTCATGATGATGAAAGAACCTGTTCCATAAGTATTTTTAACCATACCAGGTTCAAAGGCTAACTGTCCAAAGAGGGCTGCCTGTTGGTCCCCTGCCATACCTGAAATTGGCACTTCTCCACCGTAGAAATGGAATGGTGCTGTCTTACCGTAGATTTCAGAGTTAGAACGAACTTCTGGAAGCATAGCCTTCGGAATGTTGAGGATTTCCAAAATCTCATCATCCCATTTGAGTTCTTTAATGTTATAGAGCATGGTACGAGCCGCATTTGAGTAGTCGGTCACGTGAGCCGCACCATCAGTCAATTTCCAAACCAACCAAGTATCGATAGTACCAAAGAGCAACTCACCCTTTTCTGCTCGCTCTTGAGCGCCTTCTACATGGTCCAAGATCCAACGAACCTTGGTCGCAGAGAAGTAAGCATCGATGATCAGACCAGTCTTCTCATGGAATTTCTCTACATAACCTTGTTTTTTTAGTTGTTCAGCCAAAGGCGCTGTCTGGCGAGACTGCCAAACGATGGCATTATAGATAGGAAGACCTGTCTTTTTATCCCAAACAACTGTCGTTTCACGCTGGTTGGTAATCCCGATAGCTTGGATTTGATTTGGCTTGATACCACTTTCGATAAAAGCCCCAGCGATTACTGACTGCACAGAGTTCCAAATTTCATTGGCATTGTGCTCAACCCAACCTGCTTGTGGAAAGATTTGTGTGAATTCTTTTTGACTTGAGCTGACCTTTTCCCCTTTTTTGTTAAAAATAATGGCACGAGAACTGGTAGTTCCTTGGTCAATGGCCATAATATATTTTTCTTGTGACATGTGCTGTCCTCCTGATAAAGATTTTAAGGTTATTTCCTCTTTACAGTAACTAGTATACAAAATAAAGCGCTTTCTTGTTTATCAAGTTTTTTAAAATTTTAAAAAAAATTGATGAGATTGTGAGAATTTCACAAAAAAGACCTGGATTCCCAAGCCTTTTAAGCAAATAGTATCTGACGAATCGCTGCCAAATCTTCCATATCTAAGTCGTTTTTTAAATAATATACTGGAGTCTGGTCTTTTTTATGAATAGGATTATTGGTAACCAGCAAATCGTAGTGTCGACTAGGGTCATAGGCTTCAATAGTAATAAAACGATTGTATTCCAAATAGCGTTTCAAGATAGCAGTCATTCTTGAAAAGACAAGAAAACCCGCTGTTACATCTAGACCAATCCGCATATGATGACCGTCATTTTCTGCCATGTATTCCATCAATTGAAGCAATTCCCAAAGTATTTTTTTATCCAAGTCCGTCTCCTGCTGAAAGGTAGGTAAAGCATGAAAAATCTCCTCTGCTGTCTCTTTAAAATCATGTTCCATCAGCAAATAAGGATGACGATTCTCTAACTGGTACTTATAGCGGTCTTGTAAAATATAGCCCTTGAATAGATAGACTTGGCCACAAAATTGACTCAGTTCATAGGTGACATGGTCTTCCGTATAACCGCCTAGCAAGCCCTCTTTCTTCATTTTTTGAATCAGTTGCGTCAACAAATCTGCCAGCCTCCCTCCAAACCCAAGGATATACTCCATGGTATGTAGGGGCAAAATGCGATGAGAAAGAAGAAAAGAGAAGAAAATCATCATCTCACCATCCTCAGTTCCCAAAGGAATGTGTTGCCCAGCAAAAAAGGACGGTGTCTTTCTCAACAAGCGAAGGTAGAAAATATTGTCAAAATAGCCTCGCATTTTATCTTCTATGACTTGAAATTGACAGGCATTGACACGTAGACGTTGTTGGCTGATATGATTCCACAAAATCAAGTCTAACTTCTGCCCCGAAGACAATTGAGCACCACAGATTTCTTCTAAACTAGCAATTTCCCGCCTTCTCTCAGGCTTTTGCATTTCATTTCCCCAGTCCTTACTCGACCAAACCTTACGTAAAAGACAGAAATAAAAGTAACGAATCTGGTGCTCTGGACCTCGCAAACGTCCGTTTTGGATAGATAAATCAAATTCGGATAAAATCTGATTTAAACCAGATAAGTGGCGCCCAAGCGTGGCCTCACTGACCATCAATTCTTGAACCAGCTGATGGGCTTGAAACTGATGGTGATAGAGCAGATATAGTAAAATCTGGTATTTCACCGCATTGTCTAAAAATAGGCGACGAATATCACGCCCCTTAGTAGTCGCACCGACTGACAAGTTGACCTGCTCTTCCTGTAAATGAATCTGTACATCTAGACCAACTGTTTGCGCTCTTTCATTTGTGAATAAGATGTACTTGGTCACAGTCGCTTTAGAGAAGCCCGTCTCCTCCATCAGTGCTTTTAAGGTCGTTTGTGACTCCTGCAATAAAAAAGAAAGGACTAAAAATTGACCAGCTTCAGCTTTTTCCATCAAGTCTCCTAAATACATTTGTTACCCCTTTCATTTTCTTCCTTTAGAATAACACAAAACTTAAAAATGATGAAATAATCTGTTTCTCTTTTTATTTTCATGCAGATTTCCTAGTCCATTATCCTGAAAATCAGCAAACACCCCACTCCCCCTTTGGGCATTTTTATGCTAAAATAGTAGCTATGGATAAAATTATTAAAACTATATCAGAAAGCGGAGCCTTTCGTGCTTTTGTCCTTGATAGCACAGAAACCGTCCGCACTGCTCAAGAAAAACACCGAACCCAAGCTAGCTCAACTGTAGCGCTTGGTCGAACTCTTATCGCTAGCCAGATTCTCGCAGCCAATGAAAAAGGAAATACCAAGCTAACGGTTAAAGTTCTTGGAACTAGCTCTCTAGGTGCCATCATCACCGTAGCTGATACCAAGGGAAATGTCAAAGGCTACGTTCAAAATCCTGGTGTTGACATCAAAAAGACTGCAACTGGTGAAGTTCTAGTCGGACCTTTTGTCGGCAATGGTCAATTTCTCGTTATCACAGACTACGGCACTGGAAATCCTTATAACTCTATGACTCCGCTTATCTCCGGAGAAATCGGAGAAGATCTTGCCTTCTATTTGACAGAAAGCCAGCAAACCCCGTCAGCAGTTGGACTCAATGTCCTTTTAGACGAGGAAGACAAGGTCAAAGTAGCAGGCGGTTTCCTTGTTCAAGTTTTGCCAGGAGCCAAGGAAGAAGAAATTGCTCGCTTTGAAAAACGCATCCAAGAAATGCCTGCCATTTCAACCCTTCTCGAGAGTGAAGACCATATCGAATCTCTTCTTAAAGCCATCTATGGCGACGAGCCATACAAACGCTTGTCTGAAGAAGAGATTCGTTTCCAATGTGACTGCAGCAAAGAACGCTTTATGAAGGCTCTTTCTAGTCTCTCAAGCTCAGACTTGCAGGAAATGAAGGACGAAGATCACGGGGCAGAAATCACTTGTCAATTCTGTCAAACAACTTACAACTTTAACGAAAATGGCCTGGAGGAACTCATTCGTGACAAATCTTAATACACCTTTTATGATTGGCAATGTTGAGATTCCCAATCGTACCGTTCTAGCGCCTATGGCTGGTGTCACCAACTCTGCCTTCCGTACCATTGCAAAAGAGCTTGGAGCTGGACTCGTTGTCATGGAAATGGTCTCTGACAAGGGAATCCAATACAACAACGAAAAAACTCTGCACATGCTTCATATCGATGAAGGCGAAAACCCAGTCTCTATCCAACTTTTTGGTAGCGATGAAGACAGCCTCGCACGCGCAGCAGAATTCATCCAAGAAAACACCAAGACCGATATCGTGGATATCAACATGGGCTGTCCTGTCAACAAAATCGTGAAAAACGAAGCTGGCGCTATGTGGCTCAAAGACCCAGACAAGATCTACTCTATCATCAACAAGGTCCAATCTGTTCTTGATATCCCCCTTACTGTCAAGATGCGTACAGGCTGGTCTGACCCATCCCTAGCAGTTGAGAATGCTCTAGCTGCTGAGGCTGCAGGTGTTTCTGCCCTTGCTATGCACGGTCGTACTCGTGAACAAATGTACACTGGTCACGCAGATTTGGAGACTCTCCACAAGGTTGCACAAGCTCTGACAAAAATTCCATTTATCGCTAACGGTGACATTCGCACTGTCCAAGAAGCTAAACAACGCATCGAAGAAGTCGGTGCTGATGCCGTTATGATTGGACGCGCAGCTATGGGGAATCCTTACCTCTTCAACCAAATCAATCACTACTTTGAAACTGGAGAAATCCTTCCTGATTTAACCTTTGAAGATAAGATGAACATCGCCTACGAGCACTTGAAACGCTTGATTAACCTCAAGGGAGAAAAGGTTGCGGTCCGTGAATTCCGTGGACTCGCTCCTCACTACCTCCGTGGAACATCTGGTGCAGCTAAACTTCGTGGTGCTATTTCGCAAGCTAGCACACTAGCCGAGATTGAAGCACTATTGCAATTAGATAAGGCTTAAACTTCTATACTACCTTTCAAGTAAGGGTTGATTTCTCGCCCATCTCACACCACCATACGTGTCGTTCGGCATACGGCGTTTTAACGTATAGCATTCAAGGTAACAATCCAATCCCCCCCGTCTAACGGGTGGTTTGCACCAGGGTTATAAGCTCAATTACCAGCCAGCGCCTAAAGACGCTGGCTTTTACCTTGTTCAAGCTGACTCGTCACTTGCCTCTTAAAGAGGCGTGAGTATTACTTACCACTATCCCTAAAGGGATCCTCATATTCTTTCACACTTCATTTATCTAGTGCTATATCATGCTTTACTCGCTCTCAAATTTTCATACTCGTGAAGAAATCATCCACTGGATAATTTCTTTAATCTTGAATATATTTCTTAATTGTGGCTTCATTAAGCCTACTGTACTCACATAATAACCTTCCGCCCAGAAATACCGATTTCCAAACTTATACTTGAGGTTGGCGTGTTTGTCAAACATCATGAGTGCACTTTTACCTTTTAAATACCCCATGAAACTTGAAATACTCATCCTCGGTGGAATACTTACCAACATATGTACATGATCAGGCATTAAATGACCTTCGATAATCTCAATACCTTCATAACTACACAAGCGATGAAATATTTCTCCCAAACTACTCCGATATTGATTATAGATGACTTTTCGTCTATACTTAGGGGTGAACACAATGTGATACTTACAGTGCCACTTTGTGTGTGATAAACTATAAGACTTTTGTGCCATATTTTTCTCCTTTCGCTTTACAATTGGCTTGAACACCTTTATTGTATCGCGTTTGGAGTTTTTTTGGTATAACCTTCGACGCGCACCCGCATAGCGGGTAGTTTATTTGTCTCGCAC
>QWCB01001563.1_pt1 | contig 21662 bp, 20 predicted proteins | sample 1972511 | NCBI WGS metagenome assembly QWCB01 (sample SAMN09866719, study PRJNA288562) | Human gut metagenome isolate term5_stool, whole genome shotgun sequencing... | isolation source: gut | host: Homo sapiens | place: USA: California | reverse complement strand
TACCTACAGCTAATGTAATAAATATTATGCTGAAGTCATCTAATATACTATCTGGGCTTACAATTGCCTCGTTTAGTAGGCTGCTATTTGAAACTACAATGTATTCGTAGATGTACGAGTAACCAAATTTCACTACTAGTATAGCTAGTACAGCTGCAATAAGGCCAATCAATATACCTTCAAAAACATAAGGGCCTGTAATGTAGCTATTTGTAGCCCCAACATATTTCATTATCTCGATTTCTTTCTTTCTTGAACTAATTGATAATTTTATAGTATTTGATATTAAAAATATTGATATAAATATCAAAGCTACAATCAAGCCAAATCCACCTATTTGCATGTACTTCGATATTTTAAGTAGATGAACTACTTCCTCAGATAAGAATCTTACATCCTCAACACCTGGTATGAGCTTTATATTAGCTGCAACATCATTTATCTTTTCTATATCTTCAACATTAACTTTAAAAGCATTTGGAAGCGGATTATCTTCTTTGTATTCCTCCAATAAATAACTTTTGTTCTCCCATTGTTCAAACATACTTTCAAGGCCTTCATCTTTTGATATAAATTTTACGTTTTTTACCCCGTCTATATCCTTAATCTTGCCTTCAAGTTCCTTAATTCCCGCATCGTCAACACCATCTAGTAAGAATACCTTAACTTCATTTATCTTTTCTTTAGTATCGCCAACAACTTTATTTACACTTAAAACTATTATTAATACAGTTGACAGTATTAATAATACCGACAATATTGATATTATCGATGCAAAAGCCATGCTAAAGTGTCTTGCTATCCCTTTAAAACCATCTTTTATAATATTTATCAATTCTCTAGATTTCACAGTAATACCCACCTTCATACATATCACTAACAACGCTTCCGTGGTTTAAAGTGATTACTCTTTTCTTCATCTCGTCAACTATGTTTTTAGCATGTGTTGCCATGACTATGGTTGTGCCTCTATTGTTAATGTCTTGCAATAGATTCATTATCTCCCATGCAGTATCTGAGTCAAGGTTACCTGTTGGTTCATCTGCGATGATAACATCAGGTTTATTAACCAAGGCTCTAGCAATGGCTGTCCTTTGACACTCTCCTCCAGATAACTGATGAGGATAAGATTTTGCTTTGTCACTTAATCCAACCATGCTTAGTATAATTGGCACACTTCTTCTAATCTCTCTAGGTTTCTTGCCAATGATTTCCATAGCAAAGGCTACGTTCTCATAAACAGTTTTATTAGGCAAAAGTCTAAAATCTTGAAAAACAACGCCTATATATCTTCTGATATAAGGTATCTTTCTATTGCTAACATCTGTAATATCTTCGTTATTTAAATATATCTTGCCGCTTGTGGGCCTAATCTCTTTTAATATTAATTTAGTTAAAGTTGACTTACCTGCTCCAGATGGTCCTATTAAAAATACAAACTCACCCGGTTTTATATGTAAGTTTATATCGTTTAGAGCAAGGACTTCGCCATACTTTTTACTAACGTTTTCTAATCTAATCAAAAAAATAACACCTCTTGTCATTTATATTCATTTTGTGGTAAAATATACATATATATTATAATACAAAACTGATAAAAAATAAAGGGGGAATTTCTTTGAATAAGAAAACACTAAGATCTCAGCTCTTAGAGATAAGAAACAATATCTCCGAAACAGATAGAATTAATAAGTCAAAGATAATTATTGATAAATTGATGGCGACTAATGAGTATAAAAATGCCACTAATATCATGGCTTTCGCAAGCTTTGGTACTGAAGTTAACACTCATGACTTCATAAAGATGGCGCTTAGTAGCGGCAAGAGAATTATATTACCAATATCAATAAAAGAAGATAGAAGCCTTTTTTTACAAGAAATCACAAATTTTGATGAACTAAAACCTGCAACTTATGGTATACTAGAACCAGAGAAGAAAGAAAATTTTGATAGAAATAAGCTCGACTTAGTTATAGTTCCTGGTGTTGCCTTTGATCATAGAGGCTTTAGGATGGGCTACGGCGGTGGTTACTACGACAGATTCCTATCTTCTCTTGATAAAAGAACTAAGATCGTCGCTATAAATTTTGAAGAGCTATATGTATATAGAGTTATTATTAGTAGATTCGATATGAAGGTTCCTGTTTTAATAACAGATAGAAAAATTAGAAATTTCCAAAGGAGAGTATAATGAAAAGATATGTTGGTACAAATGTAATGGGTTTGAGATGCCCTATAATTACAGCAGAAGATAATATTGTAGACATCGCTGTTGATACTATATTAAAAGCTAGTGAAGCTGGTAACTTTAAAATCGATGACAGGGATGTTGTTGGTTTAACTGAGTCAATAGTTGCTAAGTCAATGAATAACTATGCTACAATTGATGATATAACTAATGATCTTAAAAATAAATTTAATTGTGACGAAGTTGCTCTAATACACCCTATTATGAGTAGAAACAGATTTGCAATTTGCTTAAAAGGTATTGCTAGAGCTTTTAAAAAAGTATATGTTTTATTAAGCTACCCTCACGATGAGGTTGGTAACCACCTATGTGATCCAGATGAGCTTGATAACTTCGACATCAATCCTTACGGTGAGATAGTTGAAGAAAAAGAATTTAAAAAATGTTTTCCTAATACTAGTCATATATTTACAAAAGTTGACTACATTGAATATTATAAAGAACTTATTGAAGAAGCTGGTGCAGAAGCTGTTATGCTCTTCGGAAATAATGAAAGAAATGTACTAAAATATACTAAAAATATCTTAGTTTGTAGCATACACACTCGCATTAGAACTAAAGAAAAACTTAAAAATGCTGGTGCTGAAAAGATTTTCTGTCTATCAGAAATTTTGAATGCACCTGTCAATGGATCTGGATATAATGAAAAATATGGTCTACTTGGTTCAAACAAATCTACTGAAAACAAAATAAAGCTGTTTCCAAGGGATTGTGACAATGTCGTATATGCTATACAAGAAAAAATTAAAGAAAAAACTGGCAAAAAGATTGAAGTTCTTGTTTATGGCGATGGTGCATTCAAAGATCCTATCGGCAAAATCTGGGAACTGGCAGACCCTGTTGTATCCCCTGCCTTTACTGATGGCTTAAAAGGTACACCAAACGAATTAAAACTTAAATATATCGCTGACAATAGTTTTGCTGGACTTAAAGGCGAAAAGCTAGAAGAAGCTATAAAAGAAAAAATTCATAATAAAGGAAATAACTTAGTTGGTTCAATGGAATCACAAGGAACAACACCAAGACAATTAACAGACCTTATTGGCTCACTATGCGACCTAACAAGCGGCAGTGGCGATAAAGGAACACCTATTGTTTATATTAAAGGTTATTTCGATAATTTCTCAGAAGAATAATTTTAAAATAAAATTTTAGCTCATACATTAAGTATGAGCTTTCTTACGCATAAAAATACCCTCTCTACTCGTAATGAGTAAAGAGGGTTTTATAATTTTAACTATTTTTCTATAAGTTTGCTTACTTCTTCTTCAACGTGTTCTTTAGTGATTCCGTATTTTTCGAATAACACTTTTCCTGGTGCTGATGAACCAAATCTATCGATACCAATTACAGTACCTTCTAGACCAACAAATCTGCCCCAAGGCATTGTTGAAAGTGCTTCAACTGATACTCTTCTCTTAACATTTGATGGAAGTATCTTTTCGATATATTCTTTGTCTTGATTTAAGAATATCTCTTGTGATGGCATACTAACAACTCTTATAGATTTGCCTTTTGCTTCTAAATCTTTTGCAGCCTCTATTGACAAAGCTACTTCTGATCCTGTTGCTATGATTATAGCGTCAATTGCATCTTTTGCTTCTTTATGAACAATATAAGCGCCTTTTAATGCTTCTTCTGATGAATTATCAAGAAGTTTTAATCCTTGTCTTGAAAGTATCAAGCATGTTGGTGTTTTTTTGCTCATTAAAGCTGCTTGCCAAGCGTAGCAAACTTCTCTTGAGTCAGCAGGTCTAATTACATTGATGTTTGGTATGCTCCTAAGCATTGCTAAGTGCTCTATAGGTTGATGAGTTGGTCCGTCTTCGCCAACGCCTATGCTGTCATGAGTTAATATATATATTGCAGGTAAATTCATAAGTGATGCTAGTCTGATTGATGGCTTCATATAATCTGAGAAAACTAAGAATGTTGCTGCATAAGATCTTAATCCACCATGAAGTAAAATTCCGTTAACAATGGCTCCCATTGCATGCTCTCTGATACCGAAGTGTATGTTTCTTCCTTCTGGACATTCGCTTGAGAAGAATTTTTCATCATTCATAACTGATTTATTTGATGGACCTAGGTCAGCTGATCCGCCCATAAGATTTTCTAATACGTGACTTACCTTGTTAAGAACCTTGCCTGATGAGCTTCTTGATGCATCATCTTTTAATTCTATATCAGTGCAAGCCTTTAGTACTTCTTCACTTACTTCTTTATCGTAGAAGCTCATAAGCTTGTCATAATCTGCTTTGTATTTAGCTTTGTATGCTTCTAATTTTTTGTACCAATCTTCTTCATATTTTTCTAAATCTTTGCACTTTTCTTTCATGTAGTCAAGTACGTCTTTGCTCACATTGAAGCCTTCTTCTTCATATCCAAGATTTTTTCTAAGTGCAGCTAGTGATTCAGCTCCTAAAGGTGCTCCGTGAGCGTCAGCGCTTCCTTCTTTGCCAGTAGCACCATAACCAATCTTAGTCTTAATCTCGATTAATGTTGGTTTATCAGTGCTTTTTTTTGCTTCAGCTATAGCCTTGGATATAGCCTCGATATCATTACCGTCTTCAACGTATAGAGTGTTCCAGCCAAGTGCTTCATATCTTGCTCTAACATTTTCAGTGAAAGCAAATTTTGTATCGCCTTCAATAGTAATGTTGTTTGAGTCATATAAAACAACTAATTTATTTAGCTTAAGTGTTCCAGCTAAAGATGATGCTTCATTTGAAATACCTTCTTGTAAGCAGCCATCGCCGCAAAGTATATAAGTCATGTGGTCAATAAGTTTATTGTCATCTTTATTGAATAAAGCTGCTAAATGTTTTTCAGCTATAGCCATACCGACACCCATAGCAATACCTTGTCCTAGTGGTCCAGTACTTGCTTCAACGCCCTTTGTATGCATATACTCAGGGTGACCTGGTGTAAGTGAGTCAAATTGTCTGAAATTTTCTAAATCTTCAATCTTTAGTCCATATCCATATAAATTAAGTAATGAGTATAGAAGCATTGATCCATGTCCTGCAGATAAGATGAATCTGTCTCTGTTTATCCAATCAGGATTCTTTGGATTGTGCTTTAAGTGCTCATTAAATAATGTAAATGCCATTGGCGCTGCTCCTAGTGGCAAACCAGGATGGCCTGAATTAGCTTTTTCAATAGCTTCCGCCGATAATACCCTAATAGTATTTATTGCCTTTTGTTTAATGTCCATATTAACCTCCTATTTCAATTTATATACTCTACTGCATTTTTTGTAAAAATTATCTTCATTAAAAATCTTGGTATGTCCAGTTGTCTTTTAAATCGTTTTGGTTCCTTTATGAGTCTATACAGCCATTCCATACCTATCTTTCTTATAAAAGCTGGCGCTATCTTGACATTGCCAGCTAATACGTCTATTACCCCGCCATTAGCAATTGCAAGCCTTGATTTAATTTTATCTTTATTATAATAGATAAATTTTTCTTGATAGCCCGCTCCCATGCCTACAAAGATGGCGTCCGCCTTTGAATCATTTATCTTTTTTATCAAAGCTTCTTCTTCATCGCAAGATGCATTGCCATTGTGACTGCCTTTGAAATATCCGTTATTATAGCCTGCTACGACTATGTTTGGATAATCATGATTAATCTTCTCTATAGCTTTCTCAGCTATGCCAGGCTTAGCGCCTAACAAAAACAGCGAGAGGCATTTTTCATTCATTAACTCCAATATCTTGATAGACGTGTCATAGCCTGTAACTCTTGATTTGAGCGGCTTTTTCTTTAATTTTGATGCTATCATTAGACCAATTCCATCACATAAATTTAGTGATGCTGAGTTAATTATTTCTTTAAATTCATCATCTCTTCCAGCTCTCATAACTATCTCTGGATTTGGTGTGTAAATATAATTAAGTTTATCATTATCAAAAAATTCATTAATCTTCGCAATGGTTTCTGACATATCAATATTATTTATTCTTACACCTAAAATTTTAATGTCCATAAGCATCATCCTTTAAAAGTTCTAGTGCAAGCTTGCTTGCTTCTATTGCCTTTTTCTTATTTTCTTCATTAATAGAACTTAATATATTTATAAAATCTTTTCTATTATTACTAATGTATTCATAAGCTTTAGTTAAATCATCATAATTAATACCATCTACGTCAATATTTATGCTCTCATCAAAATATTTTAGAAGCGTCTCAGTCTTTGGATCATAAGAAAGTCCAATAAATGGCAAGTTTTGATGAATTGCATATATCATAGCGTGTAGTCTCATAGCAACGATAAAATCAGCGTTTTTCATAAGATTCATAAGTATTTCAACTGGATATTTTTCATCGATTATCTTGTTTGATTTTAAATTTGCTGCAATTTTTTCTGATATAGTCGTATCTCTTGGCATCTGCATTGGCATGAAGACAATATTTTTTCCTTGATCAATAAGATAATTTAAAAATTTAACTAGCTCATCTATAAGTTTTTCGTCATTCATCCATGACCTAACCGAAACTAAAACTGTATCTTTATTTATATCAAATTTCTCACGAATGCTTTCATCACTTGCCTCTTTTAGATTAAAGACTGGATCTGATAAAACTTTTACATTTTGATTATTGACACCAATTGATTTAATGAAATTATATGAATCAATATCTCTGAGAGTGATATAATCAACTTTATTAAGTACTCTTCTTGTGAAATTTCTGTTGAATTTTTTATTTATCGGTCCAACACCATTCGAATAGACAAAAACTTTTTTCTTATAGTGCTTAGCAAGCTTCATTATTAATAAATAATACCAAATTGATCTGGAGCTTGTCTTGTCTTGAAGTAGGCTTCCACCGCCGCTTATAAGCATGTCAGACGATTTAATGCTCTTAATTACATCAAAGAGCTTAAATCTATCAACAGCTGGAACACCATATTCCTTCTCAGTTAGACTTGGATCCTTTGACAGTACTTTTATATTTAGATTTGGATCCAAGGCTTTAAAAGACTCAAGTATTGACTTTAGTATAGCGTCATCGCCTGAGTTTGAAAAACCAAAGTAGCCTGACATAATGACACGCTTTGCTAAAATCTTCTTATAAATTTCTACGTGCTTCTCAGCCATCTTTATATGAGTGAAATTATCAATGATTCTAGTATATAAATTTTCACCAAGTTTTTTACGCTCATCAGCATTATTTTTTAGCTCAAGTATATCTGCAGCAAGTGCCTTATAATCTTGCTTTTCAAATAGCTTTCCTGTTTCGCCATCTAAAATTATCTTAGGTATGCCGCCAACTCTTGATGCTATAGTAGCTCTTTTAAGTGAGCCACCCTCCATTATGACATAAGGAAATGATTCACTTAAGCTGCATAAAACGTTTATATCAATCGCATTCAGAAAATCATATGGATGAGTCTCGTTGCCTAAGAAATAAACATTTTGCTCTAAGCCTAAATCTTTTCTTAAGCTTAATAAATGCTCTTTATCTTGACCATCGCCTGCAAGTAAAAATATGACAGATTTATCTTTATCAATCACTTCTTTTGCCGCTCTTAGAAATGTTTCATGGTCTTTAACTTTGTCAAGTCTAGCTAGTATGCCAACTATAAACTTATCGTTGTAATCAATATTTTTCTCTTTTAAATAGCTTTCTTTATCTTTTATTATTTTATCTTCTAAAAATATACCATTGTATATAGTAAATATCTTATCCTTATCAAATCCTCTACTTACTAGCATATCCTTAAAACTATCGGAAACTGCTATGTAATTGTCAAATCTTTTTAAGGCAAATTTATTAAGATTGGTAAAAACTATATTTTTATAAAAATTATCTTTAAAATCTAATAAATAATCGCTATGAACAGTAGTTATGAACTTAGCATCTACTTTTTTCTTTAAAAAGTAGCTTATAAGATTAGCTCTGGCTCCATGTGAGTGAACTATCTCAAAATTTTCACTCTCGATGAGGTCCTTAAGTTTATTTACAACAGAAAAATCAAATCTGCTTCTTTGCTCGATTACTTCGACATCTATGCCATGCTTTTTTAAATCGTCAGCAAAAGGTCCTTTGATAAAGCAAACTAATTTTACATCAACTTTATCTTTTAAACCGCATAGCAAATTTATGATGTGAGTCTTGGCTCCGCCAGTATCTCCGCCGCTAATTAGATGAAGTACTTTCATAATCAATTCCTTTGTTTCTTAATCCCATGATTAGTGCTGCATACATAACAAAATATATAATCATGGCTGGGAACTCAAAAATATTTTCTACAGAATTTTGTATTAAAACACCTAATGCGCCGCAAAATAGTCCGCATGCTAATATTTTGTTAACTAAATTCTTTTGAGTGAATACAACTTTTAATGTAGATATTAAAAATCCAAGTATCATAAAGCCAATCGCGCATACGCCATAGTAACCTGTTTCAACCAAGGTCTTCAAATAATAATTATCTAAGTAGAATGGTGATAAATCATTGTTTATAGCAACTGCTCCGCCATATCTACCAAGGCCAACGCCCCAAAATTTATGCTTTGACCAAACTTTTAAACCTATAGTCCATCTATAGATTCTGCCTCCACTAGCTGATTTAAACATATATTCTGGTGTAAGCATATATAAAAGTCTTGTTGATAATGAATTTCCTGAGACTATAAATAAAGATCCAAGTATCACAAATGGAGTTAATACTCTAACGTTTGTAAATAAAATGAATACTAGCATAGCTAGTGCAAAAGCTATCCATGCTCCTCTTGAGTATGTTAATAACAAACCTAAAAGCATTACCATAGTCTCGATAAAATATACTGCTTTAAGCTTTTTATTCTTTTCAATTAAAAATAATGATATTACCAATGGTAAAATTAATACGAATAGCACACCAAGTATATTAGGCGAGCCTACTATAGAAAAGGCTCTTACCTTTATCGATTCACTTGAGTCTATCCAGTTACCTGGCATTTTCACTTTAAATATAAATTGATATATGGCATGAAGACCAAGTAAAAATCCGCCATGTGATATAAATTTTGATACAGTCTTGACAATATCTTCGCTTGTGAAGAATTGTGCAAAAATGTAGTACCACAAAACATGTTGAAACATTGCTCTAAAGCCTTCTATAGCTATCTTAGTGTTTGGTTGAACTACAAGTACATGTATTATTCCTAGAATAAAATATATAGCTAGAACAAAACCAAATGGAGTGAATTTATACTTAATGCTGCCATTTGAGTTCATCCTTCTCATTGCTAGATAAAAAATCATAAATAAGAAATAAAATTCATCCCAATAGTTTGCAAATGAGCTAAGTCCAGGAATTTTTCTGATAATGTAGTCAGTGAATATATAAAAAACTATTACTAAGACAAAAATAAAGCCAAAGTACTTTACACCTGTTAGCTTAATAAAGCCCTTGTAAATGATTGACTCATGAAATGAATTATTAAATTTATCGACTAAAACATGAATAAAGCTATCTCTATAAACCTTGTTAAGCTTTTTATAAAAGATAGACATCTTCATGTCAATCTTATTTAATAACTTATATAAAAAGCTTCCCTTTAGACTGTCGCTATAAGTCCTTTGCTTGTATTGAGGCTTTGTGTAGTCAAATAGAAAGCTTGATCTAAGTAGAGAAAGTATATAGACATATAATCTATATAAAAAACTCTCTTTGAATAGTTTTTCCATCTTAATCAACTTTCTTTCTATCAGCTATAAGAGCGCTAAGTCTGTAGTTATCAGACTCTAAGAATATTGTTGAGCCAAGTCTTAGCTCTTGCTTGCCAAATTTAAGTGAATTGCTTACATTAGAAAAATTACCTTCTATAGTAACTACAGTTTTTTCCTTAAGTGGATCAATCACTTTTTTAATCTCACCATTGTTATCAACTGTGTTTACGTAGTAGTCTTCTCTTTTAACATCTTTAACAAAGATATCGAAGTGATTTTTCATCTCTCCTAGTTGATCGCCAATTCTTATGCAATCAGTATTGCCTTTATTTTCATATAAATAAAGTGTTGCCTCATACTTTTCAGTAGTTTTACCTAAAGTTATATCAGCTACATCTTTTCTCATTAGTTTAAGTGAAGCAAAGAAAACTAAGCCTATTACGATTAAAACTGCTAGTATATCTAATAAACTTATTTTGCCAAATAATCTTAATTTATTATCTATTATTTTCATCTACTTCCTCCACATTTGTTATATAGCCAAGATATGCGTGGTCCTTTGTTTTAACATACATATCAACGCCTGCTTTTATTTCTTGTCCGCCTAAAGACATGTATGGTCCTGTATAGTTAACATTTGCCTTAATCTTAACTATAGGGTTAACAAATTCTGCGTCATCAACAACGATTATATCGCCATTAGTCTTTACTAATTCGTTCTTTTTAGCTTGAATATCAACGCTAATAATTTCTCCGTCTTGAAATGTTTCTTGAGCGAATAATTTGTCTCCCGGCTTTAAATCTTTGATTGAATCTCTGGTAATATTATCTTTAGCTTCTGCTGTAATTATAACTGTTCTTTTTGCTTCTTTACCTATGCTAGACTTAATGTTTTTTCTGTTTATAAGTAAAAATGCAAGTAATAACAAGATTAATATAATAAATATATCAAATATATTTATCTTGAATTTCTTCTTCATTTATTCCTCCAAAATTTTGTTTATAATGTTATTAAGCTCTTCTGCTTGTGCCTCTCTTGAATATTTTTTGATAAGCTCTTTATCGCCATAATAATTATTCTCGCTCTTATAGTTTTCATATAGCTTCATTATAGCGTTTTTAATCTCCCTAGTCTCACCCGGCTCAGCAACAACACCTGTCTTTGTCTCTTCTATAAGCTCTCCTGCTGCTCCGTGTTTTGGAACTATGGCTAAAATATTTTTATAAGCTCTTAGATATTCAAAAACTTTTCCTGTATAAAAATTCTCAGATCCTTTGCCCTTGCCTATTAAAAGCAAAAGTACGTCTGCCTCAAGAAGTTTTCTTATTGATTCTTCATGAGCTAGATAAGATAAATAATTAATTTCTTTTTCTAAGTCATAAGTCTTTTTATACTCTTCTATCTGAGAGTCCTTTACATTGCCAGCTATATTTATCCTAATATCGCTCTTATCAATTTTTCCTTCATCAATAAGCTCTTTCAATGCTGATAAAAATTCATGCAAATTCCTTCTTCCATATAAAGCACCTGTGTGAATAAAGGTAAATTTATCGCTCTTTTCTTTTGGATATATGCCTAAAAAGTCCTCTTCATCGTAACCATTGGGTATATATGTGGACTTACTCTTAAGTTCTGGCAAGTCAGCAATAAAATTATCAAGCATAAATCTAGTATTTGTAATGAAATAATCGCATTTAGAATTTATTTCAAGCTCAGTCTTTTTTGATAATTTCATCTTTATTCTTGATGAAAAGCTATCTAGGTGGAATGGATTATTCGTCCACTCATCTCTATAGTCGACTATCCACTTCATCTTAGGAAATTTCTCTTTTAGATATAATCCAAATAAATGAGCTGAATAAGGATAGCTAGTAGTATATATCACATCTGGATTAAATTCTAGAGCTATCTTTTCAATCTCTTTTTTATTAAATTTATACCAAAAAACTTCAGCATCTGGAAGCGCAAAAAACTTAGCATAGACTTTTTTAATAAGACCGCTATTGTTAATGTCATGTGCCTTAAGTCTGATGACTCTCACATTTTCAGGAACATCATTTAATAAGCTGTCATCTTTTAAGTCTTTGCTAGCATCTTTTGATACGACTAAGACTTCATTGCCGAGCCTTGATAGATACTTTACAAATTTTAAACTTCTTTGCACACCACTTCCACCTATTGGCGGGAATTGATTTGCAATAAATAATATCTTACTCAAGTTCTCCACTACCCAATAAATAATAATTAAATCCTAGTTCTTCAACTTTTTCTCTATCAATAAAGTTTCTTGTGTCAAAAATATTCTTTTTATTCATAACTTTCTTTATTTCTTTATAGTCAAGAACTTGGAATTGACTATGATTTACTCCTAAAACCAATAAATCTGCACCTGTAATTACTTCTCTAATATCACCATAAAGTTCATTAAATTCAAGTATTTGATCGTTTTTGAATGGATCATAAACAGCTACATTATAATCATCATTTAGTAAAGCAATAAGATGAGTTATTGGACTTTCTCTAAAGTCATCAATATTTGGCTTAAATGATGAGCCAAGTATAGCTATCTTAGAGCCTTTTTCAACTATCTTCTTTATCTTATCGGCTGTAAATTTAGGCATAGAGTCATTTATATCTCTTGCTTGATGAATTAGTTTCGAATTTTCTTTATCCGCTGTTACCAAGAACCATGGATCTACTGAAATACAATGTCCACCAACTCCTGGTCCAGGTGTATGAACATTTACTCTTGGATGTTTATTAGCTAATTCAATTAGTTCCCATACATTTACACCTAGTGTATCACATATCTTAAGCATTTCATTTGCAAGAGCAATATTTACATCTCTAAATGTGTTTTCTAGTAATTTACATACTTCAGCTGTAGTTGCATCTGTTGTAAATACTTCTGCGTCAACAAATGTCTTATATACATCTCTAACGATTTCAGCAGATTTTTTGTCAACGCCACCCACTACTCTATGGTTATTTTTAAGCTCATATAAAATATTTCCTGGAATAACTCTTTCAGGGCTGTGAGCTAAATATATGTCCTCAGACACTTTTAAGCCAGACTTTTCAAGTATAGGCTTAACAACATCTTCTGTAGTACGTGGTGGAGATGTTGATTCTAAGACAACTGTATCGCCTTTCTTAAGAACTTTTAAAACATCGTGACATGCATCCTTAATATATTTTAAATCGCAACTCTTGTCTTCATTAAAAGGTGTTCCAACACAGATGATATACATATCAGCTTCATGAATCCTATCTGAAACCTCTATCTTACCCTCTTCTATAGCTTTGTCTAAAATTTCTTTAAGACCTGGTTCATCAATCTCCAAAGTTCCATTCTTAATCTTTTCGATTTTTTCTTTTACTGGATCATATCCAAATACTTTGAAATGATCACTTAATATTGTGGCTGTTGGTAAGCCAATATATCCTAATCCTAATACGGAAATGGTTTTAATACTCATTTTATCCTCCTATAATTTATATGTAAAATAAAATTATTTATTTAACGCTAAACTTATTTTTAAACCGGCATCAACCTTAGCCATCAGCTTATCGGTTACGGTTCCAATTTTTTCTCTCAATCTTTTCTTATCAATAGTTCTGATCTGCTCAAGTAAAATAACACTATCTTTAGGCAAGCCAAATTCCGGTCCATCTATTTCTATATGGGTCGGTAGTTTAGATTTGTTAAGTTGACTTGTAATTGCAGCTACTATGATGGTTGGTGAATACTTGTTACCTACATCGTTTTGAATAACAATGACTGGCCTCACACCACCTTGTTCAGAGCCTATGACAGGTGATAAATCTGCATATATAATATCACCTCTTTTTATCATATTCTCACATCCTTTCTGATAAGTAAGACAATTATATTATAATTTAAAATCGCTTATAAGTCAATAACTTTACCAGTTTAAGCTATATATCTTTATAATTATGTGAGCTTATTTCTTTATCGTTATAATAATATTTTCTAGAAATTCTATCTTTCATATCTGTTAGCACTTCATAATTAATAGTGCCCTCAATTTTAGCAATATCATCATAAGTCATAGCCTTGTTAGTACCGTCACCTATGATAGTTACTACATCAGCTACTTGGGCATCTGTTCCTGTAGCATCAATCATAAATTGATCCATACAAATGTTTCCAATGCTGTTTAAAAGTTTATCTTTGTATAAAACCTTTAGTTTGTTTTGTAAAAGTCTTCTCACTCCATCTGCGTAACCTACTGGGATAGTAGCAACTTTAGTCTTTTTATCAGCAATGAAAGAAAAAGTGTAGCTAACACCTTCTCCTGCTTCTATCTCTTTAACGTTTGATATGCATGCTTTTAATTGCATTAATTTTTTTAAAGGTAAATTTTCTTTTATAACTTCATCCGATGGGTAGTAACCATAAAGAATTATGCCTGCTCTAACATAATCAAGGTTTAATTCCTTTAAATCCATGATGGATGCTGAGTTAGAAACGTGTTTTATCCTTATTTTAAGTCCAGAATCTTCGAGCATGGATACAGTTTTTTTATAGTTATCATATTGCTTTTCTGTTAAAGTCTTGTCTTTTATGTCAGCATTAGCAAAATGTGTAAATATACCTTCTATATCGATATTTTTAAGCTTTGAAATCTTTAAAATATCTTCTACAGACTTTGCTCTGTGGACTTCATCTGCTTGAAAGCCAATCCTTGACATACCAGTATCTAAAGCGATATGTATCTTAGCTAATTTATTTTGTCTTATAGCTTCATCACTAAGTTTTTTTGCCTTTTCATAGCTAAATATAGCGCTCGTTAAATTATATTTAACTACTTCTTCTAAATAATTATCCTCCAAGTAGTTAAGCATAAGTATATCCTCTTCAATGCCTGCTTTTCTAAGCTCCATAGCCTCGCTTGCAACTGATACAACAAATCTGTCAATACCTAAGCCTTCCATAAATTTTGCAAGAGCTACAGCTCCATGACCATAAGCATCAGCCTTAATAACTGGCATAATCTTCGTTTCAGGTCTGATAGCCTTTTTAATTGAATTGATATTGTACTCAAGATTGTTTAAATTAATTTCAAGCCAAGCGGCTCTATTGCCCTTCATTTATTTTACCTCCATCAACTTAATAGCCTTAGGTATAAACTCAATTATATCGCTTGCTATTAATGAATATTCTGTGTATTTTTCTTTTGCAAGATCCCCTGCTAAGCCGTGTAGATATACTCCAAACTTTGCTGCGTCAAAGACTTTAAAGCCTTGAGCAATAAGCGATGCTATAATTCCAGATAGTACATCACCAGAGCCTGCTGTCGCCATGCCAGGATTTCCTGTCTTATTTATGTATTCATTATCTTTGTCCATAACTATAGTATTATGGCCCTTTAAAACTGCAACTACTTCAAACTTATCGCTAGCAAGCCCAGCATATTTTTTAGGGTCTTCTATAATTTTTTCTATGTCAACGTCTAAAAGTCTTGCAAGCTCAGCAAAATGCGGTGTGATGATTGCTCTATAAGCTAATTTATCTGCATACTTCTTTAAATAATGAAGACCATCTGCATCGATCACAAGTTTTTTATTTGAAGCAATTATATCTTTATAAATTTTATCTCTATCGTCAAAGAATGACCACGCTGGTCCAAAAAGCACAGCGTCCATATCGGCTAAATCATAATTATCATTAGTTCTAATTATTGTTTCAGATAGCTTCACGCTAAGTATATCTTGTATATCCTTGTCAATATATAAATACGATAAGCCGCAGCCAGTCCTCATCGCAGCGAGCGACGCAAAATAAGGCGCTCCAGTCATAGACAAAGAACCAGCAAATATGGCAAGCTTGCCGTAATCGCCTTTATGTGTAAAATCATTCCTCTTTTTAAATATTTTAAATTCATCATCAATATTTATTTTATAAGTATTTTCGTCAGTACTTGCAACGCTTATGGCATAGTCACCGTCGTGTGAGATTGAGACAAAAAAATTTATACCATTCACATAAGCAAATGGTACATCGTTTTTTCTCTCTATAGAGATATCTTTATATTGTAAGCCAGCTAAATTGCCGTTCAAAGCCTTAATAATAGCTTCTTTAGCCGCAAAAATTCCAGCACAAGTTTCATCAGCCTTAGCTGATGATTCTATATAGCTTATCTCTGCATCACTAAAAAAGCGATTCAAAAACTTTTCATTTTTCATTAATTTTCTAATTTTAGATATTTCAAGTATATCTACGCCTATACTCATTAAATTATTCCTCTAATCTCTTCAAAACTTTCTATCTTATTATCGTTCATGTATTTTTCTAAGTCTTCTGCCATATTTGCCATAATCATAGGCTCTGTAAAATTCATAGTTCCTACTTGAACTGCACTTGCACCAGCCATGATGAATTCGATGACATCTGTGTAATTTCTGATGCCGCCCATGCCAATAACTGGTATATTAACGGCTTTTGCCACTTCATATGTCATTCTCAAAGCTATAGGCTTGATTGCTGGGCCCGATAAACCTGCAGTTTTGTTATTAAAAACAGTTTTGCGTCTGTCTATGTCTATAGCCATAGCGTTAAATGTGTTAACAAGGCTTAGTGCATCTGCGCCGACTTCTTCGCAAGCTTTAGCCATCTCGACTATATCGTTAGCATTTGGTGAAAGTTTTACTATAAGTGGTTTATCTGTTATGTCTCTAACTTTTTTAACAACATCTTTTGCAACGCATGTTTTTATGCCAAAAGCCATGCCACCGCTTTTGACATTTGGGCATGAAATATTAAGCTCTATCATTTGAGCCTCTGTTTCAGATATTAATCTAACTGCTTCTAGATAATCTTCTATGTTATTGCCACCAATGTTTACAAGTGTGATAAGGTCTTTTGATAGTAAAAAATCTAGTTCTTTATCTATAAAAGCTTGTATGCCCGGATTTTCTAAGCCGATGCTATTCATAAGGCCACTTGGTGTTTCAAAAAGTCTAATACCTTCATTGCCGTCTTTTGGATTAAGTGTAAGTCCTTTAGTTGAGACGCCGCCTAGTTTTGAGATATCATAGTATTCTTCATACTCTTTACCAAAACCAAAGGTACCGCTCGCAGCTATAAGTGGGTTTTTAAATTCAATATCAGCTATTTTAACTCTTAAATCAGTCAATTAAAAACACACCTCCTCCAAATATTGGACCGTCCTTGCAAACGCGTCTCATCCCAACCTTAGTCTTTATACTGCATCCTCTACATGTACCAACACCACACGCCATTCTTGATTCCATGCTAACTAAGACTTTATTTCTATTGTGAGCCTTTAATAATAAAGCCTTCATCATTGGGAATGGTCCGCATGTATAAATCTTATCATATTTTTCACTCTCAATTATGTCTATGATGTAGCCTTTATAGCCAACTTTTCCGCTTTCAGTAGATATGTATGTGTTTTCAACATATTCTTCGAAATCTTCAATAAGATATGGATTATCTCTAAAACCAGCATAATAATCTATATTTTTAGTAATATTTTGTATAGATCTAGCAAGGTATTTTAGAGGCGCTATGCCAACAGAGCCACCAACTAAAGCTATTTTTTCATCTTTATTAGGTAGAGGAAACTTATTTCCAAGTGGTCCAAGAAGATATAATTTATCGCCTTTTTTAAGCTTCATCATAATATCTGTTCCTCTGCCAACATTTGCTATAAGAAGATAGATATTGCCATCTTCATCTATATCATAGATGCTTATAGGTCTAGCTAGAAGAGGGTCTGTTCCTTGCCAAGATTTAATCATATAAAATTGTCCAGGTGCACCTTCAAATGGTCCACTAACTTTTAAAACGTAGATATTATCAATAATGTGATTGTTTTCTAATATCGTACCCTCTTTGTATGCATTTCTAGCCACAAATATCCTCCTTCATCTTTAAAACAGCTTTTCTAATATATTTTGTATAATTTTTATCATCATAATCAGCTTCATCTTTGTGCTTAATATGGCTTGTTATTATTCCTCTAGATGAGTTTACAACTCCGCCGTTAAGCTCATTTAGTAATTTTCTAACAGTTGAAGCCTTTCCGCCTTGAGCGCCATAACCTGGAATTAAGAAAAATGTTCTTGGAAATCTCTTTCTTATATCATCTTGCTCGCCGCTGTCCATGATATTATCACCAACAACGAAACCTAGAGATGAGTATCCGTAGTCACCAATGTATTTTTCAGCAATCTTATCAAGATTGTCTCCTATTATATTATAAAATGTTTCGCCTTTACTTTCAAGGTATTCTATATCTAAAGCGCCAGGATTTGAAGTTCTTAGTAAAACAAATATTCCTTTTTCTCCACTTTCCAAATAACTTAGATATGGTTTTATACTGTCATATCCCATAAATGGTGAAAGAGTGATAAAATCTGCTTCAAAATCTCCTTCAAAGTGTGCTTTTGCATACATTTCAGCAGTCTTAGCAATGTCCGATCTTTTGATGTCACCTATGCTTAATTTATTTTTTCCTCTTAGATATTCAAGTGTTTTTTTGTATGCTATAAGTCCTTCAACACCTAGTGCCTCATAGTATGCAATTTGAAGTTTATAAACAGCGACTAAATCCTCTGTTGAGTCGATTATATCTTTATTAAACTTAAATACTCTATCTGCAATACTTTCTATACTATTTAAATGTTCTGGAATATAGGACAAATCTGTGTCTAAACCGACACAGATTGGACCCAATTTTTGAACTTCTTCAAATAATCTATCTATAATCATATTATTCGCCATAAACATGATCACAGTATGCACATTTGTATTTGCCTTTTTCTTTATCAACCAAGACAAACTTATGTGGTATATTTCTTTCAACAGATGTTATACAACGAGGATTCTTGCATTTTATAACGCCTTCAACAATTTCTGGAAGAGTTAGATTAATCTTTCTTTCAATCTTTTCATCTTTGATAACATTTACTGTGATGTTTGGATCTATAAAGCCTAGTGCAGATAAATCTAGGTCTATTTCATTTTCTATCTTAATCATATCTTTTCTTCCCATCTTTTCGCTGTGAGCGTTCATGATTAAAGCTACAGTATAATCAGCTTCTCTAAGATTAAGATATTCAAATATTTGTATGCCATGTCCAGCTTGTATGTGGTCTATAACTATTCCCTTTGAAATACTATTAATACTTAACATTATTTAACCCCCAATAACTTTGCTATAAGTGCCATTCTTATATACATACCGTTCTTTACTTGTCTAAAATACCAAGCTCTTGGATCGTCGTCAACTTCAACTGCTATCTCATTAACTCTTGGTAGTGGATGAAGAATTGCTAAATCTTTCTTAGCATTTTTAAGTTTTTCAAGATCAAGTACGTAGCTGTCTTTTAATCTTACATAGTCAGCTTCATTGAAAAATCTTTCCTTTTGTACACGAGTCATGTATAGTACGTCTAGGTCATCAATTACATCTTCAAGTCTTTCTACTTCTGTATATGGTATAGATTTTTTATCAAGAACTTGTTCTTTGATGTAGTTTGGGACTTTTAATTCATCTGGTGATATAAGTACAAACTTGTTATTACTATATCTAGACATTGCCTTGATTAGTGAGTGAACTGTTCTACCAAACTTTAAGTCGCCGCATAAACCTATAGTCATACCATCAAATTTGCCTTTAGCGCTTAGTATTGTGAATAGGTCTGTAAGAGTTTGAGTTGGATGTTGATGTCCGCCATCGCCTGCGTTTATTAGTGGTACTGTACATGCGTTGTGTCCATATTGAGGAGCACCTTCCTTTGGATGTCTCATAGCAATGATGTCTGAGTAGCAGCTAACAGTTCTTAATGTATCTGCTAGTGTTTCACCCTTTGCTACAGAACTAGAGCCCGGCTCCGAAAAACCAATAACACCTCCGCCTAATCTTAACATAGCGGCTTCAAATGAAAATCTGGTTCTCGTGCTGGGCTCATAGAATAGAGTAGCTAGGATTTTACCGTCACAAACATGAATAAAATCCTTTTCATTTTTTACAATTTCTTTACCTAGATCAAATAGCTCATCTAGCTCCTCTAGGCTTAGATCTTCCGGATCAATATAATTTCTTCCCTTAAGCATAATATCCTCCCTATATTTTTTTATCTTTATAATCATACTACTAATAAAATTAAAAGTCAAGAACTTTTTTTACTTTTTTTCAAATTTTATAAACTTGTATGCTTCGTCAATTTTTTTGATGATATCAAGTCTAATTTCCTCTAGTTCTTCATCATCTTCTTGCTTGGAAAGTATTGACATAAGATAATCATACCTCATATCAATAAGTTCACTATTGGTATAATCATCAGAATAAAGAGCACTTAAATTATTATAATATTTAAAGCTCTCGAAATTTTCAAGCGTATAATTTTCAATTAATAATTTATCATTGTATTTGAAATTCTTAAAAAACTTTTCTTTCTTAGCTAATTTAGCATTGCTGATATGTGCAAGAATAATTATATACATTATAAATATAATCGTCATAATTATAGTATATTTAATAAAATAATGATTAGTATAAACATCAAGACTTCTTTTAACTAGTAAGCGAATTATGATAAAGTGTAAAAAAGCCCTTCTACTTGCGTTGCTTGCTATAATTCTAAAGACATAAAATGTTTGTGTATCTTTGACTCTTGGTCTTATAATTAAGTAATAAAAAATCAATGATACGCTTAAAGCTATATCAAGCCTATGTACCTTAGATACAGGTAGCAAAATAAAATTAAGTATCATTAAAGAAAAACTTGATAATTCTATAATAGATCTTAGGTCCATAATATATTCATTAAAGTATTGTTTATTTTTTTCCATAGTATCACCAAGTATATTATACCATTAAATCATAAGTTTTTCATACCTTTTATAAGATATTTATACTAAAACATATACATTTTTTACAATATTTTCAAGAAGCTAAATTAATCACATAATTATCATAATATTTTTGCATAATAAAATGAGGCTTGCGCCTCATTTTATTAGCAATTTGCATCACTTGTTATATATCCAGCTTTTGTTAAAACTTCTTTAGCTTTATCAAGGTTCTTTGCACTTACCATGATAACTGGTCCTGTACAACCCATACCGCTTTCAGCATAGATGCCTTCTTTCCAAAGTGCTTGAACTGAATCTTCTAGCTCTAATATATCGATACCAGCTATAGCTTCTTCAACGACTTCCTTTGGTGGAGCTGCAACAGCTTCTTTTGGTCCGTCATCTTTCTTTTCATTTGCTTTATTTAATGATGCTAAAACATCTTTTAAGCCAGCTGCATTAGCTGCTTCAAAAGTCTTCTTAGCTACCTTGTGTAAATTACCTTTAACAAGGCCTGCAGCATATGTTAAAGCGTTAGCTACAACAGGAACTCCTGATGCTCTAGAAACTATAAGTATAGTTCTATCAAATCCTTCGCCAATACCAGGGCCATATCCAAAACCATTAGCTTCATATGATCCACCTGTTGTGAATGATGAGAACATCTTCATAAGGATGTTACCTGTTAGTGAGTCATTAACTACAACGTCGCACGAAGCTTGTAATAAGTCGTTTCCTCTCATTACATCTCCACCGTCAGCTCTGTGTGACTCAGCAAATTTTATATTAAATCCGTTATCGTTTAATTGTTTAAAAGCTCTTTCAACTTGTCTTGCTCCATCAACATTTAGTATACCAAGACTTGGATCTTGATTTCCTAATGCCTTAGCTACGATT
>QWCB01001662.1_pt1 | contig 21673 bp, 22 predicted proteins | sample 1972511 | NCBI WGS metagenome assembly QWCB01 (sample SAMN09866719, study PRJNA288562) | Human gut metagenome isolate term5_stool, whole genome shotgun sequencing... | isolation source: gut | host: Homo sapiens | place: USA: California | reverse complement strand
TATGAAAAGCCTAGCGTAAAGAAAAAGAAAAAATCTGAAGCAGCTAAAAGAAAAAAAAGAAATTTCTAATGAAATTGATATTTAATGAAAGATTCCTTAAAGGAATCTTTTTTTATTGCTTTATTTAGTGTATAATTGTGATATAAAGATATTTAGGAGGTGTTATCGTTTTCTATGAGCATATTTTCTTATCATATATTGAGTATGATTTTTCTATCAGTAACATTTGTATCTATTACTGTGCTTATGTTATCAAATAAGAAGTTCAAATATGGATTATTAACTGCTGTTTTCTCAGTGCTATTTATTTTGTCTTATTATAATCATGGTGATATTGATATAATTGGTATATTAGTATTTTTAATAGGACTTTTATTCGTTGGATTAGAACTAATAGTTCCAGGCGGTTTTATAGCTGGAATCATTGGTGTTCTATCAATGATTGTCGGAATAAGTATGATAATTAATAATCTTTATCTTGCTTTTTTGACTGTAGTCATTGCCATAACAATTGATGTTTTGTTCATTTTGGTATTTTTGAGTAAAGAATTTGACTCTAGTAAATTTAATAAATTTGTTTTAAAGGAAACTAATTCAAAATCATTTACACAAACATCAAAAAAATATTTAAACAAAAAAGGAACTACTATAACACCTTTAAGACCAAGCGGAAAGGTTGAAATAGACGGAGATTATATTGATGCTATTACAAGAGGAGATTTTATTCCAAAAGGTTGCGAAGTTGTTGTTAGTGAAATAAAAGATTTTAAAATTATAGTAAGGAGAGTGTAAAATGCCATTTGAAATTCCATTTTTAGTACCTATATTAATAGTTATATTATTATTAGTATTCTTTTCGTTAGTACCTGTAGGTTTATGGGTCACAGCTCAGTTCTCAGGAGTACACGTAAAAATTTCACAATTAATTGGTATGAGATTACGTAGAGTAATCCCTAAAAACATTATTAATCCACTTATTAAAGCGACAAAAGCAGGTTTAAATTTAACTACTAACCAACTTGAAGCGCATTACCTAGCTGGTGGAAATGTAAATACTCTAGTAAATGCTTTAATCGCGGCTCAAAGAGCAGATATCGAGTTAGAATTTGAGAGAGCAGCAGCTATTGATTTGGCCGGTAGAAATGTTCTAGAAGCTGTTCAAGTTTCTGTTAATCCTAAAGTTATTGAAACTCCAAATATTGCTGCAGTGGCAATGAATGGTATCGAAGTTATAGTCAAAGCGAAAGTAACCGTTAGAGCAAACATAGAAAGATTAATAGGTGGTGCTGGAGAAGAAACTATTATAGCTAGAGTTGGAGAAGGTATTGTTACCACAGTGGGTTCATCAGAATCTCACACATCTGTTTTAGAAAATCCAGATTCAATTTCAAAAACTGTATTGAATAAAGGATTGGATTCAGGAACAGCTTTTGAAATATTATCAATTGATATAGCAGACGTTGATGTTGGAAGAAACATTGGAGCTAAGCTTCAAACTGATCAAGCTGAAGCTGATAAAAGAATAGCTCAAGCAAAGGCAGAAGAAAGAAGAGCAATGGCAGTTGCAAAAGAACAAGAAATGATAGCTGAGGTTCGTTCGATGAGAGCAAAAGTTGTTGAAAGTGAATCAAAAGTTCCATTAGCTATCGCGAAAGCTTTAGAAACCGGTAATCTAGGAGTCTTAGATTATTATAATATGAAAAACATTATTAGTGATACTGAGATGAGACAAGCTATTTCAGGAAATAGTGAAAAAATCAAAGAGGATGATAAATAATGTTTTCTATTCTATCTCTTGTGATTACGTTGATAGTTATAAAGTTTTTTGCTGATTATTTTTTACACATGAATAGTTCAAAAAGTTATCATAAAAACTTTTACAATAAAAATTATCGTAAGAAAAAGACATTAGAAGATTTAAGAAAGGATAAATCAAATACAAAATTGTCTTATGATAAATCTGACAATTCGCAATCTTATCAAGTTAATATCAATGATTTAGATAAAACAAAAAATAAAAACGAAAGCAAAAAATTACTTGATAAAGATATTCATGAGAAAAGAAACGATGAGTTGGAATTGATAAGAGTTGAAATTATTGATGAATTTAAACATAATGATGAATTAAAAAAGGCTATTATCATGAAAGAAATTATTGACAGACCTTTGTGTTTGAGAAACAGAAGATAATTTGATTATTAAGTTTAATTATGATACAATATGAATAGAATAAAGTGTGGCTAAGAGTGGGAAATCCCACTCTTATTTATTTAAGTAATTGAAAAAAAGGAGTTATATGAACAAGAAATACCTTAGAGACCTCATGAATAACGATCTTAGTCCTTTAATAAAAGATACTGGTATCGAATTTTATGATGTAGAATACTCAAATAATAACGGTAAAAATATTTTAACTTTCTATATCGAAAAAGATGATGGACTAATATCGATTGATGATTGTGAGTTAATAAATAATAAAATATCTGACAAATTAGATGAAATAGATCCTATTTCAGATCATTATTATTTAGAAATAGCATCAGTAGATATTACCACACCATTTACTAGAGATAAGGATTTTAAAAAGAATTTAGGAAATGTTGTAATAGTAAACTTATATCAAAAATTAGATAGTAAAAAAGAGTTCAAGGGTATTTTAAAAGATTTCAACGATAAGGAAATATCTTTGGAATTAGAAAAAAAAGAAATTAAAATTGAAAGGAGTAATATATCATCGATTAAGCTTTCTTTATTCGATTGATAGTAATATATGAACAATGATTTTATAAAAGCTCTTGATGAATTAGAAAAATCAAAAAAAATACCAAGAGAAGTTGTTTTCGATGCTTTAGAAAAAGCGTTAATTAAAAGTTATGAGAAAAATTTTGATTATCAAGACCATGAAAACGAAGAAAGTTCTGTAGAAGTTAACATTAATAGAGACAATGGTAAAGTTAATTTATATGCAATCAAAACTGTTGTTGAAAACGTGGAAGACAAAAATACGGAAATAAGTTTAGAAGAAGCTAAAACTATTAAACACAAATATGATTTAGGCGACAAGGTAAAAATAGAAATAACACCTAAAAATTTTGGAAGAATAGCTGCTCAAACTGCTAGAAATATTGTTATTCAAAAACTAAAAGATGCAGAACGAGATAATATTTATAATGAATTTATTGACAGAGAGAAGGAGATAATTACCGGAACTGTTCAACGTGTTGAAAGGGGAATTGTCTATATAGATTTAGGTAGAGTAGAAGGTATAATACCTGTTTCAGAACAAATAAAAACTGAAGAATACACTCCTAATAAGAGATTAAAACTTTTTATTAAAGAGGTCAAAAACACTACGAAAGGAGCTCAAATAATCTTATCTAGAACAGATAATTCTTTAATTAAAAGATTATTTGAATTAGAGGTACCGGAGATAAACGACGGAACTGTTGAAATATTCAGTGTTGCAAGAGAACCTGGTTCAAGAACTAAAATTGCAGTTTTCAGTAACGATGAAAATGTTGATCCTGTTGGATCATGTGTAGGCTTCAGTGGAACTAGAGTTAAATCTATTGTAGATGAGTTAAATGGCGAAAAATTAGACATTGTTATATGGTCAAAAGATATTAAGACTTTCATATCAAATAGTTTAAGTCCATCAGAAGTTATTGCAACATTCATTGATGAATCACAAAAAATATGTAGAGTAATTGTTTCAGAAGATCAATTGTCTCTAGCAATAGGAAAAGAAGGGCAAAATGCAAGACTTGCAGCAAAGTTAACTAACTGGAAAATAGACATAAAAGGACTTAATCAATATTTTGAAGCTTATGAAGAAGGAAGCTTATCTGTTGAATTTGACGGTGAATCCGATTTTCTAGAAGCTAATGGCATAGAAGTTAGAGCTGAAGATAAAGATAAAGTTTTTGAAAAAATAAAATATCATGAATCAGATGATATAGACGGCTATATTGAAGATATTAAGGAAGATAGTTCTTTAATATCTGAAAATAATGAAATTGCAGAAGATTCTGAAAATTAAATGATATTTAAGTTTTGGAGTATTAAATGAAAACTAAAAAAATTCCTTTAAGAAAATGTGTAGTTTGTGGCGAAAATAAGCCAAAGGAAGAACTAATCAGAGTTGTTTTTAATAAAGAAGACGGAGTTTCCGTGGATCTAACAAATAAGAAAAATGGAAGAGGAGCTTATTTATGTAAGAATTTAAACTGTATAAATAAAGCCAAGAAAAGCAGAAGACTAAGTCAAGTTTTAAAAACAGAAATAGACGCACTTATATATGAGGAGTTAAGTAGCCATGTAGAAGATTAATCAAAAGGAGGTCTTTGTATGGAAAAGATAAGAGTATACGAATTGGCAAAGCAATTGAATGTTTCAACAAAAGACTTAATGAGCAAATTAAAAGAAAATCAAATAGAAGTAAAAAGTCACATGTCGACATTAGATAAAGACCAAATAGCAAAAGTAAAATCTTTTTATGAAAAAACAAATAATGTTCAAAATAATCAAAAGAACAATGATTCGAAAAAAGAAAACAAAAAAGATATAAATTCAGAATCAAATGAAAAATTAAAAAACAAATCGCATAAGGAAGTTAATAAGCAAGACACTAATTCTAAAAAAGGTTTCAAACCAAAAAATCTAAGAAATAAAGATGATGAATCTGCATCTCATTTCGACAAGATAAAACATAAAAACAAATCTGAAACAAATGAAAAACTTGATTCTAGCGATAAGAAAAAGAATAAAAATAAGAATTTTAAAAATAACAAAAGCAAAAATTCTAATAATAACAATCCTAATAATAACAACAGAAATAACAAAAATTCTAAAAACAATAAAAATATTAAGAATAACGGTCATAACAAAAAAGAAGAAGACATCAAAAATAACCCAAAAGAACCTAAAAAGTTTATTATTCAACCGACTATAACAGTAAAAGATTTATCAGAAAAAATAAGTGTATCTATTAGTCAATTAATTATGAAACTAATGGAATTGGGTATAATGGCAAATCAAAACCAAGAGATTGATTTTGATACAGCAAGTTTAGTCGCTGACGAATTTAATATTATTGTTGAACAAGATGAAGTGGAAGATTTTGATGATGATGATGTTTTTAACCTAGATTTTGAAGACAAGAACGAAGATTTAAAGGAAAGGCCACCTGTTATCACTGTAATGGGACATGTTGACCACGGTAAAACTTCTATACTTGATAGAATTAGAAACTCAAGAGTTGCTGGCAGAGAAGCTGGAGGAATAACACAACATATAGGTGCATATACCATTAGAGTTAATAATAAGAAAATAGTATTCTTAGATACTCCTGGCCACGAAGCTTTCACAGCGATGAGAAGTAGAGGAGCCCAAGTAACTGATGTTTCAATATTAGTAGTTGCTGCAGATGATGGGGTAATGCCTCAAACAATTGAAGCTATCAATCATTCAAAGGCTGCCGGAGTCCCAATAATTGTAGCCGTTAATAAGATAGATAAAGAAAATGCAAATATTGAGAGAGTAAAAACAGAATTAGCCGAAAACGGATTGGTTCCAGAAGACTGGGGTGGAGATACAGTTTTAGTTCCAGTTTCTGCTAGAACTGGAGAAGGTATTGACGATTTACTTGAAATGATTTTAATGGTTGCTGAAATGGAAGAGCTAAAAGCTAATCCTAATAGACTTGCTGTTGGAACAGTAATCGAGGCTCAATTGGACAAAGGAAGGGGTCCAACTGCTACAATTTTAGTCCAAAAAGGTACTTTAAAACATTCTGATATGGTATTTAGTGGACAAGCAAGCGGTCGTATTCGAGCTATGTTCAATGATCAAGGTAAACAAATAAAAAAAGCAGGTCCTTCTACACCGGTTTTGATTTTAGGTTTAAACGAAGTACCTGAAGCTGGTGACATGATATATGCTGTAAAAGATGAAAAAGAAGCTAGAAATTACGCACAAAAAATAAAAGATCATAATCGTGAAGAACAAATCAAATCTTCTTCCACTATGAACTTAGATGAATTATTCGGAAAAATCTCTGATGGTGAAACTAAAGATCTAAATATCATAATAAAAACTGATGTTAAAGGTACAATTGATGCCATAAAACAATCATTAATAAAATTAAGCAACGAGGAAGTCAAAGTTAATATAATTCATGGTGCAGTAGGTGGTATAACTGAATCTGACGTTAACTTAGCATCTGCATCAAGTGCTATAATCATAGGATTTAACGTAAGACCAACTCAAGTTGCAATGGATATGGCTAAAAATGAATCTATTGAAATAAGAACTTATAGAGTTATATATGATGCAATAGAAGATGTTAAAAATGCTATCACTGGTATGTTAAAACCTCAATATCAAGAAGAAGTTTTAGGTAGAGCCACTGTCAGAGATACTTTCAAAGTTCCTGGGGTAGGTACAGTTGCCGGTGTGTATGTTAATACTGGAAAGGTAACTAGAAATGCTACTGTCCGTCTTTTAAGAGATGAAATTTTAATTTTCGAAGGTCCGGTGTCTTCATTGAAGCGATATAAAGATGATGTTAAAGAATTAACTCAAGGTTATGAAGGCGGAATGGGTTTGGAAAATTATAATGATATTAAACCAGGAGATGTACTGGAAGCATATGTACTAAACGAGGTACAAAGATAGGAGAAATATGAATATTAAAAGAGTAAGAAGAATTTCATCAGAAATCAAAAAAGTTATTTCAAGTTCTATAATTAATTCACTAAAAGATCCTAGAATCGATAAACTAAATGTTTCTGTTACAGAAGTAAAAGTAACAAATGATTTGAGTTTTGCTACAGTATATATAGCTGTAATAGGCGATGATGAAAAGAAAAAACAAACTCTTGAAGGACTAAATAAAGCAAAAGGATTTTTAAAAAAACAAATTGGTGAAAATGTGGATTTAAGACATGTGCCACAATTAATTTTTAAAATTGATGAAACAAGCGAACAAAGTATGCATATCGAAAATCTAATAAAATCAATTCATGAGGAAAACCATAATGAAAATTAAGGATGAAATCATGAAATTTAAAGAGCAATTGAATAAAGCAAATTCAATTGCTCTAATTTCACACATAGATCCAGATGGAGATAATCTAGGTTCTTTAACAGGTTTATCTAAAAGTCTGCTCAATTTTGGCAAAGAAATTTATCCTATTGAGTTCGATAAAATTCCTGAAAACTTAAAATTTCTTCCCAATTTGAATTTGCTATCAGATAATACAGATATTAATATTGATATGATAATTTGCCTAGATTGCGCTAACTATGAAAGATTAGGTAATATTGATAAATTATTTAATAAAGCCAAATACAAAATAAATATTGATCATCATCAAAGTAATGAGTATTATGGTGATATTAATATAGTAAAAAAAGGATATAGTTCAACTTGTGAATTAGTATTTGATGTAATAAATGAATTAAATCTACCTATTGATGAAGAAATATCTATGTCGCTTTTAACTGGTATTTCAACTGACACTGGAAGATTCTTATATTCTGCTACAACCGCTGAAACATTAGCTAAAGCTTCTAAGTTAGTTGAATATGGCGCAAATATGATGAAAATTAATGAATCAATTTATCAGTCAAAAAAATTTGAAGCGCAACTCTTAGAAAATGAAATCTTATCTAAGACTGAAATTTATAATGATTGCGTTGCAATTGGGTTTGTAAATACATCTCAATTAAATAAGTATAATGTTGAAATTTCTGATATTGACAGTGTAATAAATACTTTTAGGGATACAGACAAAATTAAAATTTCAGTCTTAATTAAGCAACAAACTGAAAAAGAATACAAAGTAAGTTTCAGGAGCAAGGGAATTATTGATGTTGGAGCAATTGCAAAAAATCTTGGCGGAGGCGGTCACAAGAATGCTGCTGCGACAAGGATTTTTGAAGATTTTGACACAGTATTAAAAAAAATTAAAGAAGAAATTGATATATATGGATTGTGTAATTAATATTTTTAAGGAAAAAGGCTACACATCTCAAGATGTAGTTTCTATCTGCAAGGGAATATTAAAAACCAAAAAGATTGGACACGCTGGTACACTAGATCCTGATGCAACTGGTGTTTTGTTACTAGGAGTTGGAAAAGGAACTAAAATAACAGAATATCTAATGGAACACGGAAAAACTTATATATTTGAGATGTGTTTTGGAATAAGTACTGATACTCTCGATCTGTCTGGTAATGTCACAGGTTTTTCAGAAAAAAAATACGATAAAGAAAAACTAAAGCAAATTCTAGACGATTTAAATGGTAAAACCATTGAACAAGTACCTCCAATGTATTCCGCAGTTAAAGTAAACGGGAAAAAACTTTACGAATATGCAAGAGAAAACAAGGAAATTATAAGAAAATCAAGAAAAATCACCATCTTTAACATACAACCTTTATATCTTTTAGAAAATTCGTGTATAATCAAAGTTCGATGTTCCAAAGGGACTTACATTAGAGTTTTAATAGAAGATATTGCAAAAAAACTAAATAAATTAGCTTATATGAAGTCTCTTATCAGAGTAAATTCTGGTGGTTTCGATATAAAAGATTCAGTAAAAATAGATTCACTTAGAAAATGTAACATTGAAGATGTATCATTTTCTGTTTACGAAAGTTTGACAGAAATGAAATCTATTGAACTCGAAGAAAGTTTGTATAAAAAAATTACCAATGGTGTTAAAATAAATATCGTTCACGATAACGTTGATAATATCAAAGTAATTTGTAAAGATAGGTTTATTGGTATTGGTAGTATTGAAGATCATATTTTAAAAATGAATAAGGTATTTGATATATGCAAATAATTGATTTAGACAAAGATAACGTAAAAATTAATATAGATGCTATTACTCTGGGAAATTTTGATGGATTACATTTAGCACATCAAAAACTTATAAATAAATGTGTTAGTTTAGGTAAATCAGGGGTTATTATATTCAAGTCCCACACTTCAGAAATTTTAAAAGATGACAAGTTTAAAAACATATTAACGATGGATGATAAAATCTATCTATTAAAAAGAATGAATGTAGATTATTGTTTAATCAAATCATTTGATAAAGATTTTTTATCCTTAAATCCAAAAGAATTTTTAAATTATGTAAAAGAGCATACCAATTTCAAAAATTTAGTTGTTGGCAATGATTTTAAATTTGGTATTAATGCATCTGGTGATGTATCCACTTTGAAAAAATTTCAAGCAGTTTTTAATTATAATCTCTACATTATAGATGACCAATTTATTAATGGTGTCCCTATTAGATCAACAACAATACGAAAATTTTTGATGAGTGGAGACGTTGAGGATGCTAATTCAATACTTTACAGACCCTTTAGCATTAAGGGAGTTGTTGTCGATGGAAAACATAGAGGAAGAAATTTAGGTTATCCTACTGCTAATTTGGAATGTAAGCAATATATTATACCAGCAGCAGGAGTTTATTATACTAACGTTATTTATGATAACAAATTATACAAAGGCATAACTTCAGTAGGAGAAAACCTAACATACGATGAGCATGATGTCAAAATTGAAACTCATATATTAGATTTTAAAGGTGATTTGTATGGAAAAAATTTGACATTAGTATTCATAAATAAAATAAGAAGCAATATTAAATTTAATTCTGAGATTGAACTTATCAATAAATTAAAAAGCGATTACAATTTTGCAAAAAACCAAGATTTAGATTTACAATTACAAGATTATATGATAATATAAATAAGTACTACTGTTACATTGATATTCGAAACCTCGACGATATCAATGTAATGGTGAATATTAAGTTTTATGGAGGAAATTATGTACAACAAAGAAATTAAAGAAGAAATAATCAAAGAATACCAAACTAAAGAAGGAGACACTGGTTCTCCAGAAGTTCAAGTAGCTTTATTAACTTACAGAATAAACTACTTAACTGAACATTTAAAGTCTCATAAGAATGATCACCATTCAAGAAGAGGTCTTTTCAAAATGATCGGTAAAAGAAGAAATCTTCTTAACTATCTTAGCAATAAAGACATTGAAAGATACCGTGATTTAATTAAAAGATTAAACATTAGAAGATAATTGAAAGAGCGGGTTTTTCCGCTCTTTTTATTTATAAGGAGAATATATGATAAAAAAATACGAATATGATTTATGCGGTAAAAAAATAGAAGTTACGATTGGAAAAGTTGCCGAACAAGCAAACGGAGCGTGTTTGATTCAATCTGGTGAAACTGTACTTCTAGTTACTGCTGTAGGATCAAAAGAACCACGTGAGGGAGTTGATTTTTTCCCATTAACATGTGATTTTGAAGAAAAACTTTATTCTGTTGGAAAAATTCCAGGAGGATTTATAAAACGTGAAGGTAGACCTAGTGAAAAAGCTACATTAACTGCTAGATTAATAGATAGACCTTTAAGACCATTATTCCCAGAAGGATATCATAACGATGTGCAAGTTATAGCTACTGCACTTTCTGTAGATCAAGACAATACTCCAGATATTTTAGCTATGATAGGTTCATCTATTGCATTGAGTATTTCAGACATTCCGTTCTTAGGACCTACTGGCTCTGTAGCTGTAGGAATGATAGATGGCGAATTTATTATAAATCCTACAAAAGAACAAAGAGAAAAGTCAGATCTTGAATTGACTGTTGCGGGTACAAAAGATGCTATTATGATGGTTGAAGCTGGCTGCAATAATATTACAGAACAACAAGTATTGAAGGCTATACTTAGAGCGCATGAAGAAATCAAAAAAATATGCGAATTCATTGAATCAATTCAAAAAGAATGTGGAAAGCCAAAGCAAGAATTCATTCAACCTGAAAAAAATATTGAATTAGATGAAGAAGTTAAATCATTTTGCATTGAAGATTTAAAGAAAATTACAGTTAATGAAGATAAATTAGATAGAGAAGATCACATTAATACTCTTAAAAGAAGTGTAGTAGATTATTTTGTTGAAAAATATGATGAAAGCATAGCTTCAAAAGTTTCTACTATATACGATGATTTAGAAAAATCTGAAGTGAGACGATTAATATTAGAAGATCATATCAGACCTGATAATAGAAAACTTGATCAAATTAGAGAAATAACTTGTGATGTAGATATCTTGCCTAGACCACATGGTTCAGGTTTGTTTAAAAGAGGTCAAACTCAAGTTTTATCTGTTACAACTTTGGGAACTCCATCTGATGCACAAGTACTAGATGGATTAATTGAGCAAGAAGATAAAAGATATATGCATCAATATAATTTCCCACCTTACTCTGTAGGTGATGCTAGACCTTTAAGAAGTCCTGGAAGACGCGAAATTGGGCACGGAGCTTTAGCTGAAAGAGCTCTTTTACCAGTAATTCCATCAGAAGAAGAATTCCCTTACACAATAAGAGTAGTTTCTGAAGTTTTAAGTTCTAACGGTTCTAGTTCTCAAGCATCTGTTTGTGGATCAACATTAAGTTTACTAGATGCCGGTGTTCCAATCAAAGAACCTGTTGCGGGTATTGCTATGGGATTAATTAAAGAAGATGATAACGTAGTAATTCTTTCTGATATTCAAGGTTTAGAAGATCATTTGGGAGATATGGATTTTAAAGTTGCAGGTACAAAAGATGGAATAACTGCATTACAAATGGATATTAAGATTACCGGAATTTCTGAAGAAATATTAACTGAAGCGCTAGAAAGAGCTAGAGTTGGTAGACTTCATATCTTATCATTAATGAACGAGTGTATAAGTGAACCTAATAAAGAAATTTCAAAATACGCTCCTAGAATTATGGTAATTAATATAGCGCCTGAAAAAGTAAGAGAAGTTATTGGACCAGGTGGAAAAGTAATTAACAAAATTATTGATGAAACCGGTGTTAAAATTGATACTGAAGATGACGGTAAAATTACAGTAGCTGGTGAAAATACTGAAAGCGCACAAAGAGCTATCGATATGATTAAAGAAATAGTTAGAGAACCTGAAATTGGTGAAAAATATTTAGGAAGAGTTACTAAGATTATGAATTTTGGTGCTTTTGTTGAAATATTACCTGGAAAAGAAGGTCTTCTTCATATATCTAATATAGCACACGAAAGAACTAATAAAGTTGAAGACGTTTTAAAAGAAAACGATGAAATTATGGTAAAACTTATGGATATAGATGATCAAGGTAAGATGACATTATCCAGAAAAGCTCTTTTACCAAAACCAGAAAGAAAAGAAAACAAGAATTTTGAAAAAAAATCTGAAGATCAAAACTCAGAAAATAAATAATTAATAGTTGAGTAATTATATTACTCAACTATGTTTTTGAAAGGGGACATTATGAAAGTTAAAATAATTAATAAATCTAATAACCCTCTACCAAAATATTCAACAATTGGGTCTAGTGGTATGGATTTGAGAGCTTATGCAAAAAATGATATAACTTTAAAACCACTTGAAAGAACACTAATACCTACCGGAATTTATATTGCTATTCCAGAAGGTTATGAAATTCAAATCAGACCAAGAAGTGGTTTAAGTATTAAGCATGGAATAACTCTGATAAATTGTGTAGGCACAATAGACAGTGATTATAGAGGAGAATTAAAAATTCCTGTAGTCAATTTGTCAAATGAAGAATATACAATTTCTACAGGCGATAGAATTTGTCAAATGATACTTCAAAAATACGAAAATATTGAATTTGAGGAAGTTGAAGTATTAGATGAAACAGATAGAAATGATGGCGGATTTGGCCATACAGGCTACTAATTATGGCTAGAAATACTAAATCACGAAATACAACTCAAGTAAAATCCAAAAGCAAAAAAAACTCCAATTCTTCTACAAAATTAATAATTATATTAGTGTTAATCATTTCACTAATATTTATGGCTAGTAGTAGAGTTGGAGTCTTAGGAATAATTGTAAAAAACATTTATTTTAATACTTTTGGACTATTTTCATACGTTTTTATATCACTTGGTATACTTTTTACAATATCTACAATATCTGGGATAAAAAATGGGGATAAAATAAAAAGAATTACTTTTATATTGTCTGTTTCATCAATTTTCATAATGAGTCTTATTAATTTATCAAATTATCCAAACCTTAATATTAATCAAAGGATTGATTTAAATTTAACATTGGCAAATAACTACAGTGGTATTGGAGTAATTGGAGCTATCATTGCATCATTATTAAACATAGCTATAGGGTACATCGGTTTATATGTTGCACTTGTGTTTTGTTTTTTATTTTTAATAGCGGTAATAATGAATCTAACTTTAAAAGAATTATTTCAAAAATTCTTCGCTTTTGTCAAAAAAACAATTTTAGATATAACAACTAAAATGGATCAGGCCAAAAAAAATAAAAACATCAAAAAATCACGCGTAACTAAGCAAAACAAAATTACAAAAGAAATAAATCCTAAAAGTCCTTTTAAAGAAAATTCTGACTTTAAGAAAACTATAGATTTTCAATCTCCAAAACCTAAATTAAATGATTATAAATCTAATGAAAAAGATTCTGGAGAACAATTATCCGTTATAGATTTTGGCGAATTATCCGGTCAAAGTAATTATACTTTTCCTCCATTGGAACTTTTAAAAAACGCTGAATACTTTAAGGATAATGATGATTCAGTATTAGAAAAAGCGAAAATGATTGAAGACACACTAAAAAACTTTTCAATAGATGCAACTGTTGTTCAAATTGATAGGGGTCCTACTGTTACTTGCTATGAATTAGAACCTAAACCAGGAGTAAAAGTTTCAAGGATAGTTAATCTTGCGGATGATTTATCACTTTCACTCGCAACAAGTGGAATCAGAATACAAGCTCCAATTCCTGGTAAATCCGTAGTAGGTATTGAAGTGGAGAATGACGTCAAAAACTCTGTAATGTTAAAAGAGATTCTAATGTCTGATAATTTTGTAAAAGAAAAATCATTGATGCCAATAGCTTTAGGTAAAGATATCTCAGGAAAATGTATTGTAACCTCTGTAGATAAAATGCCACATTTACTTATTGCAGGAGCTACAGGTAGTGGTAAATCTGTTTGCATCAATACAATAATAATGAGTATTTTGTATAAGTCAAATCCAAATGACGTAAAACTTATATTGATTGATCCTAAGGTTGTGGAATTAAGCATTTACAATAATATTCCTCATCTAGCTATTCCGGTTGTTACTGATCCTAAAAAGGCAAGCGCTGCTTTGAATTGGGCTGTTAGAGAAATGGAAAGAAGATACCAAATATTTTCAGAAAATCACGTTCGAGATATCAAAGCTTATAATAAGAAGAATAAGAATGATGAACTTGAAAAGCTACCATATATCGTCATTATAATAGACGAATTAAGTGATTTAATGATGGTTTCAGCAAATGATGTTGAAGATGCTATTTGCAGACTAGCTCAAATGGCAAGAGCTTGTGGTATTCATCTGATAATTGCAACTCAAAGACCAACCGTGGATGTAATTACAGGCACAATAAAAGCAAATGTACCATCAAGAATTTCTTTTGCTGTTAGTAGCCAAATTGATTCTAGAACTATTTTAGATCAATCTGGTGCAGAAAAACTTATCGGAAGAGGCGATATGTTGTTCTTCCCTTCGTCAATGTCAAAACCTAGCAGAGTTCAAGGAGCTTTTATTTCTGATGAAGAAGTCGATAATGTGGTTAAATTTTTAATAAATAAGAACGAAACCGATTACAAAGAAGAGATTATAGAAGATATTGATAAGTCAGAAATAATAGATATTGATGATGACGATACAGACATTTTATTTACAGATGCAGTAGAAATTATTTTAAATGAAGAATCTGCTTCAATTTCTCTATTACAACGAAAATTAAAAATAGGGTATGCCAGAGCAGGTAGAATCATAGATCAAATGGAAGAAAAGGGTATTGTTGGCCCTAGTGAAGGAAGCAAGCCTAGAAAAATTTTAATACCAAAAGATTATTTAGAAAGACGTGATTAATATGAATATTGCAAATAAATTCACAACATTAAGAGTAATTCTTATACCATTTTTTGTAGCATCATTACTTGTATTTAAGACAGACAATTATATACCTGCGTTAATTTTTGTAATCTCTGCAATAACAGATTTTATTGATGGTCAACTAGCAAGAAGGAAAAATTTAGTTACTACATTTGGGAAGTTTATGGATCCATTGGCTGATAAAATGTTGAGCTGTAGCGCATTGATTGTTCTAGTACAACTAGGAAAAGTTCCTGCATGGAGTGTTGTTATTGTAGTATTAAGGGAACTTACTATAAGCGGATTTAGAATATTAGCCGCATCTAACGGTGTTACATTAGCTGCAAGTTATTGGGGAAAATCTAAAACTATGACACAATTTATTGCTATAGTTTTGATTTTAATTAATACAAGTAATAAATTAGGATTTGCTCTAGATATGTACCTATATTATATTTCAATCATATTAACTGTAATCAGCTTGTGTGATTATATTTTTAAAAATGTTAATGTTTTAGATTTAAAAAATATATAAATATTTTCTAATTTGTGGTATAATAAATACAAGAACTTATGTTCTGTTTAAAATTTTTAGGAGGTAGTCATGGACTTTTCTAATGGCACAGAAAAAGATCAAGCTTTGAGAGAAGCATTTGCAAGTATTGAAAAACAATTTGGAAAAGGCTCTATTATGAAACTCGGAGATCATGTTCAAAAAGATATCGAGGCTATTCCTACTGGAGCTATAAACTTGGATGTTGCTTTAGGAATAGGGGGACTTCCAAGAGGTAGAGTAATTGAAATATATGGACCTGAATCTTCTGGTAAAACAACTTTAGCACTACATGTAGTAGCTGAAGCTCAAAAGATGGGTGGTACAGCAGCATTTATAGATGCTGAACATGCATTAGATGCAATTTATGCTAAAAACCTAGGTGTAGATACTGATAATCTTATCATTTCACAACCGGATACAGGTGAACAAGCTCTAGGAATATGTGATTCACTTGTAAGAAGTTCTGCTGTAGATATAATTATTATTGACTCTGTCGCAGCACTAGTTCCAAGAGCCGAAATAGAAGGTAATATGGGAGATAGCCATGTTGGTTTACAAGCAAGACTAATGTCTCAAGCTTTACGTAAACTAACAGGTGTTATTTCGAAAAGTAATTGTACTGTTATATTTATAAACCAACTTAGAGAAAAAGTTGGAATCATGTTTGGTAATCCTGAAGTTACTACAGGTGGTAGAGCATTAAAATTCTACTCTTCAGTTAGAATTGAGATTAGAAGAGGAGAAGCTATTAGAAAAGGTGATGATATAGTTGGAAATCGTACTAAAGTAAAAATCGTCAAAAACAAAGTTGCACCTCCTTTTAAACAAGTAGAATTTGACATAATGTACGGTGAAGGAATTTCCAAAATTGGTACAATTTTAGATTTAGCTACCGACTGTAAAGTAATAAAAAAAGCTGGTGCTTGGTATAGCTATGAAGAAGAAAAATTAGGTCAAGGCCGTGAAAACTCTAAGGTATTTTTAGAAGAAAATCCTAAAATACTCGAAGAAATAATCGATAAAACTTACGAATTTTACGGATTAAAGTCAAAAGATTCTTCAGATGATACTGAAACAGAAATAATTGATCAAATCGATGAAGAATTAAAAAATGAAATAAGCGAGGATGAATAAGACTAGGGCAAGTAATACTTGCCCATTATTTCTATTATGAAGATATTATTTTTTACTGATACACATATAAAATCCAAAAACCCTAGATCTAGAATAGATGATTATGAAGATTCTATTTATAAAAAAATTGAAGAAATTAGAGAAATATCAATTAATGAAAATGTTGATGTTATACTTCACGGTGGAGATTTGTTTGATAAAGCTGATGTCGGAATCAAAACAGCATCAAGATTCGGAAAATTGTTTCAAAGATTTCCTAAGAAAATTTTCATAATAAGCGGAAATCATGATATATATGGTTATAATCCAAACTCCATAGATAGAGCTATGATGGGGCTTTTTAATTCGTTAGATGTACTAGAGCTAATCGAAGAAGGTAAGCCTGTAATTATAGAAAAAGATGGTTTAAGAGTTCAAATATCTGGACAACCATATACGCACGATATTGATTCATCAGATAAATCACATTATTATCCGAAAAGATTGAATGATGTAGACTATCACATACTAATGATTCACAGCTTTTTATTATATAAGAAATTTATTGAACAAATTGAGTATACTTTAATTGATCAGATTATGGATACAGATTGTGATATAGTTTTAAGCGGCCATTATCATACTGGATTTAAAACTGTTAAAATTAACGAAAAATATTTTTCTAATCCTGGAAGCATAGCAAGAATGACTAATACGGAATCAGAAAGAAAGAGAATCCCAAAAGTTTTATTAATTGAACTCACAAAAGAAGAAATCAATATTAATGATATTTATTTAAAGAGTGCTAAAAAAAGTGAAGAAATTTTCTCCGAAAAACAAGTAAATCCTTATTCAATAAAAAGCAAAAGTTTGCTAGACATAAAAGAAAAACTATCAAAATTATCAAGTAATCCAATTATAGATATTAACAATAATTTGAAAAATATAGGAAAAGAAATGAAAATCGATGAGGATATTATTGATGAAGCAATAAGGAGAATAGAATAATGTATATTTCAGATATATATTTAACCAATTTTCAATCTTACGAACAAGGTCATTTTAAATTTTCAGAAAAAGTTAATTTAATTACGGGAGCTTCTGATAGTGGTAAAACCGCGTTAATTAGAGCGCTATCATGGGTTTTATTTAACGATTATACAACCGATTTGCTAATAAGAAATGGATATAATAATGTTGAAGTCAAAATTGTATTTAACAACGGTAATTTTATTCTTAGAGGAAGAAAAGGCAATACTAATTATTATCACATAAAAAATAATGTATATAATGAAGAGATTAAGGAGTACGTAAATTTTGGTAGGGAAATACCAACAGAAATTCAAGATGATTTTCTTTTCAAAAAAGTCAATCTACTAAACGAACAATACAATATATTGATTGCATCACAATTAGAAAATTCATTTCTACTTTCAGAAACTGATTCTACAAAAGCAAATGCCATAGGTAAATTGGTAAATGTTGATATATTAGACAATGCATCAAGAAATGTTTCCAGAGAAATAAAATCTACTAAAAATGAATTAAACTTTAAAAAAAGTTTTATTAAAGAAAAAGAAAAATCTTTAAATAATTATAATCATTTAAATGAAGATAAAATTAAAATCAACAAGTTAAAAAGTTTATATAATAATTTAGAAATTAATTCTAAAAATCTAAATTTATTGAAAACATTATCAGATCAAGTTTCTGAATTAGACTCTAGAATTAAAAATGGATATAAATACTTAGATAACTACAAAGGATTAGACCTTTGTTTCAAAACTTTGCATAATACTCAAATTAATATTTTATCTTTATCAAAGCTTACTCAAATAAATTATAATTATCAACAAATATTAAAAGGAATTGAATTTAATAATATTAGCTTAAAGAATTTAAAAAATATTGATTTAATATCGGAACTTATTGACAACCTTGATAAAAATCTGACTTTAGTGAGGTTTATGAACCCATTATATAATAGAATAACTTACGTGAATAATAGTTATTACAATTTTAAAATTAAATTAGATAAATTAAAAACCGTTGCTATGTCAGATGAGATTTTATTTAATACTCAAAAGTATATTCAAGCGTTAACCAATTTATCAAATTTAAATAAAAATTATTATGTAATAAATCAAAAGATACGTAATAACAAAAAAATATTAAATAATCTTTATATATCTAAAATATCAAAAATAACAGATAGAATTGAGGAAAATAAAGAAAAGTATATTCAGATAAACAATCTTAACATTTCATATCAAAATGTAAATAAGATGATTTCCGACAAAAATTTTAACTTAAATAAATTGAAGTCTATAAATAGTTTGCCGAACATGATATTTAATATTAATAAATCATATGAATTGCTAACAAAACTTGAAATTATAAAGAATACGTTGGATAAACAACAAGAGATTCGTCAACAGAAATCCAGAGAATTGAATCAAAGTAATATATTAATAGATGAGTTAATAAAGGAATACAAGGATAATTTATATAAAGAAAAAACATGTCCATTTTGTCTAAGCGAGATAGATGATAACCATGTAGATCAAATAGTAAAGGAGTTGAGAAAATAATGAATATTAATGAACGTTTTAATAGTATAAAAGAAAGACTTGATAAAGCTAAAGAAGATAAAAATCGTGCCGAAATTGCGTTAGAAAATTTAGAGAAGCAAAAAGAAGATATACTTAATCAGTTGAAAGAATTAAATATAGATCCTGAAAATTTAGAATCAGAGATTATAAAATTACAAAATCAAATTGAGCAAGACCTACAAAAAGCAGAGGAGCTTCTTCCTGATGCAAAAAATTGATTTAATTGATATGCAATCCAAAATAACTTCAATGGAAATTAATTATAGAAGTGAATTAGCAGTAAAGAAATCAATAGAAAAAGAAATTGAATCTACTAAAGAAAGCATTGATGCACTTGAAAAACAAATCGAAAAACTCGAAATCATCAAAATGCTTTATGATAAGACTTCAGAATATTCAAGAGAACAAGCCAAAATTCAAATAGAAAACCTTGTTAGCAGATGTTTAAGTTATATTTTTGAAAAAGAAATGAATTTTAAAATCGAGATTAAAATTAAAAATAACAATCCATCAGCAAAATTCTTCATAGAAGAAGAACTTGATATTGATGGCGAGATTAAGTCTTTTACTTACGACATAGTTGATGCTAGGGGTGGTGGGGTAGTAGATATTGTTTCTCTTGCCCTACGAATTTCCTTTATAATGCTGTATGAAAATAGTTTAGCTAATATTATTGTTCTTGATGAACCATGTAAGCATGTTAGTGAAGACTATATTCAAAATGTAGCCAATTTTATTAACGAAATAAGCGAAGAATATAATAAACAAGTTATAATGATTTCCCATAATGCACATTTATCGGCAATAGGAGACATTAATTACAGGATTACTAATAGAAATAACACTTCAGAAATAAATGTTATATAATTTTCTATTATATATCTAAATATTGACAATCAACTGTATTTGTACTACACTTAAAGAGTAAATTTATCCAAAAGATTTATTTAATGAATATTGAAAATTGAATAAAGGGGGTGTATTTATGAGCACCACAACATCTTTAATAATTGCTATACTTGCTGCAATTTTAGGTATTGTAATAGGTTTCTTTTTTAGAAAAAGCTTAGCTGAGAAAAAAATCAGAAGTGCTGAGGATTATGCTGTTAAAATAATTGAAGATGCAAACAAAGATGCTGAAACTAAAAAGAAAGAATTATTAGTAGAAGCAAAAGATGAAATCTTTAAGATGAAAAGTGATTTGGATCGTGAAAATAAATCTCGATTAAAAGAAATCAGTCGTCAAGAAGATAGACTTAATTCTAAAGAAGAGAATTTAGAAAGAAAAAATGCATCATTAGAAAAGAAACATAAAAAGCTAGATTCTGAATTGAAGAAAGCTGACGATATGCAACTTAAAATCCAATCTTTGATAGATGAAAAAGAATTAGAATTGGAAAAAGTTGCTGGATTAACAAGTGACGAAAATACGTGAGCAAGCTGCTATTATTAAAGAAATCGAATCCAAAACTAAGGAAGAATCTGAAAAATTTGCAAGAGAAATCATTAGTACATCAATTCAAAGGTATGCCGCAGATCAAGTTGCAGAATCTACCGTATCTGTCGTAAATTTACCTAATGACGACATGAAGGGCAGAATAATTGGTCGTGAAGGTAGAAACATAAGAGCTTTTGAAACTTTAACAGGCGTAGATTTGATTATTGATGATACTCCAGAAGCTGTTGTATTATCAGCTTTTGATCCTGTAAGACGTGAAATCGCACGAATTGCTTTGGAAAAACTTATAGTTGATGGAAGAATCCATCCTACTAGAATTGAAGAAATGGTTGAAAAAGCCAAGAAAGAAGTAGATAATACTATAAGAGAAAAAGGTGAAGAAGCTTGTGATGAAACAAATGTACATGGTTTACATCCAGAATTGATTAAAATTCTCGGTAAATTACATTACAGAACAAGTTATGGTCAAAATGTTCTTAAACATTCTATCGAAGTATCCAATATCGCTGGAATGCTTGCAAGTGAATTAGGAGTGAATGTGAAATTAGCTAAAAGAGGGGGATTACTACACGATTTAGGAAAAGCAATTGACCACGAAATCGAGGGGCCTCACGTTGAACTAGGCGTTAACGCTGCTAAAAGATTTAAAGAGCCAAAAGATGTTATCAATTGTATTGAAGCTCATCACGGCGATGTTGAACCAACATGTATTGAATCTATATTAGTTCAATCTGCTGATGCAATATCCGCAGCAAGACCTGGAGCTAGACGTGAATCTATGGAAAACTATATCCAAAGATTAGAAAATCTAGAGCAAATAGCTAATTCATTTGATGGTATTGAAAGTTCTTATGCTATACAAGCTGGTAGAGAAATAAGAATCATGGTAAAACCTGATGTTATTGATGAAAGC
>QWCB01006274.1_pt1 | contig 21683 bp, 13 predicted proteins | sample 1972511 | NCBI WGS metagenome assembly QWCB01 (sample SAMN09866719, study PRJNA288562) | Human gut metagenome isolate term5_stool, whole genome shotgun sequencing... | isolation source: gut | host: Homo sapiens | place: USA: California | reverse complement strand
AGGGTTTGAGAGCTGGCCGTAAGCGCGCTGCTCACCCCAGTCATAGAGGTCTCCCCCGTTCTGGTCGAAAAGTCTTTCTCCTGTCTCGAGGTCATATTTGTATATCGGATAGATCGGCGCGATGTTCTGGCCGAAGAAGAAGATGTTCGAGTATGACCCGGACTTTTCAGCGCCGAACTGGTCCTGGTTCGTGTTGGAATAGGCGATGTTGATGCCGGCCTTGATGGACTTGGAGATGCTCTGGTCCACTTTTCCCCTGACTGTCACCCTGCTGAAGCCGGAGTTCGGGACATAGCCCTTGTCATTGAGGTAAGATACTGACATATAAGCCTTTGTCTTTTCGGAGCCGCCTGAGACAGTGAGTGTATATTCCTGACGGATTCCACGTTTGAACACATCCTTGTTCCAGTCGTCGGTCCACTTTCTCTCGGTAGCCGCAGGATTGATCTTGCCTGTTCCGGGAAGGACAACTTCGCCGTCTTCTACACCTTTATATATATTATAGCGGAGGTACTTGCTGATGAGGGAGCCGGAAGCATAGGCATTGGCCTGTCCCAGTCCCATCGAGCCGCCGTAATAAACTTCATTGCGGAGAGCCTCCCAGGTCATCTCGTAGTAGTCTGCGGGGCTGGTGATGATGTCGTAGGTAGGGACACCTCTGGAGTTCACTCCGACCTTCGCATCGAATTCAATGCGGACTTTGTCGGAAGTGCCTCTTCTGGTGGTGATTATGATGACGCCGTTGGAACCTCTGGCACCGTACATGGAGTTCGCGGCGGCATCCTTGAGCACCGTCATCGACTCGATGTCGTGTGTCGGGATGGAGTTAAGGCTGCCTTCATACGGCACTCCGTCCACGACCAGAAGCGGAGACTGGGATGCGGACACAGAGCCGAGTCCTCGGATGATGATGCTGGCGGAAGAGCCTGGAGTTCCTGAAGAACTGGATGTCTGAAGTCCCGCCACAGCGCCTTCAAGCGACTTGGAGATATTGGTGGACTGCATTTTCTGCAGCTTGTCCCCGCTGACCTGCGCGGCTGCTCCCACGAAGGAGGATTTCTTCTGGACGCCATAGGCCACGACGATGGTTTCGTCGATGGTCTGCGAGTCTGGTCTCAGCTTCACAATGATTTTCCTTCCCGCTTCCGCAGCGACTTCCTGCTCCACGTAGCCGATGGAGCTTACAAGCAGAATGTCTCCTTTGGAAATGTCAATAGTAAATGCTCCCTGGTCATCGGAAGCCACACCAGTTGTGGTTCCTTTGATGAATACACCGGCAAACGGAATACTCTCACCGGTCTCCGCATCCAACACCTGCCCCGTAACAGAAACTTTTTGTGCATGTAGGGTCAGGGTTAGAAACAGCAATGTCAGAGAAAACAATGTTTTAACAGTCTTCATCCGATACTTCTATTATTATATTGGTTGTTTTTTACGCGTGTTCAGTTACGAATTATCACACGCCTGCTAAAAAGCGAGGCTAAAATTATATATTTTCCGGAATAATAACAATTATTTTAAGAAAAGATTACATTTTTTTTTGACAGACCTATTTCAGCATCAAATTGTTAGCAAAATCGCCAAATTATTAAAAACGTTTTACCTTACAAATTTTAGGTCAAAAGGTAACAATTTCCAATCATTTGCAGAAAAAATCGCTAAAAATCATTGATGCTGAGCAATATTTTCATAACTTTATCGGTTGATTAGAAAAACTAAACGCATATGCACTCTACCAAGTCAAAATTCTTGACATTGACCATTATTTTCTCGCTCTCCGCCGCCGGCTGTACGGAAGAGATGAAAGAGAGCAGAGCGAATCTTTCCGAGGAGGGTATTGAATTCAATATAGAAGTTTCCGACCCCACGGACAAGGGGGCAACTTTCCTCATAACAAACAACGGAACAGACAAAAACACATGGTACGCTTTTGCCTATGACGACGTGAACACGTCTCCTGAAGCGGCCATAAACAGGAAAGTCAGGGAACTGACAGAAAGTGAAGACGGAATCAAGAGTGTCATCCAAAGAGGCACGAAAAGAATCAGGATCGATGACGGGCTAAGCCCGGCCACCAGATACAGGTATGTGGTATTCGGACTCACCTCAGAAGGGACCGTATATGGCAAGCCGGCATCATGTGAATTCAAGACCGTGCACATGGAGACTACATATAAGGTAGAACTCACTGCCGAGACATCTTCGAGTGCAGAGCTTACGGTTACGCCTGGCGGCAGTTCTACGGACACATGGTTTGCATTCGTAAGTGACGACACCTCTACACCTGTTGAAGAAGTCATAAAGAAGGAACTCGGAAAGGTCGAGAATATTGTCGAAGTGCTGCATTCCGGGAAAAAGGCATTGACTTTCAATGGACTGGAAGCGGGAAAGAGACTCCGCGCCATCGTCACCGGACTGGACTCCGACGGGGAGACTTTCGGAAAACCGGCGGAGTTCACGTTCCGCCTCACGCCTGAGGCTACTGCCAACGATGCGTGGAAGGTGACATACGACGGATATGTAACGCCGCAGGGCGCCGACAAGCCGTACAGGAAGATCACCAACACCTCTACTGACTCGGAGCGCTATTTCATCAGCGTCATCTCTGAAAACAATCTGCAGACTGCCTTCAACAATGACATCAACAAGTATATCAAGTATGCCATAGAGAACCTCACGTCCGCTTCGACAGGCTGGAGCAAATACGTGTTCACGCAGACCGGAAGCATGTACTATACGCTCCGCACACGCAAGAGCTACTATGCGTTCGCCATCGGCATTGACAGGAACGGTTATTTCACGGGCAAGTTCGCCATTTCAGACAAGTTCTACATCGAAGGCAAGGACTGGTCCGAGGTTTACAGCAAGTGGCTTGGCAGATGGGAGGTGGTCGATAATGACGGCTACGGCTACAACATCACCATTGAAGAGGACAGCAAGACAGACTACACTGTAAACATCACGGGATGGAACGGCGTGATAGACACGCCTATACACGGAGTAATCGATGACGAGACCGGAAACCTGTGCCTGTCCGCATACAATTACGGAAAGCACGACCTTCCTACAGGCGACGGAGTTATATCCGTCACAAGGATGCTGGTAGGCCAGGCAGGCAAATATTTCTACGGCGTTTCCGATGACAACAGCGATTCGTACTATATCTGCACATGCAGCCTCGATTCGAAAGGCAAGAACGGCACAATGAAGGGATACTCCTTGCAGACCAGCTCCGGAGCCGTAACATTCAGCATGATGTTCTTCATCGGTGTCGGTGACGAAACCACCTACACTTATGGAGACAAGTCGAAATTCCCTATTTTCCCTTGCCGCATGGGACGTGCCGGTCTGTAGAAAGCCTCGCAAAACGGATAATTTTCATTATCTTTGCGGCCTTTATCCGCAATAGCCTTTGCGGACCTAACCTGCAATTGACGAGGAAATGAAACGGACAGCTGTCATCAGAACGGGTATCTCATTGATACCTATCATAGTACTGATCATATTATTGGCATTGAACATCAGCTTTTTCGGAAGCGATGCGATTCTTGGCGCGAGCCAGGTCTCACTGCTGTTCTCAGCAGGTATCTGCGTGTGGCTGGCGATGTGGCTTTTCAAGAAGCCGTGGCAGGATTTCGAGGATGCGATACGGAGCAATATCGGTGACGTAACGACAGCGATTGTGATATTGTTCCTGATCGGAGGCATATCGGGAACCTGGACCATGAGCGGAACTGTACCGTCAATGATATATTATGGTGTGAAAATCATCTCCCCGAAGATATTCCTGCTGACCGCCTGCGTGATCTGCGCGTTCATCTCCGTGATGATAGGCAGTTCATGGACGACCATCGCCACCATCGGAGTGGCGCTTATGGGTATCGGCAAGGCGCAGGGATTCAGTGAGGGAATGATTGCGGGCGCCATCATTTCCGGAGCATATTTCGGGGACAAGATTTCCCCGCTTTCCGACACGACCGTGATGGCCGCATCCATCTCTGGCACTCCACTTTTCAGACATATCAAGTACCTGATGCTCACGACAATACCGTCATTTGCATTGACATTGGTCCTTTTCCTTATACTGGGATTTCTGCACACCGGCAGCGACTCGGCGCAGATTTCCGTCTATACTGAGACATTGGCCTCGAAATTCAACATTTCGCTCTGGACTCTGGTCGTTCCGGTCGCGACGGGCATCATGATTGCGCGGAAGCTTCCGGCTCTCGTCGTGCTGGGCCTGTCCACTGTTCTCGCGGCCATTTTCGCTCTGATTCTGCAGCCGCACATCATCACAGAAATCGGTGTGGGATCTCTTCAGGCAATGGGCCTGAGCGCAGAGGGTGCAGGAAAAGGGGGCGTGATGTTCACCGGCATTGTCAAGACCATATATGATTCGGTTTCGGTGAATACCGGCGTGTCGGACGTGGACAAGCTGGTTTCGTCAAGAGGTATGCTCGGTATGCTCAACACTGTCTATCTTATCATCTGCGCGATGTGTTTCGGAGGCTGCATGAAGGCCAGCGGAATGCTTCATCACCTGGCTTCATTGATTCTGCCGATGACCAAGACGCGCACGGGTCTCGTGGCCTCGACTGTGAGCACCGGTGTCATACTGAACGGCGTCATCTCGGACCAGTATCTCTCCATCATCCTGACTTCCGACATCTACAAGGACATCTACGCCAAACGCGGATATGAGAGCAGGCTGCTCGGACGCTCCGTAGAGGACTCATCCACAGTCACTTCGCCGCTTTTCCCGTGGAGCAGCTGCGGTATGACGCAGGCCACCATCCTCAGCACCGCAACCATCGCCTACCTTCCGTATTGCTTCTTCAATATCATCAGCCCTCTGATGAGCATATTCATGGCAATGCTCGGGTATAAGATCCGGAAGAAAACTAAATAAGGAAAGTTGAAAATATCGCTTATTAGTCGTATATTCGTGGATACTAAAATACAACTAATAACGTGCTATGAACCGTCAACTGCTTTGCGCAGCACTTGGTATTGCGCTTTTATGCTCTTGCAACAGATGCCCTGAGGGCACTTTCTGTATCGGTAGTGACAAGGAATCCGTAATCAGCGGACTCCACGCGCCTTGGGACAGCCTCGAGGACGACACCCATTTCTCCTGTCTGACCGGAGACTCCGCCTTCAAATTCGTTTTCGAAGTCAATGATTCCACGCTGACCGTCAATGAAAATCCACAGGCCGAACTGGACCTGCTGAATGACGACAGGGTGGAAATTTTCTTCAGTGCGGACAGCGCCATGACCTGCTATTACGGAGCGGAGATGACTCCGGCCGGGCACACCTTGGATTATAAAGCCAAATTCTACAGGGATATCGACTACGCATGGAATTTCAGCACCCTGAAACTGGAATGCGAGCACACGGATATGCACTATACCGTGAGCGGAAGCATTGACCTTCAGGAGCTTGAGTCGATGGGGCTGAACCTGAAAGACGGATTCTACATGGGCGTTTTCCGTGCGGATTACCGCTCTGACGGCTCCGTAAACTGGTATTCGGCTGTCAAATCGGACGACGTGTCTCCTGATTTCCACAAGCCGGACATGCTCTTCAAGGCGGCTATCAGATAATAGTTTCACGAAAGTTATAAACAATAAGATATGGACAGAATCATTGAATGCGTACCTAACTACAGTGAGGGACGGAACAAAGAAATCATTGACCAGATCGTCGCGGCAGTGGCTGATACCAAGGTCGTTACCGAGCGCGGCGAAGAATCCGTAAAAGTGCTGGACGTAGATCCGGGCGAAGCTACCAACAGGACTGTGGTGACATTCGTGGGAAGTCCGGAAGCTGTTCTCGAAGCTGCTTTCCAGGGCGAGAAAAAGGCTGCCGAACTGATCGACATGCGCCATCATCACGGCGCGCATCCACGTTCAGGAGCTACTGATGTGCTTCCTCTCGTACCGGTTGCAGGTATCACTCTTGAGGAATGCGGAGAGCTTGCCAGAGGACTTGCCAAGCGCATCTACAATGAACTCGGCATCCCGTGCTACTGTTATGAGGCTGCGGCCTACAAGCCTGAAAGAAAGAACCTTGCAGTATGCCGTGCGGGAGAATATGAAGCCCTGCCGGAAAAAGTCATTGACCCGGAAAGAAAGCCTGATTTCGGGCCTGAGGCATATACGGAGACTGTTGCGAAGGCCGGCGCCAGCAATGTAGGAGCGAGGGATTTCCTGATCGCCGTGAATTTCAACCTCAACACCACTTCCACGCGTCGTGCGATGGCGGTGGCTTTCGACGTGAGGGAGAAGGGCCGTCCTGCACGTGAAGGAGGAAGCCTGACCGGAAAAATCATCAAGGACGAGGCAGGCAAGACCGTATGGATTCCGGGAACTCTCAAAGGGTGCAAGGCAATCGGCTGGTTCATAGAGGAATACGGTATCGCCCAGGTTTCCATGAACATTACGGATATGAACGTGACTCCGCTGCATGTGGCCTTCGAGGAAGTATGCAGGGCCGCTGCTGCCAGAGGTCTGAGGGTTACGGGAACCGAGATTGTGGGCCTCGTGCCTAAGAGGGTGCTGGTGGACGCCGGCAAATTCTACTTGGAAAAACAGCAGCGTTCTCTCGGCGTGCCTGAGGAAGAGCTTATCAAGATAGCAGTCAAATCATTGGGCCTCAACGACTTGAAGCCATTCAACCCGAAAGAGAAGGTTATCGAATACCTGATGACGGACGAGGAAGTCCAGGCCCGCAAAGAGCGTCTGGTGAGGATGAGCGTGAAGGGATTTGCCCGTGAAACGGCTTCTGAGTCAGCTGCTCCGGGCGGCGGTTCCGTATCCGCATACATGGGTGCTCTCGCTGCGGCTCTGGGCACTATGGTTGCCAATCTGTCCGCCCACAAACGCGGCTGGGATGACAGGTGGAAGGAGTTTTCCGACTGGGCTGAAAGGGGCCAGGATGTGATGGAAAGGCTGCTCAGACTGGTAGATGAAGATACTGAGGCATTCGCGAAAATCATGGATGTCTTCTCCATGCCTAAGGGTACTGAGGAGGAAAAGGCAGCACGTGCCGAGGCGATGGAAAAGGCTACTCTCTACGCCAGCAGAGTGCCGCTCAAGACGATGCAGACCGCGATGGAGGCGATGCCTGTGGCATTGGCCATGGCACGTATCGGCAACCCGGCTTCCGCTTCTGACGCAGGTGTCGGCGCGATTGCCGCCCTCGCTGCCGTAAGAGGCGCACACCTGAATGTAAGAATCAATGCAGCAGGTCTCAAAGACAGGTCATTGGCCGCGGAACTTACCGACGAGGCCGCAAGAATCGAAGCGGAGGCTGTAGCGGCTGAGGCTGAGGTACTTCAAAGAGAAGGCGCTCGCGCTGAAGAATGCGCTCCGATACTTCCCGGTCAAGTTCCACGCTGTATTGGCGGAAGAGTTCGCCCAGGAGCTGCACGACTACGGAAGGATCTACATGTACAGATTCCGCCCTGATTATCAGATGTTTGCCCGTCCTATAGACGAGTATCCGGCAAAGAGCCGTCAGGCTGCCGCGATTATGGCAATGATCCAGAACAACCTGGACCCGCGCGTCGCACAGCATCCTCACGAGCTCATCACCTACGGCGGAAACGGTGCGGTTTTCCAGAACTGGGCACAGTACCGTCTGACCATGAAATATCTCGCGGAAATGACTGACGAGCAGACATTGTCGATGTACTCAGGTCATCCTATGGGACTTTTCCCGAGCCACAAGGATGCTCCGCGGGTGGTGGTGACAAACGGTATGGTCATTCCTAACTACTCCAAGCCGGACGATTGGGAGAGGTTCAATGCATTGGGCGTTTCCCAGTACGGTCAGATGACGGCCGGCTCATATATGTATATAGGTCCGCAGGGAATTGTCCACGGAACCACCATAACCGTCATGAACGCAGCACGTAAACAGCTGCAGGCCAAGGGCATTGCACAGCCTAAGGCCGGAGATATCGCCGGCGTGGTAAGCGTGGTGGCGGAAATCAACCCGCTCGCAGCCCGCAAGCGTTATGACCAGGGCTGGGTGGACGAGCTTCACGAGAGCCTCGACGAACTCATCCCGCGCATCCGCAAAGCCGTGAATGACAAGGAGGTAGTGTCAATGGCCTATGTCGGCAATGTGGTGGACCTTTGGGAAAGGCTTGCTGAAGAAGACATTGACGTAAATCTCGGCTCCGACCAGACTTCGCTGCACAATCCGTGGGCCGGAGGCTATTATCCGGCAGGCTACTCTCTCGAGGAGTCCAAGGTTATGATGGCGGAAGAGCCTGAGCGCTTCAAAGAGTGCGTGAGAGAGTCATTGAGACGTCAGGTCGCAGCGATCAACAGGCTTACGGCCAAGGGAATGTATTTCTTCGATTATGGCAATGCGTTCCTGCTGGAGTCATCACGTGCCGGCGCAGACATCATGAACGGGGAGGGAGGCTTCCGCTATCCTTCTTATGTCCAGGACATTATGGGTCCGCTTTATTTCGACTACGGGTTCGGTCCGTTCAGATGGGTATGTATGTCCCAGAAGCCTGAGGACCTCGCCAAGACAGACGAAATTGCAGTCAAGATATTGTCCGAGGAACTTGCAGAGGCTCCGGAAGAGATCCAGGGACAGCTCCGTGACAATATACACTGGATAGAGGAAGCAGGCAAGAACCATCTCGTGGTAGGCTCCCAGGCACGAATTCTCTATGCGGACTGTGAGGGCAGGACGAAGATTGCATTGGCCTTCAACGAGGCTGTGAAAAACGGCGAAATTTCCGCTCCTGTCGTGCTCGGACGCGACCACCATGATGTTTCCGGCACAGATTCTCCTTTCCGTGAGACCTCCAACATCTATGACGGTTCTCAGTTTACGGCCGACATGGCCATCCAGAATGTCATAGGCGATTCGTTCCGCGGCGCCACCTGGGTTTCGATCCACAACGGAGGCGGCGTAGGCTGGGGCGAGGTCATCAACGGCGGCTTCGGCATGGTCGTTGACGGTTCCGACGATTCTGCAAGGCATATTACCAACATGCTTTTCTGGGATGTGAACAACGGTATCGCACGTCGCAGCTGGGCCCGCAATGAAGGAGCCCTGCACGCCATCGAAAGAGAGGAGGGACGCACCCCGTCGCTCAGAGTCACTGTTCCTGTCAATGCAGATGACTCATTGATACAGAAGACATTGTCCAAATTTTAAAATTCGCTTTCATGTCACATAAAATTTCAAATGACACATTGACATTATGGAAAATAAAGGAAATCATTGACCATAATGAAACCATAACCCTTTCTGAAGAGTCGGAGAAGCAGGTCCTCAAATGCCGTGAGTACCTGGACAGCAAGATGGAAGATATCGGCAGGCCGGTCTATGGTGTCACTACCGGGTTCGGCTCGCTGTGCAACATCACGATTCCTGAAGAGGACCTTTCGCAGCTGCAGCACAATCTGGTGATGTCCCACGCCTGCGGAACCGGCGACACGGTACGTCCGGAAATCGTGAAACTGATGCTGCTCCTGAAGGTGCAGTCGCTCTCTTACGGTCATTCCGGAGTGCAGCTTGCCACCATCGGAAGGCTTATGGACATGTTCAACAACGACATTCTTCCTGTTGTCTATCAGCAGGGTTCGCTCGGCGCTTCGGGAGACCTGGCACCGCTCGCCCATCTCTGCCTTCCGATTATCGGAATGGGTGAGGTCCTTTATCACGGCGAGGTCCGCTCTGCTGCAGACGTATGGCAGGAACTCGGCTGGGAGCCTATCAGGCTACAGTCCAAAGAAGGTCTCGCCCTGCTTAACGGAACACAGTTCATGAGCGCGCACGCCGTATGGGCACTGCTCAAGAGCCAGCGCCTTTCACGTTGGGCTGACTGCATCGGGGCAATGTCACTGGAGGCTTTCGACGGCCGCATCGAGCCGTTCTACGAGCTCACTCACCTTCTGCGCAGGCACAAGGGACAGATGGAGACGGCTGACGCATTCCTCAGTCTGCTTGAGGGCGTTTTCCCTGACGAGGATATGATCATCTCTGCAGGAAACTTCCACGGTGAGCCTATCGCGATTCCTATGGACACATTGGCAATCGCCATGTCAGAGCTTGCAAATATCTCAGAGAGACGTATTTACAAACTTATCAGCGGTCAGAGAGGCCTGCCGATGTTCCTGGTTGCAAAACCTGGTCTGAACAGCGGATTCATGATTCCTCAGTACACGGCAGCATCTATCGTGAGCCAGAACAAGATGCTCTGCTGGCCTGCTTCATGCGATTCCATCCCTTCTTCCCAGGGACAGGAGGACCACGTGAGCATGGGTTCGAACTCTGCCACAAAGCTGGTCCGCGTGATGGACAATGTGGAGACCGTTCTCGCCATCGAGCTGTTCAATGCAGCGCAGGCGCTTGAGTTCCGCCGTCCGGGCAAGTCATCTCCTGCCATCGAAAAACTGTTGGAGTCTTACCGCAAAGTCGTTCCGTTCGTGGATGTGGATACATACATGCACCCTCTCATCATGAAGAGCATTGAATTTATCCGCAACGAGGCCAACATGCTATGAGGACTCTCATAAAGAATATAGGACAGATCGTCGGCATCACAGACCAGCAGACTCGCCGCAAGGCGGGAGTGGAGATGTCGGTGACCGGAACATTGGACAATGCATGGCTTCTGATCGAAGACGGGCTCATTTCCGGTTTCGGGCCAATGTCCGACTGCCCTTGTAGCTGCGAAGTCATTGACGCTGAGGGCGGTATGGTTCTGCCCTGCTTCTGCGACTCCCACACTCACATTGTCTTTGCAGGAAGCCGTGAACGGGAATTCCTGGACAAGATCGAGGGGCTTTCCTATGCTCAGATTGCAGCAAACGGAGGTGGCATCCTGAATTCTGCGGATCTGCTCCACAGGACTTCAGAAGATGAGCTGTACTCACAGGCGATGGACAGGGTAAATGAAATGATTGCCGCAGGTACTGGTGCCATTGAGATAAAAAGCGGCTATGGGCTCTCGACTGAGGATGAGCTGAAGATACTCAGGGTGATACGGCGTATCAAGGAGTCGTCTCCTGCTATAATAAAGTCCGCTTTTCTCGGGGCTCACGCTGTGGGACGCGCCTATGCGGGAAGGCAGGAGGACTATGTGAAGCTTGTCTGTGAGGAGATGGTCCCGGCGGTAAGCGCAGAGGGGCTTGCGGATTTCATTGACGTTTTCTGCGAGGAAAATTTCTTCACTCCGGAGCAGACTGACAGGATTCTTTCCGCCGGTGAGAAATATGGAATGCGTGCGAAGCTTCATGCGAACCAGCTTGCGGTTTCAGGCGGCGTACAGATTGGCGTGAAGCACAATGCCCTTTCTGTGGACCACCTCGAGAGCACGACTGATGATGAGATACGCTCTCTCGCCGACGCTCCTGACACGATGCCGACAATGCTTCCTGGCGCTTCTTTCTTCCTCAGGATGCAATACGGCAAGGCCCTGGATTTCATTAACTCGGGACTTGGACTTGCATTGGCCTCCGACTATAATCCGGGCTCTTCCCCTTGTGGAGACATGCGGTTTGTCATGTCGCTCGGATGTATCCAGATGAGGCTGACGCCGATACAGTCGTTCAATGCGTGCACGCTGAATTCCGCTTATGCTATGGGCGTGGAAGGCGAGGCAGGCTCGATTACGGTCGGCAAGAAAGCCAATGTTATAATTACCAATAAGATACCTTCATTGACCTGGATTCCTTACTGCTACCGCTCACCTTTCATAAACAAGGTTCTGCTCGGCGGAAAGGTAATGGTTGACAATAACAAGAAACTGTTTTGAAATGATTTCAGGACAGATTCCAAAACGAACTGAAATATGATAGTGATGAAATTCGGCGGCACGTCCGTCGCTGATTGCGCTGCGATTTCGCGCACAATAGAAATTATCCGGAAAAGGCTTACGGAACGCCCTGTGGTGGTAGTGTCCGCATTGTCCAAAGTGACGGACCTGCTCTACCGCATATCAGATGAGGCGAAGAAACGTGATTTCGAAGAGGCCTCGGCCTTGCTCAAGCAGCTCAGAAGCAGGCATCTCACTCTGGCTGAGGAACTTATAAGACAGTCGGAGAGCATTGACAAGGAAAGTATTCTGGAGGACGCTCAGAGGCGGGTCAATGAAATTTGTGACAAGCTTTCACATTTCATTGAGGCGGTATGCGAGCTTGGAGAGCTTTCGGACAGGAGCAAGGCCGTCATCATCGGCAATGGCGAGTATCTGTCGTCCAACATCATCTGCTGCGCGATGAACGCGAGGGGCATCAGCACCCGCCTTATGGATTCGCGCAAGATGATCATCACCAATGCCGATTTCCTGAAGGGCGAGCCGAAACAGGACCTGATCTCGATTAAGGTCAATGCTGAGGTTTCCTCTCATTACACTGACTGCGAGGCCGTTATAACTCAGGGATTCGTTTCCGCCACGGAAGACGGAGAGCCGACGGTGCTCGGCAGAGGTGGTTCTGACTATACGGCATCATTGATAGGAATGGCTGTCGGGGCACAGCGAATCGAAATCTGGACGGATGTGGACGGTGTCAAGACTGCGGATCCGAGAAAGGTGGAGGGCACGCGGAGTCTTGAGCGCATTTCGTTCGAGGAGGCCGCCGAGATGGCGCATTTCGGTGCCAAGGTACTGCATCCGATGACTATCGAGCCGGCGGTGAAGAAGAACATTCCGATTTACGTGCTGAATTCCATAAATCCGGACGGAAAGGGAACTGTAATTCTTCAGAATTCGTTTATCGACGACGGTGTAAAATCCGTTTCCAGCAAGGAGAACATATTGGTAATCAACATCTTCTCCACAAAGATGATCAATGTTGCCGGCTTCCTTATGAGCGTGTTTGAAATCTTCAGCCGGAACAATGTGTCTGTGGATCTGATAAGCACGTCGGAGGCCAATATTTCGGTTACGGTGGATGCATCCCAGAATGTGGACAATGTCATCCGCGAGCTTTCGTCTTTCGCCGATATTTATGTGGACCGCGACAAGGCCCAGGTGAGTGTAATCGGCAAGAATCTGGACAATGTGACAGGCATTCTCGAGAAGACGTTCGCTCCTCTGAGCGACTACCGTATCTATATGATCTCGCAAGGCGCGTCCTATGTCAACATCAGTTTCGTGGTGGACCGCACCGCTCTCGACAAGGTGGTCTCTCTGCTTCATAGGAGCCTGTTCGGTTAGGGTATATCCGCGACTTTTCTCCGGTATTGGATTAGGTCAACGACTGCTTTTAAGAATGTCCTAATGCCGGTTGTTTTGGATTTTTGAAAAATATACATAACTTTGTAATCCTTTCGGACACAGAAGTAGGCAGCTTCCAAAAGGCCAACTTCAGCGATGGGCTTAATGTTATGAGTCTTCCGAAGGGTTTTGCGAGCGTGTTGTAATTGGTAGCCAAGCCAGACTTAGGATCTGGTGCCTTCGTGCGTATGGGTTCGAGTCCCTTCGCTCGCACTGAAAGAGGCCGTGGGAATTCCCACGGCCTCTTTCAGTGCGAGCTTCGGGACTCCGTGAGTCCTCTTACCCCTCTGTCACTTCGTGACATCTCCCGAGGGAGAATATACGTCTCCGACGTTTGGTCGCTCGCACTCGCACAGAACAGCAGAAGCCTCCCTCGACCACCTCTTTCAGTGCGAGCTCGGGCCTCCCGGCTTCGTTCCCAACTGTCACTGGCGTGACTTCTCCCCAGGGAGAATATACGTCTCTGACGTTTCGTCGCTCGCACTCGCACAGAACGGCAGAGTTGTAAAAACCACAACTCTGATTTCGGCTAAACAGCTGATACACAGCAACTTGCAGGTTGCACTACAACTGCGGAGACACTTACCTTTTGTTTCCATGTTAATCTGTTCTTGAGATTTTCATGGGCAAAAGTACAGAACCGCTAAAAACGCGTCAATACGCATCCGCGGAGACGCTTACCATATTGTCGCCGCCTTAAGTCAGGAACAGAAATCAACCACCCAGCCGTCTATGGTTCTTGTCACGGTGGATATATTCACCCCGACTTTCACAAGCCTTTTTCCGTCCTCGAAGCGATACGGAATCATATAACCTTTGTCGTCAATCTGTTTCAGAGCTGCTTCCGCAGTGCTGTCAACCTTGAATTCAAACACAAAGATTGAGTCATCCGTCCAGCATACTGCATCAGCACGCCCCACAGCGGATTTTTCTTCTGTGCGAATATGGTAGCCCAACAGGGAGAAAATCAGATAAATAATCGTCTGGTAGTGCTTCTCTGTCTTGTTTTCAAGGTCGTTCGGCATCCCTGCGAGAAACGATTGCATCCTAGACAACGCCTCGTCAATATCGCCCTTCCTCAATGCAGCATTGAAACGAATCACGAATGAGGCTCCTGACGGGTTGTTTCCATTGTAACCAGCCAGCAACGAGTCCAGAAATCCCGAGCGTACTTCTTTGTTCGGATATCCGAGCGTATAACTGTCAAGTTCCCTGTCATAGTCCTTGATAGTAAGATAGCCAGTCTGATAGAGAAGAGGTATCGGATTGTCCGTAAGCTCTGGAGAGACATTGAACTCATTTAGAGAAACATACTCCATCTTGTCAAGCTCCCGCTCTTCAATCGGCTTGCGTTCGAGCCTCTCTATCAGATATGTCGGAGTGACCGTCTCAAACCAATATTTTCCGAAACGTCTGTCGGAGAACGCGTTAAGCAGGCTGAACGGATTATATATATCCTCGGAACCAGCACAGAAATGATAACCGTCATAGTTTTCTTTCAGAAGTTCCAGCGCCCTCTCTCCACTCACGCCTTCAGCCTTCGCGAGTACCTCTATCTGCTCAGGGAAAACACGTTCAAGTTCCGATTGGGAGATTCCGCAGACTGCGGAGAACTCAGGAAGCATAGATATGTTCTTGAGGTTATTGAGTTCACTGAATATGCTGAGCTGGGCAAATTTGTTGATACCCGTTATGAAAACGAAGCGCAGATAAGGGTCGAGACTCTTTATCGGACTATAGAAATTCCTCATTATCTGGCGCATAGGAATCAACCGATCCCTATCATTCATCACATCAAGAAGAGGGGCGTCATACTCGTCTATGATAATGACAGCTTTCGCTCCGGTCTGCTCGACGGAACGCCTTACAATACCTGCAAGACGCTGATTTATATTCTTTTCCGTTTCTCCACGGCCAAAAGCCAGTTCATAAGCATGAAGTTTCTCATTCAGTTCCTCAAGCAACTGCTCCTCATTCATATGCTTTGCCGTTGACATATCAAAATGAAACACCGGATGCTTCACCCACTCAGTCTCCAGTCTGCCGGCCTCCAATCCATCGAAGAGTTCCTTCTCCCCGGCAAAATAGGAATGGAAAGTCGATGACAACAAAGACTTTCCGAAACGGCGCGGACGACTGAGAAATACATACTCAAACTTATTGGCAATCTCGCACACATATCCAGTCTTATCCACATACATATACCCACCCGCTATAATCTTGTCAAAAGTCTGCACCCCAATAGGAAGTTTTTTCATATCCATAACCGTCATTTTAGTCCAACAACAAATATAGCAATTTCTTACAAAACCGCGTAACTGTCATAGAAATAGCCGCTACGGGCTTTACGACCCGCAGCGGCATATCGTTATAGAGGGCATGTGCCTGTTATTTCAACTTCGGTTCTGAACCGGAGAGGTCCCAGACATCAGTGCTCCAACCAAGGGACTGAGCCAGGCTTGAGGCTGTGGCTGTGGTCTCGGCGGCTTTGCCGTGATATGGGTAGATGTAGGTGTACATCGAAGGAACTGCGTTTATCACCAATGGAGTTGTCGCGTCTGCGTCTTCCTGGTCATATAGCTCACTGCAATATTTGGCAGTCAGAGTTGCCGTCGATTTTCTCCAGCAGTTTTTCAAGGTATTTTTTGTTCCTGTATAGCCGACAATTATTCCTGAACTTCCGCCATTCTCATCACCGCGGGTTGCAGTGATATTGTCAAACCAGGCAATGCAGGACTCGATTGTATTGTCATAGCCATTACCGTTTGCGTTCCAAACAAGACCGCCGGCTCTGCCAACGATTCCGCCGACACCTGCCCAACCTGTTATGTTCCCGGAAACATAACACCTTCTTACAGACGAGCCAGTTCCCAAATCTCCGACAATACCTCCGACTCTCTGACCGGTAGGGACATTCATATTTCCTGAAAAGATGCAATCTTCAACAATGACAGTCTTACCGTTGCTTGCAAGTCCAAGAACACCGCCAACACCATCTACACCGTTAACGTTTATCTCAATAGTTGACGACGACTCACAACATCTGATAGTCAATGTATTTTCATTCATTCCAACAATTCCTCCAACAATGTTCTTGCAAATTATCTTCCCTGAAGAAAGGCAATTTTCAATGATTGATGCAGATGATGTAATGCCAGCGATACCTCCTGCCAACCTGGATGCAGCATTGACTTCGCCGTAGAACTTGCAGCCTGACAATGTGCCTCCCTGATAGTGCCCGACAATGCCTCCGACTCTTTCTCCCGCACTCTTGACCGTCGCATATACCTCGCAGCCTGTGATTTCTGCGCCAGCAGCCGATTGCCAACCTACAATGCCGCCAGTGTATGTATTGTTGATGCCCTTAGTAATTTCAACAACTCCACGCACAATACAATTTTTAATCTTCACTGCAGAATCAATCGTCTTTCCGACAACACCTCCTGTCGCAGTTCTATTGCTTCCATCTCCCATAGGGTTGCTGACAGTCACATTCACAGTACAATTCTCTATCGTCGCCTCACGTGCGTTACCGCCAAGGCCGCCAACCGACTGTCCTTTCCCATTACAAGTAATGATTCCGCTCGCCTCCACTTCGCTGACTATGGCTGGTTTTCCTCCCGTGCCGATATATCCGCCGATTATTCCGGCTCCAGAATTGGAGGCACTGACAATCTCCGCATCGACAAATTTCACATTATAGCACTTTCCATAGAGTACGCCGAAGAAACTTGAATAATGCTTTTCCTTCGACGTGAGATTCTTGAGGGAATGTCCGCCGCCGTCAAAAACAATTCCAAGGTCGTATGGTTCATCCGGATTAAGCGGATCCCAGTTTTTGATTGAGGACATATCGATATCGTTCATCAGCTTGAAATATGTCATCTGACCTTTTACGAGCACCGGTTTCATCGCAAGAAGGTCGCGGGTAGTGCTGAGCCTGTATGGGTCAGATTCGGTGCCTGCACCTTCAAGGACTGTGTTCCAATTTTCGGCATTGAGCTGAATTGTGTTCAATTGACCGCCTGCGAGATTTACACTTTTCTCGACGGTGAAAGACTTTTTGATTGATACGCCCTCAGCTTTGACCGTCAGCGTCAGTTCCGTACCGGCATCGATGACAGCCTCTGTCCACGACGACATCAGGTATGCCGTAAATATGTGGTCCACCGAAATATCCACATTCTCCAACGAAAGGCCGAGCGAGCTGCTCTTTGCCGAGCCGGCATTGTCCGTGAAGAAAAGATCCGAAGCAGCAGAAAGGCTGACTTCTTTCGGACTGGTGACATATTCCGGCAATTTTACATAAAGTTTTACAGCCCCGTTAAGTTTGGCTCCTGCATCCGCAAAAGAAATATTGCTGATGTCTGACAGCCCGGCAGCCATCGCATTAAGCTGAAGATGCGCCGTCGAGCCGTTACCCGTTTGAACCTGACCGGTGTATGAACGGTTCCCGAGAGCCTCCGCAGTTTCATAATTTCCCGGATATATCGCAGTAAAACTGGTCCCCTCGAGTTCATTCCCCTCGAAAGTCGCTGTCTTTCCGTTAATTTCCTTGATGCTATAGATCTCAGACTTGCCGGTTTCGGAAATGATACGGATTACATCAGTCTGCTCCCACGACGGTTTGATGACGGATTCTCCTGCCTCGAACTTCACTTTAGTAACGAGTTCATCGGGAAGCGATGCTGTTATGGTGATTTTATTTTTCGTCCCGTCATTTACGTGGTCTTCACTTTCTTTTGCACATGAAATGACAGAAAGCGCAACCGCAGATGCGAGCGCAAACATATCTGAAAAACGTCTCATAATCATAAATGATTAGAATTCTTCAAGATAAATCCAGTTTCCTTCGAAATCTTTCAGTTGCGACGACTTCGACTGACAGAAGCCTGCTTCAACGGAAAAGTTCAGTTCGACGATTTCCGGGCTGGTATATTCTCTTGAGCGCCCGAGGGTTTCAGTTTTTCTTGTTATCATAATATCATATGGTTTTAATGCTGTTCCGGAACGGAAATTCCGGAACAGTCACGTGGTTATCTATTTCTTCGTATCCATAACGTATATATGGGTGACAAGCAACCTTTCGCCAGTATGGTCGAAACCGCCGCCGTCTGTAGGATAGTTCACGACGTGCGTGTCCGGATCGCCTTGTCCGCTTACACAGAGAGTTGATGAGCCGCCACCATCCATATTCAGGGCATACTGCGGATTGAAATTCTCCTTCAAGAAGAAGGTAAGTTCGCGCGCATTCATACCCTCGGCAATTCCAGGACGCCGTCCGTCAACGACAATCATCAAGAAATGTTTGTCTTTCGTAAGTGCCACTGCAGTTCTTGGATGGCGCACTCCCTGGTGACGAATAGGATCCTCATACTTGAGAGCCTCAAGCTGCGACTGGGTGTAACCGTCCGGAACGAAATTGGCCCCAACCGTCTCATAATTGTCTATGAGCATAGGTGCTGAAGACAGAATGTTGGCTTCCTCTCTCTTATTGTAAACAGCGCGTGTCTTTTCGATGTCCCGATTGCAGTCCTTTGCGGTAAAATCTATCTTCACGTCCTGCTTTCCATCGGTATATACCGCAGCTTCCGATTTCCACTGTGGCACTCCGGTATTCATAACGTAAGGATTCGGAATTGCGAACTTGACTATGCCGTCCACCTTTATATAACAGGACTCCGTCTCATATGCGCCATTCACTACTCCCACGGCGCCGAGCTTTGCCATAGTCGCGGAGGTCGTCGCCCTGTCGTGATAGTCGAACTTGACCTCATACCTGTCGGAATTGAGATCAACATCAAGCACTGAAACAATCTGCTCCGCACCGGAAATATCATCATATCCACGAAAAGACTTGAAAACAAGCCCTTCGCTGACCTGACTCTCCGCCCACTTGCCCTGAAGTTCCGTCTGTGAAGTGGAAGGACTGCTGTCCTTTGGCACAAATGCAGAATTGTCCTGCGACTTTGCACAGCTTCCACAACCTGCGAGCAGGATGACGAGAGCGAAAAGAATATATCTTGTTGTGTGTGTTTTCATTTTCTTCTATGATTATTTTTTAAGAGATGGAATTTGTTTCGAGAAGTCCCAGATGGAGGCATCCCAGCCGAGGCTTTGGGCGACAGCGGAGGCATTGCTGCCGGATGCCGCCTTGCCGTGGTATGGGAAAATGATGTAATCCGCAGACGTGGAAGGTTCAGAGATTACCAGCGGAGCGGAAGGACCGGCATTTTCCTGATCATAAATATTGCTGTAGAACTCTGCCGTCAATTTCATTCCACTCTTGCGCATGCAGTCTTTCAGAATATTCGTGGTCGCGGTAAAGCCGACAACTGCACCGGAGCTTGCCTTTGTATTGGTGTCTGAGGCAGGACGTGTTGCAGTTATATTGTCGAGCCAGACAATGCATGACTCGATGTCGTTCCCATAATAATCAGAGCCAGCCGCCTTCCAGCCGCCATTGCAGGCTCTTCCTACAATACCACCTATACAGCCCCAGCCATCCACAGCCCCACCTTCAATTTCTCCGGAAACCGTGCAAGACTTAATGCTCGCGACTCCACCGGAGATTCCTGCTATTCCTCCTACAAGATTGGATGCAGAACTCAGATTTCCGCTGAACTCACATCCGGACAAGGCTCCGCCCTGGAAATGGCCGATGATTCCGCCTACACGCTCAAGTTCACCCCTCACAGTCGCAGCTACCACGCATCCTGTCACGCTGACATCTCCGCCGGACTCCCAGCCGATAATACCACCTGTGTATTTGCCCTTGTTATTGGTGACACTGCCATCTACTTTGCATCCGGAAATCACGACTCCTGCATTTGATTTTCCGACAATTCCTCCGCAGGATGCCCTCTGCGAGTTGTGAACCACGTCAGATATGACGTTGACAGTAATGTCGCAGTTCCTGAATTCACTGTTTGCAGCCACTCCGGCAAGTCCGCCTGTCTGCGCTTCACCTGCAGCTTCGTTGGTCAGCGTCACATTTGCCTTCACATTGGAAACCAGAGCCTTGATTCCGGCATTGGTCCCTGTCCAACCGCCGAGTAGGCCGCAATTCCCTGCAATGCCGAGGACTGTAGCGTCAACGAACTCCACATTTTCGCAGACTCCGTTCAGAACGCCGAAGAAACTTGCATAGATTTTGGCGCCGGAGCATGAGAAATTAAGGATTTTGTGTCCTCCTCCGTCAAAATGGATTCCGAGGTCGTAAGGGTCTTCATAATTGAGCGGCGTCCAATTCTGCTTTCTCAAATCTATATCTGCCGAAAGCCTTACATAGACCCTTTGCTGATTTCTTCAGGAGTTATCGGAGCATCGGGATCCTCCACCTTGACATGTCCGCAAACTTCTGCAACATCTGCCCTCGAAGCAAGCCAATTGAAAGCAGGGTAGCCGTTTGCAACACTGCCGTCCTTTGCCCAAGGATCACCCCAGCCGGTGACGACAGCACGAAGTTCAGCGTCAGTCTTTCCATCAGGATTGTCAAGTTCCGATATGGTATTTGCATAGGTGCAGGCTCCGTCATAGACTTTTTTCGTCCCGCTCACAAGACCGGTATTGTCTTTAGGTCCGGAAACGGAACTGTTCCAAGCGACCACATTCTGGAGATAGGAACTACCCTCAAGATTACCTGCTATACCGCCACATGCTCTGTCCGCAGAGACTCTTCCAGTAGCATATACGTTTGTCACAATTCCTCCATCCAGCATATTGCCGACAATGCCTCCTCCATGACCAGATGCACTGACACGGGCAGACGAATAGCAATTGTCAATCTGACATGAATAAGGGGAATATGCAGTTCCAGACATTCCTACTATTCCTCCGGCAGGATTTCCGCTGACCGAGCCGCTGACAAAGCAGTTCTTTATGCTTCCTACGTAGTTGCTGCTCTTCGGGGCACGGATGCCGAGATATCCCGCAATGATTCCGGAGGCATTGGAGCCGGAAATGGCGGCATCAATAAACCCGACATTGCGACACTCACCGCAGAGTATTCCGAAAAAGCTCGAATAGCTTTGTCCTTTGCAGTTGAGATTCTTGATGACATGTCCGTCACCGTCAAAATCGACAAAAAGACTGTAAGGCTCCGCATTGTTGAGCGGAACCCAAGGGCTGTCTTTCATATCTATGTCTGCGGAAAGTCTGAAATAGACCATTTCTTCCGGAGACAGCCCTTGCGGCATATTTGCCAAATGCTGCGCCGTCGCAATAATATATGGAGATTCCGGAGTTCCGAAACCAGAAGCGAAGGCTCCTCCCAATCCTCCTTTGTCTTCACTGGAGTCTCCTGTTCTGTCCGGCGGTACCCTCGAATATGAATCCAAAGGGTCATAGCGGCAAGACAGAAGCGACGCGAGCGTCAGCATCAGTGTAACGACATATACCGATATTTTATATATCCTTTTCATAA
>QWCB01003134.1_pt1 | contig 21713 bp, 15 predicted proteins | sample 1972511 | NCBI WGS metagenome assembly QWCB01 (sample SAMN09866719, study PRJNA288562) | Human gut metagenome isolate term5_stool, whole genome shotgun sequencing... | isolation source: gut | host: Homo sapiens | place: USA: California | reverse complement strand
TACGGTGGCTATGGTGGCTACGGCGGTTACCCAGGTTATGGCTATGGTTACGGCATGATGCAGGAGCAGTATCAAGCACTGTACGAGAGTGCCTATGACCCTGATAAAACACTGGATATGCTAGGCCTGAGCGTTGCTTATGGTAAGCGACTTACCTGGCCCGATGACCGCTTCCAGTTCCAAGCTGGTATCAACTACACTATGTATCGTATGAAGAATTGGAGCTCTATCTACTACAACTTTGGGATGAGTAATGGTACAGCTAATGATATCAACCTTAGCCTTACCCTATCCCGTAGCTCTATCGACAACCCAATCTACACCAGGATGGGCTCCGACTTTACCCTCAACCTCACCTCTACACTTCCCTACTCTCTCTTTGATGGGAAAGACTACTCCGATCCTAAGCTTTCCGACGCAGACCGCAATAGGTTTATTGAGTACTACAAAATCAAAGGAAAGGGTCAGGTGTACATACCACTTCTGGATCCTTCGGTCAACAAACGCACACCAGTGCTGATGTTTAGTGCCGAGTCGGGTATCATCGGTAGCTACAACGCCAATAAGCGCTCACCATTTGGCACCTACTATATGGGTGGTGACGGTATGAGCGGATATTATACTGGCTATCTCAATGAAATGGTAGGTCTTCGTGGTTACAAGAATGGTAGTATCGCTGGAGGTAGTGGCAGGGGAGCCTATGCTTATAGCAAGTTCTTTATGGAACTACGCTACCCAGTAGTTTCAGAAAATAGCACCATGATTTGGATCCACACTTTCGCCGAAGCAGGTAATGCGTGGGAGAGAATTCAGGATATGAATCCATTCCAACTTAAACGCTCGGCCGGAATTGGCGTCAGATTTATGCTACCAATGGTAGGATTGATGGGAATCGACTGGGGATATGGATTTGATAGACCCGATGGCAGTGGCACAAAGGGAGGGAGCAATATCCACTTTATCCTAGGTCAGCAGTTCTAATCAACTACCAGTAAGTAGTTAATATATTATTCACCATTAGACGAAAGGATTGAATATGAAAAAGAACCTCATAAGACTGATTACCGCCCTAGCAGTGATGGCACTAGCCTTCATAGGAGCAAAGGCACAAGATGCTTCGGCACGCAACTACGCTCTGATAGATATGCAGTATGTCACGGAGCAGATACCACAATACAAGTCGGCCACCGAGGAGATAGAGAAAAAGGCAAAGGAGTGGAACAAAGAGATCAACCAACTCAATGAGCAAGCTAAGCAACTCTATGTCGCCTATCCAAGATAACATTTACCAAGCGGTTAAACTCATCTCAGAGCGTCGTGGTTACCAGATTGTCTTTGATCGTGCTAGCTCAGTAGGTAGCATCATCTACGCCGATCCTAAAGCCGATATTAGTAATGATGTACTCACCGTGCTCGGATACTCAGAATAAATAGGTACATTTGCCAAGAACATAATAAGAGAATATACTAACCCTTATAGAATAAGAATTAGAGATGAAGAAAATTTTAATGACTCTAGTAGCCCTAGTGGCTCTACCACTTGCTATGCTAGCTCAAGAGCAGAAGATAGCAATTGTCGACGTGACCTCGATCATTACACAAATGCCAGAGACAAAGGCAATGCAGACTGAGCTAGACAATCTACTCAAGAAGTACGAGGATACTCACGTAGCAATGCAAGAGGAGTTCCAAAAGAAGTACGAATCTTATGCTGCAGAGCGTGAAGGTTTGCTAGAGACTATCCGCACCCGTCGTGAGCAAGAGCTTCAAGACCTTGCTAAGCGTATTGAGGATCTTCAGCAAGTAGCACAGCAAGACTACCAAAAGAAGCAAGTTGAGCTACTCACTCCTATCCAGAAAAAGGTGCAAGAGGCCATCGCAGCAGTAGGTAATGAAAATAACTACACCTACATCGTTGATGCATCCACAGTGATATTTATGAATAATAGCACAGCCATTGATGCTACTGCCAAGGTAAGAGCTAAGCTAGGGCTATAAACCATTGAAGCATACATAGATAGAGGCTACTCACTACAGTGGGTAGCCTCTATTTCTTTTCCCTTATTACTTGACACCATAAAAATAACTGCTCTAAAATAGTGCTATATCAAAAAAAATGACTAAGTTAGCAAAGTAATCAAGAAACAGTGACTACGAATACTAATAGAATCATAGATAAACCAAAAAAAGCCAAAGACATTATGACTAAAACACTTTCATTTAACGAGCTGAGAGCCTTCAAAAACAGTCTTCCTCACGGAACAATCGCTAGAATCGCCGACGAATTAGGCATCGAGGAAGAGACCGTCCGCAACTACTTCGGTGGTAGCAACTTCTCCGAAGGGGAGCCTACCGGTGCACACCTTGAGCCAGGTCCTGATGGAGGGATTGTTGTACTTGACGACCTCACTATTTGGGATAAAGCCAATGAGATCTTGGCTGAGCTGAAGGAATAAGAGCAATCAATAGCCAAAAACTTAAAGGGCGACCTAGGTATCCACCTGAGTCGCCCTTTTTATGTTGAAATAGTTATTAGAGACTGTCCTACTAGAAGAGAATGTTGCACGAAGTGCCATTCTCGCACATTTGAGGCAAATGTGCTGAGATTATGCACGAAGGATGAGATGCAAGGCGCTGAGGATGAGGACGAAGGGAGCGTACTCACGTACGTGACCTAGGCCGAATTCCGAAAGCAACGCAGCAGATCGCCTTCGTGCAACAGTCTCTAGAAGGAACGAAGGATGAGATGCAAGGCGCTGAGGATGAGGCTGAAGGGAGCGTACTCACGTACGTGACCGAAGCCGAGTTCCGAAAGCAACGCAGCAGATCGCCTTCGTGCAAAGTCTCAAAATAGGGTCGTAGATGACCTCTACGCAACCGACTGTAATTCAATGCCATACAAAACCACTTGCCGAGATGCAACAAAGCAAATGCTTAGTTGCATCTCGGCAATTGCTTAGTTGCAACTCGCCGATTGCTTAGTTGCATCTCAACTTTTACTCTACTAGCATAGAAGTTTTATGAAGGTGACTAAAGATAGTTTTTTGTCCTTGATAAGACTATTTTACGAAGGACTTCAATGGCTCGCCATTCTAGAAGAGTAGTCTATCCCGATACTCCTGAAGATCCTCTCGACATCCTTACCCATAGATACTCCGATGAATACCACTCGACAAGATATTCTAATGTATAACCTCTGAGTCTCCTACCCTTCTAGGTATTAATGTCGGTTATTATACGTAGAGATAGGGGTATTTTTGGTAAGTTTGCCTTTGAGAACTATTTGTTATCCTTAACGAATGAGTAAGAATAAACAAACCAAGTTTGCAGAGCTGGATGCTTTGCCTAACGTGCTTCAGTATCCCTACAAGGTCCTCAAGGGCTTGGAGGGGCGTTTCCCTTATCGTGGGGTGTGGGGCACGAAAGTCTTTGGCAACGACCACCCCATTATTATTGAGCTTGGGTGTGGTAGGGGGGAGTATACAGTGGAGCTCGCCCGCAATCATCCCGAAAACAATTATATCGGTATTGATATCAAAGGGAACCGGATGTGGAGTGGTGCCACCACTGCCCACCGAGAGGGGCTGGGGAATGTGCGTTTCCTACGTGCAGAGATAGAGTCATTGACCTCCTTTTTTGGCGATGGTGAGGTGAGTGAGCTATGGCTCACCTTTCCCGATCCACAGATGCGCAAGGTGCGTAAGCGACTCACCTCTACCCACTTTTTGATGCAATACAAGCAGATATTACGTAGCCCCAAACTACTCCACCTAAAGACTGATAGCCAGTTCTTATTTACCTATACCTCACTGGTGGCGAAGCACAACGGCCTAGAAGTTTTGGAGTGCTACAAGGATATTGATGAAGAGGTTAGTGAGACCTCAGACCTAAGACGCATTCAAACTTACTACGAGAGTCAGTGGAGGGGAAGGGGCATCTCTATTAAGTATCTGAAAATAGCTTTGGACAATCTTTCACACACTCCTATAGAGCCGACAGAAGAGGTGCCATGGGATAGTTATCGGAGCTATGGTAGAGAAGCACGTAACACAATGAATCAGACGAATCAAAAGATATGAGTAGAATTACAGAACAAAATATATTGGATGCCTTAAAGGCAATTACGTACCCTGGAGAAAATGAAAACATTGTCTCCAGCGGTATGGTACAGAACGACATAAAGATCGAAGGCAATAAGGTCTCTTTTTCAATCCGATTCAGGAAGGCGAAGGATCCTTTCTATAAGTCAGTGATTAAGACAGCCGAGTCTGTGTTATTGAGCCAGGTGGATGAGTCAATGGAAATAAAAGGAAATATCACACCGATATTTCCTGAGCTTCCACCCACACCGGCAGAGGATAAAATCCTCCCTTATGTGAAGAATGTTGTAGCCATTCATAGTGGTAAAGGCGGTGTAGGTAAGAGCACAGTGACCTCCAATCTGGCAGTCTCTTTGGCCAAAGCAGGGTATAAAGTGGGTCTACTAGATGCCGATATCTATGGTCCTTCTATCCCTCGGATGCTTCACTTGGAGGGGAGCCGTCCCGTCCTGGTAGAAGTGGATGGCAAGGAGCTGATTGACCCCCCAGTAAAATATGGGGTAAAGGTGCTCTCCATAGGTTTTTTCGTGAATAAGGAGGATGCTATTGTGTGGCGAGGGACGATGGCTTCGAATGCGATGGGGCAATTGATTAGAGAGGGCAATTGGGGTGAGCTAGACTATCTGCTAATTGACCTACCTCCTGGCACCTCTGATATCCACCTATCCCTTATTCAGATGCTAGGGCTAACTGGTGTGGTGGTGGTGACCACTCCGCAGAATGTAGCCACCGATGATGCTCGAAAAGGAATCAGTATGTTTCGTGACGAGAAGATCAATGTACCCATCCTCGGTGTGGTGGAAAATATGTCGTGGTTTACTCCAGCCGAGTTGCCACAAAATAGATACTATATCTTTGGCAAGGATGGGGGTAAGATAATGGCTGAAGAACTTGGTGTGAAGCTACTAGGGCAGATACCACTCGTACAGAGTGTACGGGAGGCAGCAGACAGTGGCGATCCGATTGCCACTAGAGATGATGCGATTATGGGCATCGCTTTTCACAACCTTGCCGATAATTTAGTCGCTGCCGTGGAAGCGAGGAACTCGGAGTTTCCCCCTACATCAAAGGTGGAAATCACTCATAGATAAAGCGAACACAATAGTAATACACACATATATAAATAAAGAATCCAATGCCAACAGTTGATACAGCCATACGAGGGACGAATCCCTTGAGACGCTTTACCAAATGGATCGGAGGAATTAATCCCTCTGTCTTTATGTTTTCCGCAGCAATATTGGCCATCATATTTGCCAATTCATCTCTATCGGGGCTCTACACACGCATTCTGGATGCTCCAGTTAATCTAGAGATTGGAGGCTATAAGTTTTTCCAAGTTAATGGTCGTGCCATGACGCTCACGGAGTTTATCAATGATGCCTTGATGGTGCTCTTTTTCTTTAGTGTGGGGTTAGAGATTAAGCGAGAAATGGTCAATGGCTCCCTCAGCTCCGTGCGGAAAGCGATGCTACCAACGCTTGCTGCATGCGGTGGGATCATTATGCCGGTGCTACTATTCTTGGCGATAGAAAATCAAGACCCTATCGCCCTGAGAGGTGTGACTATACCTATGGCTACAGATATTGCCTTTTCGCTAGCAGTACTCGGGCTACTGGGAAAACGTGTGCCAGTGACACTCAAGCTATTCTTGATGGCGTTGGCGGTGGTAGATGATATCGCAGGCATACTAGTAATCGCTATCTTCTACTCATCTGGAATTCAGTGGATCCCCTTGGCATTGGGTATAGCGACCATTATCATCGCCTACCTCTTCTCTAAAAATGGAGTGACTAAGAGCTCGACCTACTATATCCTTCTATTTATTGTGTGGACCTTCTTTATGCACTCTGGTATCCACTCCACGATTGCGGGGGTGCTGCTCGCCCTAGTTATTCCACATAAGCCAACGATTCATCCAAAAGATCTTGAGGAGGATATGAAGCGACTGGATATCCATGTGGCAACATCAAAACAGGAGGGCTATGTACAAAAAGATTTTCTTGATGACGACTACATAGGTGATATGCAGGTGACTCAAAGAAGAATACAACGCACCATCTCACCAGTGCAGATTATGGAGCACGAGGTATCGCCTTGGGTGCATTACCTGGTGTTGCCACTATTTGCCTTCTCCAACTCAGGTATCGCTTTTGGAGAAATGACAGGTTCGGCTGCGATAGGTGTAGCAATTGCCGTTGCAGTGGGTCTTTTCGTCGGGAAGACAATTGGTATATTCGGTTTCACTTTCCTAGCTACCAAGCTAAGACTAGTAAAGCTGACCCCTGGTGTCACCTACGCCAATGTATTTGGCATATCGATATTTGGTGGTATTGGCTTTACTGTTTCTCTATTCCTTGCAGCTCTGGCTTATCAAGGGATAGGAGCCGAGGCAGCTGAATACCTCAATATGGCTAAGCTCGGCATTATTATCGGTACACTGGTGTCGGGTATTGTAGGAGTATTGGTATTGAGTGCTATCCTTAAATGGGAATCGAAAAAGGGACGAGGGGCGGCAAGCCAAGAGTACAAGGACTACCTAGCAAGCAATCATTAATTATCAACAAGTTAAAAGTATATTTTATGGCATTTTTTGAAGAGTTTAAGGAGTTCGTATCTAGAGGCAATGTGCTAGATATGGCTGTCGGTGTAGTCATCGGTGGTGCCTTTGGCAAGATCGTATCATCGGTAGTGAATGATATAATAATGCCACCTATCGGTTTACTTCTTGGCGGAGTAGACTTTACAGACTTGAAAATAGTGCTACAGCATGAGAAGCTCAATGAGCTGGGCGAGGTTATTCAGCCACTTGTGACCTTAAATTATGGTTCATTCATACAGACGGTTGTAGACTTTCTAATCATTGCATTTGCGATCTTTACGATGGTGAAAGGAATTAATCAGCTGAAGAGAGCTGTGGAGGAGGAGGAGAAGCCAAAAGAGCCAGAGAAGCCAGCAGCTAAGCCCGATGATGTAGTCCTTCTTGAGGAGATTAGAGACCTACTTAAGAAGCAATAAGACCAACTATAATTCTATCACAAAGTTGCCACAATTCACCACTCGGTGTTGTGGCAACTTTTTATTTTGGACAACTCGTCACAATACTACAGTCCATTAAACCTCCCAATTCGTTATAGACAAATACATTATATTCAACTGATAATCAACAACTATAGTAGCTACAACATACAATATATACTTCTTTCGCACAAATATAATGGTTAATTCTGGTCAACTTGTGAGATAATTCGGTTATCTTTGTTTGCAAAAATGGAGAACGCTTCAATGCTTATCTTTCATGCACTTGAATAACTTACTAGGTTTTAATAGCCTATAATTAGATATAAACATATAGCACCAAATGGAAAAGAAGTATTACACCTTTGATGAAGCCTTTAAAGCTACACTTGAGTACTTTAAGGGCGATGAGCTTGCCACAAAAGTGTGGTGCTCAAAGTATGCACTTAAAGATGGGAAGGGGAGGCTACTAGAGTGCACGCCTACCGATATGCACCATCGTATTGCCTCTGAGATTGCTCGTATCGAGGCTAAGTACCCCAACCCCCTTAGCGAGGAGAAGATCTTTGAGCTGATGGACCACTTCAAGTATGTTGTGCCACAAGGAAGTCCTATGACTGGGATTGGCAATAACTTCCAAGTGGCGTCGCTCTCCAATTGCTTTGTGATTGGTATGGACGGACCTAGCGATAGCTATGGCGGTATATTCAAGATGGACGAGGAGCAAGTGCAGCTGATGAAGCGACGTGGTGGCGTTGGTCAAGACCTTTCCTATATACGTCCTGCGGGTTCACCTGTAAAGAACTCTGCACTGACCTCTACGGGTCTTGCCTCCTTTATGAATAGGTACTCCAACTCCACTCGTGAGGTAGCTCAGGATGGGCGCCGTGGAGCTTTGATGCTATCTGTCTCTATTCAGCACCCCGATAGTGAGTCTTTCATTGATGCAAAGCTTGAGGAGGGCAAGATCACTGGCGCCAACATTTCGGTCCGCATCAGCGACGAATTTATGAGGGCTGTGGTGGAGGATGGAGAGTACACACTACAATACCCGATTGAGGTAAGCGATCCGAAAGTAAAGAGGACTATCAAAGCCCGTGAATTGTGGAATAAAATCATCCACAACGCATGGAAGAGTGCCGAGCCAGGAGTGCTATTCTGGGATACGATCATTAGGGAATCACTGCCCGATTGCTATGCCGACTTAGGTTTCAAGACCATCTCCACCAATCCTTGCGGAGAGATTCCACTCTGCCCTTATGACAGCTGCCGCCTATTAGCCATTAATCTTTATGGATACGTTGAGAATCCATTTACAGATAAGGCGAAGTTCAATTTTGATCTTTTCAAGGAGCACATTGGCTATGCCCAAAGGATCATGGACGACATTATCGACCTCGAGAGCGAGAAGATCGATGAAATCATTAAGAAGATTGAAAGCGACCCCGAGGGTGACGATATCAAGCGTACTGAGATGGAGCTCTGGCAAAAAATCAGACGTAAGACTTTGATGGGACGCCGAACTGGACTAGGTATTACTGGAGAAGGGGATATGCTGGCTGCCCTTGGCTTACGCTATGGCACAGAAGAGGCTACCGAGCATGCAGTGAAGGTACAAAAGACCTTGGCTTTGAGCGCTTATGAGAGCTCTGTAAGTATGGCTAAGGAGCGTGGGGCTTTTGAGATCTATCCGTTAATATGGCTAAGGAGCGTGGGGCATTTGAGATCTATGATGCCAACCGTGAGGCGAATAATCCGATGATGTTGCGTATTAAGGCGGCCGATCCTAAGTTATACGACAACATGGTGAAGTATGGTCGTCGCAACATCGCTTGCCTTACCATTGCACCTACTGGCTCCACCAGTATTATGACTCAAACCACCTCCGGCATTGAGCCAGTGTTTATGCCTGTATACAAGAGACGCCGTAAAGTCAATAGCAATGAGCTAGAAAATTCCAAGCCCACCTTCGTTGATGAGATGGGCGACCAGTGGGAGGAGTACATCGTGTACCACCACCACTTCAAGACTTGGATGAAGGCTAATGGCTATGACCCTGATAAAGACTATAGCCAGGAAGAGATAGATGACCTTGTAGCAAAGTCGCCTTATTACAAGGCTACCTCCAACGACGTTGACTGGGTGGCCAAGGTCCGTATGCAAGGTCAGATGCAGAAGTGGGTGGACCACTCTATTAGCGTTACCGTGAACCTTCCTAATGATGTAGATGAAGCACTCGTGAATGAGCTTTACATTACTGCTTGGAGTGAGGGCTGCAAGGGCTGTACTATCTATCGTGATGGGTCGAGGACTGGAGTATTAGTCGCTGCGGAGCCTAAGAAAAAGAGCACCCCAGCCGAAGCAGAGGATACTACCTCCATTCCATTCAAAATGCCACAAAAGCGTCCCACCGAGCTAGAGGCCGACATTGTTCGCTTCCAAAATAATAAAGAGAAGTGGATCGCCTTCATCGGTCTAGTAGATGGTCGCCCCTACGAGATCTTTACCGGTATCGACGATGAGGATGAGGGGCTTTATATCCCCAAGCGCATCAATAAGGGCTTAATCATCAAGGCTTATGACCCTGATGGCACCAAGCACTACGACTTCCAGTATAGCAATAAGAGAGGGCTCAAGGTGACTTGTGAAGCACTCGACACTAAGTTCAATCCAGAGTTCTGGAATTACGCCAAGCTAATCAGTGGAGTACTTCGCTACGGAATGCCTATTGACCAGGTGATTGCACTAGTACAAGGAATGGAGCTCAATGATGAGTCCATCAACACTTGGAAAAATGGTGTTGAGCGTGCACTTCGCAAGTATGTCGCTACAGGTCAAAAAGCAACTGGGCAGAAATGCCCCAACTGCGGTTCAGAAGATTTGGTCTACCAAGAGGGTTGCCTTATCTGTCAAAACTGCGGTAACTCCAAGTGCGGTTGATCGCATTCAGCAAATATCATTGTAAATGAAAGTAGTTGGTTCATTCAGAGATCCTATCTGATGAACCAACTATCTTTATTTTATAGCATTCAATGTAAATAAAGCTCAACATCCATATTGAGAGGAGAAAATCTCAAGATTTATATATAAATTTGTGCCAATGATAAGTGGGGGAAGGCAACTAGTAGAATAGTAATCAGTAAATAACATAATGATTTAAGTGATGAACAAAACAATTCAAGTATGGATTAGTGCTTTACTAATCGCACTGCTGAGTGGCTTTTCAGTCGCTTCAGCCCAAGATCAAGTAGCACCACTTCCTATTGACAAAGATGTGCGAGTTGGCAAGCTACCAAATGGGCTTACCTACTTTATTCGCCACAACCAACAGCCTAAAGAGCGTGCCAACTTCTATATCGTGCAGCGTGTAGGCTCAATGCAGGAGGAAGACAACCAATCAGGATTGGCACACTTCCTAGAGCATATGGCATTTAATGGCTCTCGCCACTTTGCTGGTAAAGGGATGATCAATTACCTTGAGAGTATCGGCGTGAAATTCGGTGCTGAGCTCAATGCATATACTTCTTTTGAGGAGACAAGGTACACCATTATGGATGCACCCGTGAGCGACACCTCAGTTATTGATTCTTGCGTCTTGATCCTAAGAGATTGGAGCGATGGCATTGCACTTCTTGACGAAGAAATCGACAACGAGCGCGGTGTGATCCAAGAGGAGTGGCGACAGAGCGAAGATGGCAACATGCGTACCATGACCACCATGCTCAAGAAGACCTTCCCCGACCTTCGTTATGGCCACAGACTTCCTATCGGAAGCATGGATGTTATTCGCAACTTTACCTACCAAGAGCTACGTGACTACTACCACAAGTGGTATCGTCCCGATCTTCAAGGATTGGTCATTGTAGGTGATGTAGATGTGGATTATGTAGAGCAAAAGATCAAAGATACTTTTGCAGATATGCCGGCTCCAGTTAATCCTGCTGAGCGCGTGTATTTAGAGGTTCCAGATCGTGAAGCACCCATTGGCATTGTGGTGACAGATCCTGAGACCACTCGGACTATGATCTCATTCTCCTACTCCACCGATGCACTTCCAAGAGAGCTAAAGGCATCTGCAGTAGGGCCTGCAATGAATTATGTCACTTCCATCATCACGAGCATGATGAATGATCGCTTCACCGACATTGCCCACAAACCCAATGCACCATTTGTGTATGCAGGGATGTCCATGGGCTCTGTGATGGGATTTGTTCCTACCGAAGACGAAGCTAGCTTCATCGCGATCGCTCACGAAGGGCGTACCGAGGAGGCACTTAATGCCATTGTTGCCGAGATGAAGCGTGCCAAGGAGTACGGCTTCACAGCAGCCGAGTATGAGCGTGCCAAGGCAGACTTGATCAGTACATACGAAAACCTTCTGAATTCAAAGGATAACCGCACCAATACCTCCTACGCCAATGAGTATAGCGACTACTTCACCAAGGGTGGCTATATCCCTGGAATTGAGGTAGAGTATCAATTGATGAATAACCTTGCTCAAGGCTTTACATTAGAGCTCATCAATCAGTATTACCAGCAGTATACAGAGCCTAAGAACCTAGTGGTTACCCTTATGGCTCCTGAAAAGGAGGGGGTTAAATACCCTACAGAGGCTGAGCTACTAGAGCAACACAATAAAGCACTCCAGCAAGAGGTTGAAGCCTACACAGATGAGTTTGCTGGCGTAGAGCTGATGGAAAATCTACCAGAGCCAGGCAAGCTTCTTTCAGAGCAAACAGGCCTTAAGTTTGGTGCTACCTTGTGGACATTCAGCAATGGGGCAAAGGTATATGTACTTCCTACCGACTATAAGAAAAATGATATTCGCATCTATGGCGTAAGCCACGGTGGATATCTACAGTATGCCAACGAAATAGGTAGCATCAATACCCGTGCCTCAAGGCAATACGCCACTATTGGTGGGCTCGATAAGTTTAGTGCTACAGATCTGATGAAGGTATTGGCTGGTAAGGTAGCTACTTCCAACACAGGTGTATCCGAAGTCAAGGAGTGGGTCAATGGCTCATCATCAGATAAGGATATTGAGACGATGTTCCAGCTTGTATATCTCAATATGACCTCTCTCAGGAGCGATACCGAGGCGTTTGCGTCAGCCATCGAAAAGTCAAAAGCAATGCTCAAGGCAAGTGCTGCTGACCCGCTAACTGCTTTCTGGGATAACACTTCACGACTTATCTACCCAGATAACGACCTCACTTATAAACTACAAGCCGAAGATCTCGATCAGATAGACTATGCGAAGATGCTAGAAGCTTACAAGGCTAGGTTTGCCAATGCAAGCGACTTCACTTTCTTCCTAGTTGGTAGCTTTGACCAAGAAAAGGTGCTACCTCTAGTAGCTCGCTACATTGGTGGTCTACCAGGCAATCATACCGTAGAGCCCGACCAGTCGTCAAAGGCTTTTGCCAAAGCCAAGAATAGCCACCAAGAGAAAATGGAGCTAAAGGCAACTACCCCTATGGGACTTTCACTAGGTCTATTTGTGAAAGACGGTACTTATGAGTTGAAGGAGAATATGATTATCGATATCCTTGGCGAGGTACTCAGCCAGCAGTTCTTCAAGAGTATCCGCGAAGACGAGGGTGGCACTTATGGAGTAGCTGTACAGAGCAATACCAGCAGAGCTCCAAAGGGCGAAGAGTCTTTGCTCATATTCTTCCAGACCAATCCTGAGCAACTCGACCACCTCAATGCTAAGGTAAAGAGCGAGCTCAATCAGATTGCTGAGGGTTCCATCAATATCGACGAGTACTTCAATAAGACCGTCCTCAATATGAAGAAGGGCTACGAGCAAAATCAAAGAGAGAATAGCTACTGGATGAATATCCTTGTAGACTACTACTTCAATAACGACAATGCCTACGACAATTATCTTGAGACACTTGATAGCATCACTATTGATGATATACGCAATGCGTTGAAGGATATTCTTGCCAACGGCCGTTACCTAGAGCAGATCGGTGTTACTGTAGAGAAATAAGCGACACCCCCATATATAATGCAGATAAAGCTCGGCTGGCACATACCAGTCGAGCTTTATTTATTTTGGGACTTTGTACCAAGGCGATCTAAGGAAATACTTTGCCCACAACTAGCACTTTAAGTCTATTCTATGGGCCTTCATAAACTAATGGGATAAGAGGGCAAAAGTTGAGTTGCAACTAAGCAATCGGCGAGATGCAACTAAGCATTTGCTGAGATGCAACTAAGCAATCGGCGAGTTGCAACTAAACTTTTGCTGAGTTGCAACTAAAGCAAGCACCAATTTATAACACTGAATTTCAGCACATTACAATTCAGCTTTTAGCATCCTCATTATTACACGAGAATGACGCACGAAGTGAGGTTTTTACACGATAGCACTCGGCTCACTTATTAGTGGTTGAACGCTTTGATAGGATATGCCATCAATGGTCCGCCCCATCAGCCGGAGTCGTAAGGTGGTGGGGAATACCTTCTTAATCCTCTAGTCATTCGGGGCTTTGCGCCTCCGACCAGGGGGTAAGGGTAACCAACTACCCAACCCCATGACCTCCCCTTGTGGGAGGTCGGACAACCCTATCTAGGTCTGTCCCCTCAAGGCACCCCATGACAATTTGTAGCTCATTATTGCACAATCGGAGTTTTTTTTGTAACTTGCCACTAGGTAGTCTGTGAGATAGGTACCTTGCGGTTAGTGGTAGGATTAGGAGGCAAGTTGCCATTCTCAAAGACTAATTTCATTATTAAATATACGGGTATTTTTACCTCCCCATTTTCTATCCTCCGACGTTGATCATGACCTATTGGAAACACGAACCGCTCATCATAAAGGGAGCAAGGAGCCTGCTCTTTTTGCTCTACTTCTTGATTTCGCTCTATCTCTCACACGACAGCTCTCCCCTCCTTTTTGGGGTGACAGCCGGTGGAATGATGCTTTATGCGGTGTTGATTGTAGGGTCGTTAATTTTGAAGAAAAAGCAAGGCTTAAAGTAGCTTTTACGCAAGAAACCTATACACATTATATATACTATTTTTGAACTAATCTAATAACATTTGATGATGAGTAGATGCAAAGAGATGTCGCTTAGTGCGGCGGTGGCGGAGATAGCAGATGGCTCCAAGGTGGTGCTGGGTCATGGAGCAGTGACCCCCAATTGTGTGGTGGAGGAATTAGTAAGACAGTGCGACCGCTTCAAGCAGTTGCAGATTTTCCACTTGATCTACCTTGGAGAGGCGGTGCACTTAGTGCCTGGTATGGAGCAGCACATGCGGGTCTGTTCACCTTTCTTGAGTGGTGCGGCGATGCGTAATGCAGTGCGAGAGGGGCGTGCCGACTTTATCCCCCGACATTTTTCGCAAGTGCCGATGCTCTTTGCTGAGGGAGGGGCTTTTCAGCCCGATTGGGCGGTGGTGCAAGTGACCCCTCCCGATGCCGAAGGACGGTATAGCTGTAGCCTCTCCTCGGACTACACTCTGCCAGCAGCTCGATGTGCCAAGCGAGTATTGGCGGTAGTTAATCCCGAGCTACCCTATATTGGTGGCGATAACTTCCTAAAGGCAGAGGAGATAGATATTTTAGTGACCCATGCCTCGCCAGCACATACTCTACCAGCCGCTACGCCAAGCGAGACCGATCTCGAGATCGCACGTTACTGTGCCGAGCTAATCCCCGACCGAGCCACGCTACAGATAGGCATTGGCGCACTACCCGATGCGGTACTGGGGCTATTGAAGGGACATAAGGATCTAGGCATCCACACCGAGCTACTCACCCCTGGAGTGCTAGAGCTCTACCAAAGTGGTGCCATCACAGGCAGTTACAAGGGGGTTCGCCCCGGGGTAATGACCGCCGCCTTTACGATGGGTGATGAGGCACTTTATCGGTTTTTGGGTGAGCACAAGGTGCTGGAGCAATATCCAGTGGATTGGGTCAATGACCCTTATGTGATTGGGCAGAATGAGCGTATGATCTCCATCAACTCGTGCATTGAGCTCGACCTCTACGGACAAGTGTGTGCCGAGAAGGTGGGTGGACAGATGTTCAGCGGTTCGGGTGGTCAGGTAGATTATGTGCGTGGAGCTCGGCTCTCAAAGGGGGGTAAGAGCATCATCGCCCTTCCCTCTACGGCCAAAAAAGGCACCCTCTCACGCATAGTACCGATGCTGGGAAATGGCAATGTAGTGACTACAGGTCGCAATGATGTGGACTATATCGTAACGGAGTACGGAGTGGCTGCCTTGGCAGGTCGTAGCGAGCTTGAGCGTGCCGAGGCATTAGTCGCAATTGCTCACCCCGACTTTAGAGAGGAACTAGAGCGGAGTGTGTGGGAGCAATTTCCAGCCAAGAGATTTTGGAGTAAGTAATAAACAATCAATCTATAGAGAGTAATGAAGCAGGTAGGTGAAGGATATGCGATCTGTATAGGTCGTTCGTACGGCAGTGGTGGATATCGACTAGCAAAGAGGCTACACGAGCGTTTGGAAGTACCACTTTATGATAAGGAGCTACTCGATAAAGCAGCTGAGGATAGCCATATCCGAAGGGAGCTCTTTGAGCAAGCGGATGAGCAAAATGGATACGAGATGCCACTGGTGCTGAGTGGCACCCTTGGAATGCCCAATGCCTTTTATATGCCAGCTCAGAGCTATCTATCCAACGACCATCTATTCTCTATCCAAGCCGAAACTATCCAAAAGCTAGGGAGCAAGGGTTCGGCTATCTTTGTGGGGCGTTGTGCCGATTATCTCCTGAGGGAACACAAGCAACTACTCACCATATTTGTCACCGATGACCTAGAAAAGCGCGCCGAAGTGGTCCAAAAGCGACTTAATCTTGATTCGCTAGAGGAGGCAACCCGTGAAGCCGAGCGGGTGGATAAGAGTCGGCGTGACTACTACAATTATTACACCTCCAAGCATTGGGGCAGGGCTGACAATTACGACCTTTGTCTGAAACTTTCGGCCATTGGCATAGATTATGCTGTAGAAATGATAATAGGCATTATACGGGAGAGGGGATTTGTAAAGGATTAAACCTGTGTGCGGGGAGGGAGCCTATTCCTTTTGCCCCACACAGCAAAGGAATAGATATGAAAGAGATGATGTATAGGAAATATAGCCAAGAGCTACTCAATGAGACCGCTACACCCTTTGGCGAAGAGCATGAGGGTGAGGAGGGGCTAGGAGGGCTCTTTGGTAGCCATGCCAAAGGTGAGGCGAGCACATCACGCACGGAGCAACCTACCTCTAGCGGGGGAGGTGGAGATCAGTCAAGTACCCCCACCCTAGATAAGTATGGCACTTGGCTCAATGCTCAGGCAAAGAAGGGGGTACTAGATCCCATCTTGGGGCGTGAGCAGGAGCTACTGAGGGTGGCACAAATACTCGCAAGAAAAAAGAAGAATAATCCAATCCTGATTGGTGAACCAGGGGTGGGAAAAACAGCAATCGTAGAGGCATTGGCTCAGAGAATTGTGAGCAACGAGGTGCCCATCTCACTGCTCAATAAGCGAATCGTATCGGTAGACTTGGCTGGAATGGTAGCTGGCTCTATGTATCGTGGGCAGTTTGAAGAGCGGATGAAGGGAATCATCTCGGAGCTGAAGGCCAACCCTGATATCATTCTTTATATTGATGAGATACACACGCTCGTGGGGAGTGGCAATAGCCAAGGTGGGCTAGATGCCGCTAATATCCTGAAGCCAGCACTCTCTCGTGGAGAGATTAAGGTGATCGGGGCAACCACGCTAGAGGAGTATCGGAAGTCAATTGAGAAGGATGGTGCCTTGGAGCGTCGTTTTCAGAAGGTAATGGTGGAAGCGCCTGATGCCCATGAGACGCTGGATATCCTTAAGAAGCTAAGGCCGAGGTATGAAGCTCATCATCACGTCTCCTACAGCGACGAAGCACTTCTAGAGGCAGTAAGGCTATCGGAGAGGTATGTGACCGATCGCTTTTTCCCTGATAAGGCAATTGATGCGATGGACGAGGCAGGAGCTTATGCATTCATTGCAAATCAGAAGCCTTTAGACCTCTCTAGGTATGAAGAGAAGATCGCAGAGGCAGCAAAGCTGAAGCAGAAAGCAGTAGCAGAGAGTGACTACGAGCTGGCGATCAAGTACCGCGACGAGGAGAAAGCAGCCAAGACAGCCCTAGCAGAGTATAAGGGGCAATTGGAGCGAGGGGAGCTACTTTCGGAAAAGGTAGTGGTAGGGATCGCCGAGGTACAGAAGGTGGTCTCTATGGCGAGTGGCGTGCCAGTGGAGTCGTTTACGAAAGATGACCTCACTGCTCTCTCTGAGCTGGGTTCGAAGCTCAAGGCTCGGGTGAAGGGCCAAGACCATGTGGTGGATGCGGTAGCGAGCGCAATTCAAAGGAATAGAATTGGACTGCGTGACCCCAATAAGCCCATTGGCTCTTTCCTATTCCTTGGTTCTACAGGTGTGGGTAAAACCCTCTTGGCGAAACGGATTGCCTGCGAACTCTTTGGCAGTGAGGAGGCGATGATTCGGGTGGATATGAGTGAGTTTATGGAGCGACACGCAGTATCCAGATTGGTAGGAGCCCCACCAGGATATGTCGGTTATGACGAAGGGGGTGAGCTCACTACTAAGGTGAAGCGTAGACCCTACAGTGTGATCCTATTTGATGAGATTGAAAAGGCACACCACGACGTCCACAATCTACTCCTTCAGCTTCTTGATGATGGTATTCTGACAGATAGCAATGGGGGCAAGGTGAGCTTTAAGAATACCATTGTGATCATGACCTCCAATGTGGGAACACGGCAGTTGGAGGAGTTTGGCACTGGTATAGGTTATCGTGACGCCTCATCGACCGACTATAGCCAACTCTCCAAAGAGGTGATCGAGAAGATGCTTAAGAAGAGTTTTGCCCCTGAGTTCCTTAATCGTATTGATAAGATTGTCACCTTCAATGCTCTAGGTAAGGAAGTGCTACGAGATATTGTAGATATCCAGCTCGGAGAGCTCACTGAGCGTCTGCAAGGATTGGAGCTCGAGATCACTTACTCCGACAAGGCAAGGGCCTTCCTTGTAGAGAAGGGATTTGACCCTAAGCTTGGGGCTAGACCACTCAACCGAGCAATCGCAGAGTATGTAGAGGATATGGTGACGCAAGCAATCATTGATGGCGAAGTGAAGTCACCTGGAGCCTATCTTGTAGATGTAGAGAAAGGCAAGGCGCCCTCAAAACTACAGATAGTTTCCGCTTCATAAATAGCGTTACCTATATATAAGAGGGGGGCTCAACCAATTGGTTGAGCCCCCCTTTGTCTTACTGCATTCTAAAGAATGTTACACGAAGTATCATTCTCTCACGTGAGAGACTTTGCACGAAGGATGAGATGCAAGGTGCTGAGGATGAGGCCGAAGGGAGCGTACTCACGTACGTGACCGAGGCCGAATTCCGAAAGCAACGCAGCAGATCGCCTTCGTGCAAGAGTCTCTGATTACTTTGCAGAGCTATAATAGGCATCATCTGGGATGTAAGTCATCTCCTCATCTACGCCTATTCTCTGCCACTGAATACCGATTCTATTCCAGAAGGTTGGCCATCCACCTTCAATGCGACCGATACTTACCACCTTCACCTTGTGCAGACCTTGTGCCAAAGCGATAGAGGTATCGTGGCGTGGCGTCTTCGTCACCTCACCCTCGTTATCAATCACTAGCTGATCATCAATCCACACCTTGTGGTGTAGCGAGCTCAGTCTATAGACGGCATCCTCTGGGAAGTTGATATAGCCCTCATAGATAGCACCGTAGTGGTTTACATTGCTCATCAGGTGCTCCAGTCTACTCTCCTTGTAGAAAGGTAGACCGCACTCCGACATCTTGCCACCCTCCAATACTCTGAGGCTATCAGCAGGGAAATCAAGTACCTCCTCAACACTTTTGAAGCGGTGATCCGCCCTATAGCTAAAGCGAATGCCAGGTTTGTATCCCTTGTCACCAGCCTGAGCTTCGGCAGGGCCAAAGGTCTGGCGCAATACCTTAATCGTACGAACTGGGCTCATGCTACCACCCAATACCACAGAACGAATCTTCAGCTCGGCATCCTCATTAAACGTTAGTGGCTCACTATAGGTGATACCATTCTTGAGCATAGGCTCCGAACCATCCAGAGTGTAAATGATCTTATCCACGCTATTAGTGGTGGTAAACTTAAGGGTTACAGGGTCTACAAACGCTACGGTATTAAGGCTACCACCCTCCTGCTCTGGTTGTGGGATATAGTATCGAATATCGTGGTAGTCCAGTCGCTTTTGCATATTCTGTACCCTGCGCTCAAAGTCAGCAAAGTCCTTCTTCTCAAGAGGAGTCCAAGCCACTTCAGCAACAGCTAGCATACGTGGGAAGGCGTGGTACTCTACCTGCCAAGGCTCGTAGAAATACTCCGACCAATGGTTGCCCTGCACACCTAGTACATGGTGGCGCTTATCGGCATCAATCGCCTCTGGCATTGGATTGTACTTGTACACCTTATCCAGCGTTGAGTATCCACCAATCGCTTGTGGCTCAATATGGTAGTCGCCCTGATAGTGGTCGTGATACAGCCCCTCACTGCTAGGACACATAATCACATCGTGACCCATATTGGCAGAGGTGATACCACCCTTTTCGCCCGTCCAGCTCATCACGATGGCACTTGGTGCCAGCCCACCTTCGAGGATCTCCTCCCAGCCAATCATCTTCTTGCCATGGCTCAGTACAATCTCCTCAATACGGTGGATAAAGTAGCTCTGTAGCTCATACTCATCCTTCAGCCCCTCAGCCTTGATGCGGGCTTGGCACTTAGGGCACTTCGCCCAAATACGCTTAGGTGCCTCATCACCACCAATGTGGATATACTCGCTATCGAAAAGCGGAATAATTTCATCGAGGATATTCTTCGCAAACTCAAAGACTTCGTCGTTACCGGCACAAAGCACCTCGTCCGAAACGCCCCAGATATTTCTCACCTCGTAAGGGAAGTCCTTACCCCAGCAACCTAGCTCTGGATAGGCAGCAAGTACCCCCACGTTATGACCAGGGAACTCAATCTCGGGCATCACCACTACGTAGCGAGCCTTAGCATAAGCTACAATATCCTTGATCTCCTCCTGAGTGTAGAAGTAAGGTCCATAGGTTGAGCCATCACCCTCAATACGCTTGCTAGCGATCTCAGTAAGGCGTGGGTACACCTTGCTCTCAATACGCCACCCTTGGTCCTCAGTGAGGTGCCAGTGCATCGTATTGATCTTGAGCATCGACATAATATCTATCAGCTTCTTCGTCGCCTCCACCGTGATGAAGTGCCTACATGGGTCGAGGTGCATCCCACGGTAGCCAAATCGAGGCTCATCCTTGATCGATACATAAGGTAGTGTCCACGCTACATTACGTACCACCTCAGGACTCTCAATCTCAGCTGGGAGCAATTGTAGCAAGCTCTGCAACCCCCAGAAGATACCACGAGGCGTCTGCCCCTGAATTTTGATCCCCTCCTTCGAGACCTCCAGGATATAGCCCTCAGCATTAGGTACCACATCAGCCCCAACGATCTCGAGTGCGATCTCCTGCTTAGGATTCTTGCTCTCACCAATGATTTGCCAATTAAAGCCGGTAGAAGTCTTCACCTTATCAGCGAAAAACTTAGCTACCTCGGTTAGTTCCCCCTCTGGAGCCACAAAGGAGATGTTTTTACTCAGGGTAAAACTGCCCTCCTCCTGCACCTCCATCTCCCGAGGCATCGGAATGATATGCGTCCCCTCATTGTAAGGGTGCTCTACCATCACCTCATCTCCGCAAGCTACCAACCCTAGTCCCATCACAAGGGTCAGTGCCAGCCACACTACTTTCTTCATAAATAATAATCTTTAAGTGAATAGTTACACGACAAAGTTACCAATTTAATTGCCAATCAACTATTGGGAAAAAAGAGTATCTTTGTGGCATAACTAATATAAAACATAAGACGCTATGGAGGTAAATCAAACAACAGAAATGTCCACCAATCCCAATGGTGGCGATAAGAAGTCAACAGGATCCATATCCTTCGTGATTAAGACCCTCATCATAGGGCTACTGTGCCTACTACTATTGATTCCACTAGCATTCCTAAATGGGCTAGTCGACTCACGTAAGCGGGAGGGCGAAAAGGTAACCAGTGAAATCACCTCGCGCTGGGGGAAAAGTCAAAACCTAATGACGCCCCTCCTTGCCATCCCCTACAAGCCAAATCCAGCAAAGGCCGAGGAGACCTATCTCTACCTCATTCCCAATGAGGTGACCGCAACCGCTACCCTCGAGATAGAGAATCGACACAGAAGCATCTACCAGGTACCTGTCTATACCGCACACACCGAGGTCAAGGGGACTTGGCTGAAGCAAGATATCCAGCAGGCACTCTCTGAGGTGAAGGGGAGCTACGACCTCTCTCGAGCCGAGATATGCTACTCTATCAGCGACCCCACCGGTTACAAAGATCGGTGCCAGCTACAGGTCAATGGGCAGGCACTGAAGGTCAAAACAGAGATGGCACTCACCCTAGTGAGCTACATAGATGACGACGTCTACAACACTCCTCCCG
>QWCB01001548.1_pt1 | contig 21751 bp, 17 predicted proteins | sample 1972511 | NCBI WGS metagenome assembly QWCB01 (sample SAMN09866719, study PRJNA288562) | Human gut metagenome isolate term5_stool, whole genome shotgun sequencing... | isolation source: gut | host: Homo sapiens | place: USA: California | reverse complement strand
AGCAAAAGAAAAAATAATAGATGAGGTTGCGACTAAATAGCTTCATAGCACATCTCGATTTCGACAGGCATGCAAATATGTTGCGAAAATGAAGAAGACGCAAACGCCGAGTTCGATTTTTGCCATAGTGTTTAAGGCTACAACGCCATAGGGGAATCGGATCGATAGCTGAGCAAACCACTCAATGGGGAGCTGAAGAAGCCGAGCCAATCGATTCCATAAAAAGTCGAACACTTGAATAACAAAAAACGGAATAAATAGCCCCGCATAGCTTCCTTTTAACCAATAATTTATTGACAACGACGCACACGCCAATATCCCCCCCAAAAAGTCCACATCGCAATAATGCAAAAATAAGATAGAGGAATGGCTGCTTCAGGAAAAACAAAGAAAAGATATTTTGACCTGACGCCGGAGGAATATAGTGTTCTGAAACAGGAATCATGGGGATGCGCGTAAAAATGATGGCATTCTGCACCATCCCCAAAAGAAGCAATACAAAAAAGCCAGCTAAAAAATTCATGATATAGTGCGATCTGGTAATTATCTTTTGTCTCTTCTCTGTGCGAAAAGGAACAATAAGGCGGCTTTTTTGATCTTCATAGAAGAGATCGCTTGCAGGGAGAGCAACCATCACAAACGAAAGCCATCCCAATATTGTCGCCGGTACTCCATTGGAGAAGGGCTGCCACATATTCCATGCGCTATTTAATGGAAACCAGTGTCTTACATCCAGGGGTATTTCCCCTCCATCTCCAAAGGAAATATCCTGTATGGCTACGAAACAACAAATGAAGAGGATAGGAATGATCGCCCAAATGCGCTTTCGATAACACACCCGATACAAATCAAGATTGAACATGTTTTGCCTCCAAAGGAATAAATTCAAGGTACAGATTACCCGCATCCCACTCACGATCATACAATTCAAGATATGCGCGCGGCTTCATCACTAATGACGGCCGAACGGAATCGGCTTTTTTCGCAGCACTGAGCAAAAACATAATGCTTCCTTCCACCGTGTTATTGGGCTCCAACACAAGTGCTCTCGTTTCGGGGTCGCGAAGATTTTCTGAATATCCTTGTATGTCCGGGAAAATATAATCATTTTCCACCATGGCAAAAGGAAAGAGAGACGCCTTCGGATCAGGCATTACATCGCCGGTTTTTACTTGCAAAAAGAGCGTACAGGTGTGATAGGTTATTCCATCCAGTTCTTTCGTACCAAATGCGTAATCGGTAACCGTTACTTCGGTGCCATCTACATTCAAAGTATATGGCAATGACTTTTGTACTTCTCGTACTTGATTTGGTATTTCACGATTGATTTGAAATATTTGAAAGGCGCAAAATAGAAAAAGCAATGCTAACGCACTTAGAAAGACTTTGAATCTCTTTGGCATATGCATACGTTCCTTTCTTTAGCTAATAAACTGTAGCGCAGTTGGGTTCCTTTTTATGCACTAATTCTCATTTTTGAATATAGAAACAAACTGTCATTCTATGCCAATGTTTAATCGAATGGACAACCAACGGAATCCGGACTCCATACTCCGGATAGCCACATTTCATATTGCCCAATACGATCTCCGCGAATTTTGATCCTAGTTCCCGGTCCGTGGTCTTCATAAGCATAAGACGCTAAGCAAACTTCCATTGGATGATCAATCGTTCTCACTTCTTGAAAACGTGGGTTAGATCCGTCATCATATACCGCCTTAACCTTAACCACTCCACCATATACTCGAACCGTTTCCGCCTTAAAATAAGCGGAAGATGTGTCAGTCTTTTCACGGATGGGAGTGTAACGTTCAAGAGAATAACCTGGCATATGCCAATTCCATGAGGTGTCCTGCGTGTTTCCTGCAAAGACAGGCAAAGAAAAGTAGGAGATAAAGAACAGACAGGAGACAATTGTAAGGGTATTTCTAATTAGTTTTTTCATCTTTTTCCTCCTTAAGATGACGATTTGCAATTCTCTTCCTTATATCGTTTTCCTAATTTGCCAACAACAATCTTACTTGTGTATCCCCGTTTTTCCACCAAGGCAACCCAACTGCCTACTCCAATTATAATACAAATTATATCGTTTTCACATATAAAAATGATGATTATTGTTTTGTATGTAGAGATACAATTGATGTGAGACCAAGAAGAAAAAAAGAGAGAATTCTTGTGCAATGGAAGGAAGCGCTATCTAAATAAATCAAATCGGTTGCCTATGTAGACCTTGGGATGGTTAACGCTCATGGAATATGGGTGCGCCGCGGGCAAATTACGGCGGCTTTTCACATTTTTACGTTTTACAGCCGTAAATATTCTGCCCACTTTACAGCGGTCTTCCGCACTTTTGCGTTTTTCCGCCGTAATGCAGCCACGGGATTTACGGCGGCTTTCCGCATTTTCCTATTGTACAGCCGTAATTGTCTCGCCATCAAAGGAGCATGTTTCTCGTCTCACATCATTTACAAATGTACAAAAAAGTATTGTTTTGTATCAATCAATGAAAACAACGAACCGACTCCACTCAAAATCAAGAATCTACTGCCTCTTGTTTTTTTGAAGTCGGTTCATAATTAAGAAATCAGAACGAAAGGAGTGCCCTTAAAACCACAGCGTATCGCGGTTAATCGGCGTTTGAAAAAGTCTTCGCGCACTCGTTGTATCCGTGGTTTGACCCAACACCCACATGAGTTTGGTCACAACGGACGGCAGCGACATATCGTATGCTTCCCATAGATCTAAATCTTCTTTGGCATCTTTCCCTACGGCATAGACGGACATATCGCTTCCTTCATATGGTACCTGCGTAGTCATCACAACGGTTTTCCCTTTTTGAAGCAGTTTTTCCACCGCATCTCGATATGCGCCTTCGCGGTAGGTCGGAAGTCCGCCGACACCAAACGCTTCGATAATAATGCCATGAAAGGTGTCTCCAAAGATGCTAAGCATCGTGGGATCAAGAGAAGGCGTTAGCTTAAACAAACCAACAGCGCCATCTAACACGGAATAAAAACAGACTGACGCGCTTTGTCGCTCTTTGTCATCAATATAGAAGGCGATTCGCTCATCCTGTATCGTCGCAAGCAATGGATAATTTACACTGTCAAACGCATTATAGCTTTTCGTTCGCACTTTTTGCACGCGTGTCCCGCAGATCACTTTGCCTTGAAAAACAACATTAACATCATGCGCACGAGCATCGGCAGCAAAACGAATAGCATCACGCAAATTGACACGTGCATCGGTGCTATCCAAATTAATTGGTTTTTGTGATCCGGTAAGCACGATGGGCTTTGAAGAATGCTGAATCAAATAGGACAACGCCGCAGAAGAATACGCCATGGTATCCGTACCATGACAAAGAACAAAGCCGTCATAATCCGCATAATGCTGTTCAATGGCTTTTGCCATAGCAAGCCAATGTTCGACTTCAATATTGGTGGAATCCAGATTAAATAACTGAACGGCATCCACTTCAATGGAGGAGGATAGATCCGGCAAATACGCCAACAGTTCCTCTGCGGTAATTGCCGGCGTAAGTCCATCTTTTGTGGCCACCGATGCAATGGTTCCGCCGGTTCCTAAAAGCAAGATCTTTTTATTCATGCTCTCTCCCTTCAAAAGCAATTTTGACGATGGATTATCCATTCGACTACCGTTGTCTTGCTGACGGAAAGCGAACGCGAAAATCAACAGGCATCACAAAGTAATAATATGATCGAAGCGAGAATCTTCTTTTGCGTGTTCGTCATGTTTCACGTAGACGAAGGTAATATTCGGGTCTTGCAAAAGAATCTCTTCGATCTCGCGCGCACTGTCTGTATCCAAGTTGGAAGTTGTTTCATCGACAAGTATAACGTCTTTTTTGCGGATCAGTGCGCGAGCGAGGGCAATACGCTGCCGCTCGCCGCCGGAAATATTCTCGCCATGCTCCAACAGCTTCATATCTAGGCCATCTTGATTAACGAATCGGTCGATTCCGACAAGATGAGCGACACGGTCTACTTCTTCCTCTGAGAAAGCGTCACCGAGCGTAATATTAAATCGCACCGTATTTTCAAAAATATAATTATTTTGCGTAATATACGCCATATTCTGCACTCCATGATAGGGAGAAATCACGTTTCCATCAATTCGAATGGTCCCTTCATCAGGAGAATCGATGCCGAAAAGAATATTCAGTAAGGTGGTCTTTCCACTTCCGCTCGGTCCGACGATGCGTGCATTTTCTCCACGCCGAATGGACGCGTTCACAGCATGAAAAAGCGTCTTATCTCCATATCTTTTTGTCAATCCGGAGGCAGTCAATTCATGTTCAAGAATCGGCTTTTCCTTATCATCCTCCGTCTCTTCCTGCGAAAGGTGCGCAAATAAAGGACGAGCACCTTTGACTTTGCTCATCAATTCCGGAAAGGAGGCGAGCGAATTATACAACTGGCCGGTGAGATTTCCGGCGGTCAAAACCAGCGAGATAGGGATTGCTCCAATAAAAATGAGTATCGACAACACAAAGAGATTCACCACTTGGGCAATCACACTGGAGAGAGCGCTAATCTGTTCTAAAACGATAGTACGATGCTTTAACGAGATCCATGCCTCGTTGAACGCCCGGAATAGCGGTAGATGTGCTTCCTTAAAGCCACGAGAAAAATCAAAAACAGCATACACCTTTCTTCCATTAAAAAGGTCCGTAAGGTGATGAAGGAAAGTTTCGTTTGCCGTGGAATACTCTTTCACCATTCGTTCGCTATAGGGTCCCATTTTACTGTTGGTTATAACAATGACACCGAAGAGGAGCAGACTGACGCATGCGAGACGCCAATCAATCCACAATAAAGCCGCCAAAGCCATGGCAATTTGCAGCCCTTTTTCAACACTATTAAAATACGGAGTGAAAAAGTTGTTTTCCAGTAAATCCATATCACTCGTCAGATTGGATATTTCATAGCCGCTCAAGCGAGAGATTTGTATTTTACGCATTTGTAGCTGTTGATCAACGATGTATTGCGCCTGGAAAATTTTCATCGCTGCATCGGTTGCTAAAATAATGAAAACGCCGAAAAAGTTGACGCCAACAGCCCAGATCAGTCGGTGAAAATCTTGTGCGATGAGAGCCTCTAAAAGCAGAGCCATTGCAAAGTTGTAGAGTACATTGGCGGCAACGTTTAATATCGTAAATAAGATAGTGAGCCAATACGCCTTATTTTTTCTCATCGTTTCCCCCTTTGTGTCCTTATTTTTTCTCATCGTTTCCCCCTTTGTGGATAGATACGTATCTATCCACAAGCCACTTGAGGATGCTCAAACGATGGATGACTGTTCCAGACGATTTTAAGCCTTTTGTTTCTTGTGCATTTTCTTCTTTTTGAGCAATTTTAGGCGGAAAAATTCCTCGCGTTCTTTTTCCTCCAGCGATTGCGCAATAAAATCACGATATTTTTTATACTTGGGAATTTGCACCTTTTCGAGGGCATTTGCGCGCTTTTGGGTTTTCACCATCTCGCGTTGCAAACGATCCGCCGCATCGGTAACGGAAGCTAACTCCAAAAGAACGCTCTTAAACTCTTGCATGGATTGGGTCGCAAAATCCAAGGTGATGTGTACCGTATCGTAATCCAATTCATCCTTCGTGCTCTCTTCGTGATGAAGATGCGTGACTTCCACGCCCATATACGAACGGGTGCTCAGGGTAATCGACTCATCAAACGGCATTCCGGCGGCAATGGACTCCAAGCGGTAATGCCCCATGGCGACGGTAGCGTGTTTTAATTTCTCTTGAAAGTCCGCGCTTACCACTTTGAGACGCTCCTCCAGTTCGGCTTTCTTCTTTATTTCCGCATTGGCGGCGCGCAAAAGAACCACGCGTTTTTTATCCAAAAGCGTGTAGCTGGACTCCATCAGCGAAAGCATCGCTTTGACTTTCATTAAATTGGCTTTGGTCGGCGTAATCTTAAAAAATGCCATATTTCACCGTCTTAGATAACGTTCTTTATTTTCAGGACTTATCTGGGTCAGCTCCCCTTCCGGTAATAGAGCAAAGAGTTCCCAACCCAAATCCAAGGTCTCTTCGATAGAACGATTTTCGGTGAACTCCTGACGCAAGAAACGCTTCTCAAATGCATCGCCAAAGGCAAGCACTTTGCGGTCGTCTTCACTCAGATCGTCCTCGCCGATAATCTGCGCCAAATTGCGTACTTCCTGCGCTTTGGCATACGAGGCATAAATTTGGCGCATAACATCGGCATGGTCTTCCCGTGTAAACCCTTCTCCGATACCATCTTTCATTAAACGCGACAGACTGGGCAAAATATCTATCGCCGGATAGATTCCGCGGCGAGAAAGTTCTCGTGAAAGCACAATCTGTCCTTCCGTAATATAGCCAGTCAAATCCGGAATAGGATGGGTGATATCATCGTTTGGCATGGAAAGAATCGGGATGAGTGTAATAGAGCCTTTTCCGGTACGAAGGATGCCGGCACGTTCATACATGGCGGCGAGATCGGAATAGAGATAACCCGGAAAGCCCTTACGACTTGGTACTTCTTCCCGAAGATTGGAAATCTCACGCAGTGCTTCTGCATACGAGGTAATATCGGTCAATAACACCAACACATGCTTATGTTCTTCGAAGGCCAGATATTCCGCTGCAGTTAGCGCGCATTTCGGCGTAATTAAACGCTCCATTACCGGATCGTCTGCCAGGTTGATGAAACTCGCCACCTGATCCTGTACGCCCGCGGCGCGGAAGGTTTCTTCGAAGAAATCTGCTTCGTCCTTTTGCACGCCAATTGCCCCGAAAACAAAACAAAAATCGTCGTCCGAATGGCGAATTTGCGATTGCCGAATGATCTGCGCAGCAATGCGATCATGATCTAAACCGGAACCGGAGAATATCGGCAGCTTTTGTCCGCGAATAATGGTCATCAAGCCATCAATGGCAGAAATGCCGGTCTGAATAAAGTTCTTGGGGTATTCGCGAGCGACCGGATTCATGGCAGATCCGTTAATGTTATATCGTTTGTTAGAAAAAACCGCTCCACCACCATCAATCGGGTTTCCTAACCCATCAAAGATGCGCCCTAAAATGGAAGCATTGAGCGGAATCGAAAGTGGATGTCCTTCAAAGGTGACCACGGCGTTATCGACTCGCATACCGGTGGTATCGCCGAAAACCTGCACCATGGCTAAGTCGTCTTCTATCGCCATGACCTGACCGGTATACATTTTTCCTTCACAAGTAATCGTCACGATCTCGCCATAGCCTACGTCACGCACTTTATCGACCGTAACAATGGCACTCTCCAGATGCTTCAGTTTAATATACTCGATATTCACGACGCATCCTCCCCCTGATACTGCATTTTGAGCGCATCATAATGCGATACGATAGCTTCTTCCAGTTCATCAATAGTAGACAAGTCGTCATTCGCGACAGCATACTTCATCATTGTTACCTTCTGATAGAGCGCATCATCCCGAACAATGCGAAGCGGTGCATGAAGGCGCAAAAGGTCTCTTCCATTTTCATACAGCGTATTGATTACTTGCAGCATACGCACCTGCTTGTTGAGTGGCACATACGTATCTTCTGCATGAAACGAGTTCTGCTGAAGATACCCTACGCGAAGAACACGCGCAATTTCCAATACCAGACGCTGTTCATCCGGCAATACATCCGCACCGACCAACGAAACAATATCATTGAGTTTGCTCTCTTCAAGAAGAATTTCCATCATCTTCTTGCGCAACGCCGTCACATCGACATCTGTGCGGTCCAAATAATCATTTGACAGTAACTCCGTATAGCCGGAATAGCTGTTCATCCAGTTAATCGCCGGATAATGGCGCGAATACGCCAATTCTTTGTCCAAACCGAGAAATACCTTAACGTAGCGTTTTGTCGCTTCGGTCACCGGTTCGGAAAAATCGCCACCGGCAGGAGAAACCGCGCCGATAAGCGTCACGGACCCTTTGGAAGCATTACGATTTTCTACACGACCTGCACGTTCATAGAATTGAGCGATGCGAGAGGAAAGGTATGCCGGGTACCCTTCTTCTGCCGGCATTTCCTCCAGTCGACCGGAAATCTCGCGAAGCGCTTCCGCCCAGCGCGAGGTCGAATCCGCCATCAACGCGACATCGTAGCCCATGTCACGATAGTATTCCGCCATCGTGATGCCGGTATATATCGACGCTTCTCGCGCCGCCACCGGCATGTTGGAGGTATTGGCAATCAGCACCGTCCGATTCATGAGGTTCTCACCCGTATTGGGGTCGATAAGCTGTGGGAAAGAATCCAGCACGTCCGTCATCTCATTGCCGCGTTCACCGCATCCAATATAGACAATCACATCAGCATCACAAAACTTGGCAATCTGGTGCTGCAACATGGTTTTTCCCGTACCGAAACCGCCGGGAATCGCTACGGTTCCCCCTTTTGCAATGGGGAAAAAGACATCCAGTACACGCTGACCGGTAACCAACAAATCATTGGTCGTCAAACGACGCGACACCGGACGCGGACGGCGCACCGGCCAACGCTGCATCAGTTTCAGCTCATGGCGAATCCCCTCCTGTTCAATGACAGCAAGTACATCCTCTACGGTATAATCGCCGTCCGAAACACAGGATATCACCTTTCCTGCCATTCCGTTCGGCACCATGGCGCGATGTTCAATAAGCACGGTCTCTTTGCAAGTCGCAAAAACCTGTCCCGAAGAAAGCGTATCCCCTTCATGAATCTTCATCGTGACATTCCATTTTTTGGCAGCATCCAGTGCCGGCATTTTTACACCCGTCGCCAAAAAGTCACCATAGGCATCCTGAATGCGTTCCAACGGACGCTCGATGCCGTCAAACATATTCATCAACAGTCCCGGCCCTAAAACAACCGAAAGCGGTTCTCCGGTTGCATAAATAGCATCCCCTACTTTCAGCCCTTCGGTCTGTTCATAAACCTGAATGACCGCTTGCTCTTCGTCTAGCGAAATAATTTCACCCAAACGGCGGTTTTCGCCGACCTCAACCATCTCGTGTATACCAAATCCATTCATGCGCATTCCACGAATAACCGGTCCGTTTATAGCACGAATGATGCCCTCTACGGTTTTATTCATGCGTTTCTCCTTCCGCTTCCTGAATAGCGCCGTTCATCAACCAGTCATGAAGCGCGCGACCGATTTCGTATTCATTGTTCTGAATCAGATAGTGAAAGGTGTGGCGCGTGCGTTTCGCCTGTTGGCGATCCACCAGCACAAAACCGCCGATTTCCTCCTCCGGCATACTCTTCACCGGGAACGCATCCGCACAAATTTGCCGAACCATCTGCCGATCTCGTTCTAAAACGTGAACCTCCGCAACATCCATTTCCTGAAGCGCTGCGCCCAAATGCTTACGCATCCAATCCGCATACTCCGGTGTTTGCACAAAATCTGCGAATTTTTGCCGAATCGTCTCGTTCAGGGCATCGAGACACTTTTTTTGCGTCTCCAAAAAAACACGCTGGTTTTCCTGCCGATGCATAACCAAACGTTCATGTGCCTCTCGTTTGGCACGGTCAACATGTTGTTCAATGTACTGCCGGCTTTCACGCTCTAAACGTGCTTTACGCTCTTCAATCAACTTGGAATTCTGCTTGGTGGAATCGTAAAGCATCTGCTCGGAACGACGTTTTTCCTCCGACCAGATCATATTGCGAAACAATGCCAATTTACTTTGTAGTTCAACCACGATCAACTCTCCTCTTGTTCCGGAAGAACAACGACTATGGGTCGATGCTGTTTCGCTCGAAAAGCATCAATTTCTTCCTGTAAGGCTTGTGCCACATTTTTCGACAGGTAGAGAACCCCAAGGTTCGGATCTTCCACTGCCATCTTCCATTCCTCGGAAAGTACAGTGTTATCGTCTACCTCGCGTGTCTGGATACCGCTCAATCGCGAACCCAACGCTAATTCTCTGTCGTCGGTAATGAGCTTCATGTGCATGGTTGCCTCTTAGCCAATCTGTCCGAGAATCATGATGGAAATAATCAGTCCGTAAATGGCGATGCCTTCAGCAAGACCGACAAAAATAAGCGTTTTTCCTAAGATGGATTGATCCTCGGATACCGCGCCGAGCGCGGCAGAGCCACACGCCCCGACAGCAATACCGGTTCCGATGGTTGCCATTCCCGTAGAAAGCGCCGCTCCCAGATAGGCGAGTCCACTTGCCGAACTATTTGCGCCACCCTGCGCAAAAGCAGGAGAAGGGATAAACATAATCAGCGCCATCAAAAGGCAGGGCACAAAGCACGTTAGATTCAGACGAAGCGCCCTCTTTAAGCGTATTTTAGAGGAATCGGTATTCTTGTAAAGCAGATACAAGCCCGAAGAAATGGTTAAAACGACAATGATAGTAGATAACGTTAAAATAGAAGCCATAATCATTCTCCTTTATTTGGTTGCGTGACACTAACGCTGCAGTAACATTTTCTTTGCATCGACAAAGGGTTTTCCGTCGCCGACATAGTATTTTCCGAATAACTCATAATATTCCAATCGAAGCGATTGAATGAAAACGATCAATCCTTCAAGCCCGATGATCACGATATTGCCAATGATGAGCATCGCCACATTTCCCGCACCGCCCATCATCTCTCCCATGGTCGAAAATGCCATAAACAAGCCGACGTGGTTGATGGCGAACGCGCCGACACGAATGAACGAAAGTGCCCCGGAAAAAATGGAAATCAGTGCTTCGAGAAGGGAAAACCCTGTTTCGACGTAATAGTCTCCCATCGCCTGACGATATAGCGGTCGTTTATGCAGCAGTAAATTGGTCAGGGGCTCTTGGAACAAAATGCCGGCAAGTGCTGCAATAATGAGTGCCATCAATACACCGGATGGAAGAATGGGCTTTACGGCAACGTTCACAACCGTAAGCAGAAGCGAGAGATACAGAACGAAACCGCACAGTCCTTCTTTGCCAAACCAGGCTTCACGATATTCCTTTCTGCGCCATTTGTTCACTATGCCAAGAATATACGCCATACTGGACAGCACCACACCAAAGAGAATGGCGGTCACAAGAACGGTATTGATATTTTCAAACGGACGTACAACGAGTGCCGGAATGACGGTTTCCAGTCCGAAGAAAGAACCGTATGCCAAACCGAACGCCATGGAGGCGATGCCCATTCGAAACACGACGCCCCCTAAATTCGGATGGCGCATTTTTTTCAATAGCAATCCGAGAAGAGCGAACACCAGTCCTTGCCCCAAATCGCCGAACATAGCACCAAATAAAAGCACATAGGTAACGGCAAAAAAGCCGGTCGGATCTAATTCATTGTAATTCGGTGTCCCATACATGTTCACCATTGCCTCAAACGGGCGAAAAATCATCGGATTTTGTAGACGTGTCGGAGCTTTTTCGGATACCTGTTCTTCATCGATAAACTGTACAAAGGTGTCCGCAAAAGCATCGATGGTATGGCGAAATGCTTTTTCCTCTTGTTCACTCACCCAGCCGGTAACATAAAAATAGGCTTTTCCGCGTGCAAAGTATTGCTTTGCATTGTTGACCGCATCATTTAACGCCGCCGCGTAGTACAACTCTTCGAGGTCTTTTTTATGCCGTCCTATACGCGTTTGCTTTTCTTTTTCCAGCTCTTCCAGCTGCTTTTCTTCTTCCTTCAGCATCGCTTCAATGCTCTGCGCGCATTGCGCATTTGTCTTTCCTTCCGGAAAAACAGGACTCAACGGTTTCCAATTGAGTCGATCCTCCAAACGGCGAATTTCATTTTTCACTTTGTTCGGATAGACCAAGAGATAAAATTCTTCTTTTTCAATTGCGCCAAGATGCAAGATTGCGGCAGGTATTTTTTCATACCCGGAGCGAATCGCGCGACGTTCAATGGCGGTAAGCGTTCCGAATTCGATGGAAAACTGTTCTAAGCTCTGCAAAGCGGAATATGCGATGTCGTTTGCCGAGAGCAATTGCAAGAGACGCAAATCCGTCTCCGCCTGTTTTCGCTTTTCCCGAATCACTTCAATCTGCGCATCCAAGTCCATCAGTCCCGCCAAAACCGCTTCTTGTTGAGGAGAAAACTGCGTAGTGCGATTGGGCTGGGCAAAAATATCCCCCATATCTCGCGCTTTGCGCTGTAAATAGCGTAGCGCTGCTTGACGCCGCTCTCCCGTATCGTTTTCTTTCTCAAACTGGCGAACCGTAGATACATCCACCGTCTTTGCCAAATTCTCTTCGGTGACCGGTATGGTGAAGGAATAGTTCTCTATTCGTTTTTCTGCATCCAACAAGTGCAGACCGCCGGTACGGAAAAGCGCAAGAACTACGGGAGAAAGCTGATCGAGCGGGGCAACCAGCTGCATCATTTTCATTCGTTGTATTGCCAAAAGCCGCCTCCTATTCCGTTTTCCATTCGATTAAGTACTGTACCATCTGTTCCTCTTTCCATCCCAAATTGATCGCCTCCAATATACGGCGAATCTCAGCGATGCGACCATTAAGCATGTGTATGAAACACACTGCAGCCAACAAGCCGTCATCTGTAAGACTGAAAATTTTACGACAACGCTGATAGAGATAACGCTGCCTTGCAATGGGCAAAAAGGAGTAGTCCTCTTTACCGCCTTCTATTAATCCGCGATATGGGCTTTGGCGAAGCCAAACAGTAAAAGCAGGCAAATCAAGATGTACGGCATTTTCGAGCGTCTTACCGTATAGTATTTTTCCGCCTGCCACCATCTGCATCGCAAGATACGGATCTTCGTCGCGCAAAAAGCGTTTGGTATGCACAATCCACGTGATGTTGCGCAGGTCGATCATCGTACCGAGCAGGTCGTTAAGGACGGCAGCACTCTTTCCGCCAATCTCTTTTGCCTCTCGACGAAGGCGATGGAAATACCACCGATTAAAATTCACCATGAGGGAGTCGAAATCAATGGCTTCGTTAGCAGAGTCATTACGAACAATCGGCTCTAAAAGACGATAATACGGTTTGTCTTTCAATGTCGTAAGATAGGCCTGCGCACGAACAGAGGTATCCGCACTTAGGCGAAGCGTGTCGACATAAATACTGTGCTGAATAAAGGACAACTGTTCCTTTCGATTGTCTCGCTGTAACACACGCAAAAACCGTTGCAACTCCAGCAGTTCTTCTTCCATAAAAAAACTGTGCAGGAATTGCTTCTGTTTGGCATTCAGAAAGGTCAGAAGTTCATCATTTTTCTGTTTTTTCCAAGCTTCCAGACACTGCTCGCAGGTACGTACATCACGAAAATCGCCAATCTCCTCACCGACAATCGCACGCAGGACACGAAACGCACCTTCCAGACTTGTTTCTTCCAACAGTCGATAAAGCTGTTGCGGATCAAGATACTTTCCAAAACGTCCACGCAATTTTGTCACTAAAGCGGTATCAGATCCCATTGTCGTCTCGCAATCGCGCAAACCATTCCGCAGCCATTTTTTCGCGATGCGCATCAAAAAAGCGCCATATCACCGCGATTTGTTCTTCTGAGGTCGATACGAGGGCGCTCTCATCCTCTTTTCGTTTTTGTTCAATAGCCTGAACCTGCTTTTCCGCCTGTTCTCGCATTTGACGATTCGCTTCTCGTTGAAGCTCCGCCATGACCATGCGCGTATTGTTCATTTCTTCTTCCAACACATGCGCCGTATTCTCTTTGAGCTCGCGAGTCGAACGGTCTATGTCGAGGATGGCTTGAATCGTTTCGTTCATTGCCGTTTTCTCCTTCTCCATATTCTCTGCAATCGCCACCTATGTTACTCCTTTTTTCATGCGGAGAAAAGGGCGAAAATATCAAAATAAAAAGGGGCGACCGCAGTCGCCCAAAAATCAGCTGTATTTTTTGTAACGCTCAATATTCTCTTTCGAGAGAAACTCATACGCTGCATTGATTTCCTGAAATTTAGTCGTTGCTTTCGGATCGCTGTTGACATCTGGATGATACTTTTTAGCCAGTTTACGGTATGCCAGTTTTACTTCGTATTCGGTCGTATCTGTGGAAATGCCTAACACACTGCAACTCTTCTCATACGTGGAGCGAAACTGTTCCATAGGATTTGCACCTGCCCATGTGTTTTGCCCCTGTCCGCCCTGCGTGCCACCATAGCCCTGACCGCCGTATTGCTGTCCGCCAAAACCGGTATAGCCACCCGTTCGTGGATCGTATTGTCCATCGGAATAATAGTAAAAGCCGCCTTGACGAAAATATTCATTAAAAATGCGATCCCACTTCTCTTTTTCGCGCTGCTGCGCCTCTTCGCGTTTTTTCACTTCTTCTTCCCACAGCTTGCGGCGATAGGCCGCGCCATAGCTCGAAAAATTGCGGCTGGCGGATTTCCCTTTCCGCAAATCATCCGAAAGATCATAGAGGTATTCCGTAAGCACATATTTTCCGTATTCCAGCATAGAGACAAATCCGCGTCCTAAAAGGGGGAACACCACCAAAATGAGAAAAATCAGCCACACCCAGACAGGAAGACGCACAATAGGAATAAAAAAGAAAAAGACGGGCATGGAAAATAGCAGTGCCGCCATACAGCTCACTAAAGGCGCAAAAAAAGCGCGAATGCGTTCCACAAGATGAACCGAAAATTCCAATAAAAAAATCAATCCAGAGAATAACAGATCGATTCCCTTCCCCAAAGCATACAGGATATTGCCAAAAACGACTTTCATGTCTTTCCTCTTCTTCCCTACTACAAAAAAGCAATGGCTTTCTTTGCATTCATAGATTCGTATCGTCCATGCGATGATTTTTCCATGGTATCATACCCCTATACGAGAGAAAATAGAGGTGGAGGTAAAAATGACATCGCATACCATTTTGATTACCGGCGCATCACGAGGCATTGGTCGTGCATGTGCGCTGGCGCTTGCCCGTCCTGAAACGAGATTGGTGCTTCATTATCACACGCGCGAAATCGAAGCAAAGGAAACAGCCACCCTCTGCCAAAAATACGGTGCAAAAACGCTCGTGGTCCAAGCCGATATATCCCACTCTATCGAGGTAAACCGACTGTTTTCCCAGGCGGAAGAACACTTTTCCCCGATCGATATTCTTGTTAATAATGCCGGCATAGCCGTATACGGACAGCTACAGGACATCACCGATACCGAGTGGCAAAACGTCTTTGCCACAAACGTCAACGGTATGTTCTATTGTACCCGACGAGCGTTGCCCGCTATGATTGCTAAAAAATGGGGCCGCATCATTAACATTTCCAGCATGTGGGGGCAGGTCGGGGCTTCCTGTGAAGTACTGTATTCCGCTACCAAAGGAGCCGTAGACGCGTTCACCAAGGCATCGGCAAAAGAACTCATCTACTCCGGCATTACCGTGAATGCCGTCTCTCCCGGCGTAGTGGATACGGAGATGCTTTCTTCTCTTGGAGAAGATACTGTCCGAGAAATCATCGCCGATATTCCGCTTGCCCGTCCGCTTCACCCGAAGGAAATCGCCCTCTGGGTCTCCCATCTCGCAGCAGAAGAAGCCTGTGCCATTACCGGACAGATTTTGGGCATTAACGGCGGAATGGAAATTCACTAATCTTTTTTCCCAAACAATTTATCGACTCGTCCGAGGCGAATCCAATAAAGATATGCCCCCACAACTGGCTTATGATAAGCAAGCTCCAAAGCCTTCGCGTATAACATAAGCTGCTCGCGATAGCGTTCAGGATGGGGATGGCGATCCGACTTGAAATCCACCAATATCAGTCGATCCTCCAAGGGAACAAAAAGGTCTATTTGCCCATCCACGGCAATTTCCCCTTCACCATACGGTATACGCATCGTAAAGCTACGCTCCCGCTCAACGACATCCCGTCTTGCAATCACTGCCTGACCGAGCGGACTATCAAAAAACTGCCGTAGCAATCCTTCCTCTAACCAAGCGCGCTCCTGTTCAGTGAACAAAGCGCGTTTTTCCATGGCATCCAGCGCTTTGCGCATAGATTCATCGGTATAGGACTGAAGTGGAAGATTCTGCAGTGCTCTGTGCAGCAACGTGCCAATGGTTGCCGCATCCGCTTCCTGCTCTTCTGAAAGAAAAGACGGTAAAGGAGGAAGTTCCTGTTCTTCCTGTTTTGCGTCTGGCTTTGTAGAGGGTAGCCATGGCCAGTCTTGGAAATGGCTGTCTAAAATCTGGTTTTTCTTTGCTAACTGGGAAACCGTCATTTTAAGCGGCTGCGGTGCGTCATTCGTCTTCTTGGCGAGATCCTCTACTATTGCCAACGCTTCGGGGACGGAAATGGTTTCCGTTCGTTTACTCGCTGCCGGTAATATAAGCGGTTTACGATACGTCTTGCCGGACGTGTGTATAAAATGCAGTTTCTGACGTGCCGGATCTGTTGGGTCGCTTGCAGAAAGCACATGTAGAATCCAAGATAATGGACTTTTTCCCCTGTCGAGAGCGTCCTCCAAAGCAAAAGTACTCGTATTCGGCAAGGGTTCCTTTTCTTTCAGCCTGCCTACAATAATCAATTCCTCAATCGCGCGTGTCATCGCAACATAGAGAATGCGCACTTCTTCCGCCCGTTCCCGTTGACGAATGGCTTCCACAATGAGGCGCTGCAGAATCGTCTTTCGCTGCTTTCCCTCTCCCGTGTCTTGGTCGATTTCTCGAAGGCATAGCGCTGTTCCTACAGTGCTATCTTGCACCAGCCAATCCTTTTCTGCCGGTGTCGTAAATTCTCTCTCCATGTTTACCAAAAAAACGACCGGAAATTGCAGACCTTTGGCTTTATGGATGCTCATTAGGCGCACAACATCATCCTCTTCCGATAATGCCTCCGCCGGTTTTGTGTCTTCCCCATTTTCCGCCTTTTGGTCGATATAGGCGAGAAAGCTCGTCAAATCACCGCTTTCTTTATGTTCCCATTCCTCCGCCATACGCACCAACGTCATGAGATTTTGCTGTCGACGCTCACCGTCAGGAAGAGCGCTGCAATACGCCAGCAAACCACTCTCGGTAAACACTCTTGTCATCCATTCCGCTAATGGCATCTCCGTATACCATTGCCGCCATATCCGTCGTTTGGCGAAAAAATGCTCCTTCTTTTTCGCAAGCGCCAAATCCTTCTTCGTATTCGACGACAATAGCGCCTCATAAAAGGGACCTTCCGGATGAGCAATACGAATACGTGCCATCTCCTCTTCGGTAAATCCCCCGATGCAGGAAAGAAGCGTTGAAAGAAGAGCCGTATCGTGTGCCCGATTATCAAGAAAACGCAGCAAATTTTTCGCCAATAGAAGCGAAAGTTCCTCGTCTTCCTGCATCTGCGTTTCCATATAGAAAGGAATGCCATAATGGTGCAACACCATATGATAATCATAAAGCCGTGCATTCGTACGCGATAGAATTGCGCAATCGCGATACTGTCCTCCGTTTTTTATGTGTTCGGCAATGGCATGGGCAACATAGAATGCTTCCGATGAAATGTCGTCTAAATAGCTATGTGTTTTTTCTTCTGGTTTGTCCTCTTCTTCCGCATCCTGAAGAACACAAAGCGTCACTTTACCTTTACCGGAGTATGGACGATTCGTCCGTGCCAAATGCCCCGCTGTCGCATAATCTACACCACCTCGCTCTCTGGTCATCAGCGGCGAAAAGAGAAGATTAAGAAAATCCAAAATCTCCGGTTCACTGCGAAAGTTGAGCGTTAGATCAATCGCTTCATCTTGCTCCGAAGCACGATAGGTTTCATAGCGGCGTACAAAATTTTCCGGCAACGCCTGCCGAAAACCGTAGATGGATTGTTTGGTATCGCCGACAAAAAACAGATTATCGCCGGTAGACAACGCGGAAATAATCGCTTCCTGAATGGCGTTGGCATCTTGGTACTCATCAAAGAAAATCAGACGATACTGCGCTTTGAGTTCCTTTACCACATCCGGCAATGCAAGAAGGGAAAGCAGTTGGTGCTCTACATCCGAAAAATCCACGCCGTTTTGTTCTTCTTTTGCTTCACGAAAATGCTTGGAAAAGCTCCACGCCAGCGCAACAAGCGGACGCAGGGCATGAAAAAGATCCTCTTGTTCCTCCGCAATGCGCTTTGGATCATACAAAGCAAATGCCCCAAGCAATTTTTCCCATTCTTTTTTTACTTGATTTCGTAGATTTTTCAGTATTTCTTTGCACGCCACTGCTTCCGCACCATGCGCCTTCTCGGTTACGGAAGGAAGACGAGCAAAAGAAAAGGACAGGGAATTGCCCCAAGACGCAACAAGCTGTTCCTCTTCCAAAACAGAAAGATGCAATGGACCTCTTTCTCCCTCTGCCGTCCGAAAAAGCATCTGGCGAAGCGCTGCCCTTTCACCGGCGAAAAAAACAGAGACTTCTTCGGGAAGCGCCGTCCATGGTTCTTCTTCCATTTGACGAAGCAGCCGCTCGATAGCAAAAACACGCGGAAAGACTAACGACTGAAGCACGCCATGACAGATGCTTTGCTTAGTTTCTTCTGTCGTTAACTTGGTAAGTGTCTCTCTTATCCATTTTTTCGGATCCGGTTGACTGAGCGACAGGGCATCCCATTGCAGGATAAGATTACGGATTTCCCTGTCGCCTAAGCGATTGCTGTCGGCATAGTATTCCATAAAAGTGGTCACTTCTTGCGGAGTAACCGCAAATCCCAAAACGGCAGTGTCCTGTGGTTGTTGTTGATAAGCGGCAAGAAGGGTTGCGTCCAATGCTTCTTCGCGCAGGGCGGCGAGTCTTCGTCCGGAAAGAATATGAAGATTCGGATCGCGATCTAAACGGTCAAAATTGCGCTGTAAAACTTCCAGACAAAACGCATGAAGCGTTTGAATATTCGCGGAGGAAAGCTGATTGAGTTGCGTAAAAAGCCAGGCGCGATCGCCGTCGGCTTTCTGGACTTCTTCCTGCAATGCTTGACGAATACGCGCGCGCATTTCTCCTGCCGCTTTTTTGGTAAAGGTGACAATGAGCATTTCGTTTATCCCGATATGCTCTTCTACAATTTGGCGACGGATACGTTCGACAAGAACGCCTGTTTTTCCTGCCCCCGCCTGAGCCGAAACGATGCGATTCTTACGTCCGGAGAGAAGGGCTTTCTCTTGTTCCTCTGTAAATTTCATTATTCCCCTCCCTTCTGCTCTGTGTCATTTCTATCCATCTCGTCCTGATTCTCTCGCCGAACCTGTTCTTTCCAGGTGGTCCAGCTTGTTTCTTCCATAAATCGCTGTTTGTTGTAGTGGCGTCGCTTCTCAAATCGACAGATCGCCTGGAACGGACAATACGCACAGCCGGAGAAACAAACTTTTTTTGCCCCCCGAATAAACAATGGGCGTGCAGCAATCGCACCTTGTTCACGGGAATCGGTAAGCGAACGGGCAAGCGTCAACGCCGTATCCAATAAATGATCTACTTCGTTTGGCTGTAATACGTTATCCCGTGCTGTCCACTCCTTTATTTTACGTCCGTACAGGGCATACGCCGATTCCTTGCCGCTGTCTTCTAAGCGCGTATCAAAACGGGTAGCGACGGAATCACTGCGCAAAAAGCCATCCAGCTGAAGATCTTTATCCCATCCTGAACGTTCCGTCTCCTTCTCATCGGCATCCTTTGCCTTCGGCGCACGCAAAGGGAAATAAAACGCACCAAAAGGCTTGCCGATTTCCTCCGCAATGCGCAAATAAAGAGGAAGCTGTAAATGAACACCTCCCAGTATTTCGGATAACGAAAACGACGTAGAGCCGGTCTTATAGTCCAGTACTTCCACATACGTTTCTTGCGAATCCTTTAGGACATCCAAACGATCTATGCGCCCACGAAGAACAACCTTTCGCGGAAATTGCGTCAAAAGCAGTCCGGGAAGCACTTGGTTTGGGCCGAACGGATACTCATGAAAAATGGACTTTATAGCACTGTTCTCCACATGGTCAAAAATACGGGCATGACTTTCCATCAGCGTCTTTTCTGCCATACGAAGGAAAAACGCATTTCTGGGATCCCGGCGTTTTATCGAATCCATGGTCTCTACTAAAACATTCGCACCTTCTTTTCGTATCGCCTCTTCCGATGCCGAAAATGATGGTAATGTGTTCTTCGCAAGAAACGGGGTAATGTACGTCGTCCACCGATCTACCGCAGCATGAAGAAGATTGCCCATGTCCGGCGCATTCACACGAAACGGGCGTTCTTCTTCCACGCGCAAACCATAGCGCAAAAAATAATGATACGGACAGCGCGCAAAATCCTCCAGTTGCGAAGCGCTGAGTGTATTTGCCGGATAGAGTTGCTGTACGAGAGAGACCGCTAAAGGCTTTCGCTCTTCCTCCATTCCGCTTTCTATAATCGCCTCCGCCATTTCCCGATATTCCGGCAATACGCGCATTCTTTCCAAAAGCGCATGTACATTTTCTTTCTTTGATGCCGGAACATCCGCATCCTGTAAAATCGCCGGTAATCCCATCAACAAAAGCCCTTTCGAATAAAGCATTTCCGAAAAGGAAAAAGCATCCACGATCTTCATGGGCTGGTGCAGCGCCTTCTTCATACGCAACATCCACGGACTGGGATTCATGGATTCATTCGCCTGATTCTGCATAGCAGAGGATAAGGTTAAATGCACGCTTGCCTGGTGAAGAACCGAATAGAAATTCAATCTTTCCTCTTCCAGCGCAAAACGGTTCGTAGAAGGCAACAGCGCATTATTCTCTGAAAGCAATGCTTTTTCCTCTTCGCTAAGAAGCGCATCTTCCTTTCGCACCCCCGGCAAATAGGCATCGCTCACGCCTACGATAAAGACGTATGGACGAGGGCGAAGACGAGAACGCAAAAGATCGCCCACAAAAATTTGATCGGCAAACGGAGGAATTACTCCTAAAGAAATGCCGGAAAGTCCTTCTTCACAGAGCGCGGCAAAGTCGTGGCAATTCATTTCACGCTCTGCAAACAGATTCACCATTTCCTCAAGACGCGCCATAATGGCATCCCAAATCTGGCGATGCAGAGCGAGCCGTTCTTCTTCCCCTTCTTTGCGAAGTTTTTCCTCATAGTGAAACAAGGCTTCCGCTGTTTCCGGTGTGCGCAAAGCATACACTAACGCTTTAGCAAAATCGCGGACAGTTTTCCCGTTCTGCATACGTTTGTTAAACGAATAAAAATAATCGAGAATCTTTCGATTCACCCGTCTTGCCGTATCCGCTTCTTGCGTTCTTCGTTCGCGTTCCTTTTCCTCCAGACGAAGTTCTTTGTCGATAAAAAGAAAGTAACGTTCATCTTCCACCATCCGATAGCGAATATTCCGTTGTTCCAAATAGCGTTGATAACTCTCGATATCCTCTTCTTCTATGCCCAGCAGACCCGCTTTTACGAGAGATAGCATCGTCTCCGGTCTCGGTCCCTTCTCACTTAAGAGAAGCAACGCACGAATGGTGCGCAGCAGCGGATGATAGTTCACTTCTTTGATTTCATCGTAAAAAAAGCGCAGCCCTTCCCGTTGAAGGGCACGCTTAAGTAAAGGAGCATATTCTTCCGAATCGGTCAGGAAAAGCGCAAAGTCATTCTCCTTCGCTCCTTCCTGCTGCATACGCTTTTTGATTTCTACGATTACGCCTTCTACTTCCTGTACACTATTGCGATACCGGACGAAAGTGATGGGCGCAGACACCGTGGTCTTTTCCGACCGTTCCTTCGGTGGATGAAGGCTGAACACCGACCGCGCACCAATATCCACCGCGCTACGCAGAGAAAGCGTCCCA
>QWCB01001546.1_pt1 | contig 21767 bp, 20 predicted proteins | sample 1972511 | NCBI WGS metagenome assembly QWCB01 (sample SAMN09866719, study PRJNA288562) | Human gut metagenome isolate term5_stool, whole genome shotgun sequencing... | isolation source: gut | host: Homo sapiens | place: USA: California | reverse complement strand
GTCGTTTCCTAGAGAAAATATATTTCCACCAGGAGCAGTTATCTCTGGTTTGAAGATTCCATCACTGGTTAGACCAAAACTTGAAAATTCAGAAATTTGTCCTTTAAGTGGATTTATAAATTCTTTTCTTCCTTCCTTAAATACAATTTTCCCGCCATTTTCTTTTAACTTCATCCCCGCGGAATAGTATAGACAAGCTACTGGTATACCTTGATTGCCAGTATCTTTCATACCTACAAATTCATCTCCACCTTGTTTATGGTTGTAGATGAATACTACTTTTGCTCCCTTTTCTTTTGCTATTTTTACTTTTTCTGCAAATGGAATATCTCCTCTTTCAATAAGAACTACTTTTCCATTTACATCTTTTCCGTTGTAGTCTTCTTCTTTTCCAAGTCCTACAAACTCGAATTCAAATTCTTTATTTACTTCTAATTTTGGTTCTTTGTTGTTATCGTCTTTTGACCATTTTAGGAAGAAACTTGTTTTATTTTCATTCTTAGTTATATTGTAAAAATATTTTTGGAATGTAAATCCATTTTCAATGGATGCTACTGCAAAAGATTTTTCTGCTGCGGCTGGGTTAGCAAGTATTCCGTAGTCAGGATTTTCTGCCTTTGGAGAAAAACCAAGTCCTTTACCAAATGAAGTGTTGTTTCCTGCAGCAATTGCAACTACACATCCAGCTTCTTCAAGTCTATTTATTGCATCTAGAATTTCTTTGTCAATATTTGTACTATCTCCTGCGGGTGCACCGATACTCATGTTTACTGCGGTTACTTTTAATTTTGCACAGTCTTCCAACGCCTTTAAGTAGATTGCTGGAGCTGTTCCTGCATTATCATCTGAGAAGACTCTCATTAGAGCTAGTTGAGCTTCTGGTGCAACTCCTATGATTTCTCTTTTTGATTCGCCTAAGTCTACCGTAACTCTATTTCCTGCTACTGTACCTGCCACGTGTTGACCGTGAGAGTTTTCATTTCTTTCTTTTACCAAATCGTGGTTTGAAGTTGTATAGTAGTTGTATATATATGGAATTTTTTCATTCTTGTAAAAACCGTGTTCTAGTACTCCATCAGCTTTTAATTTTTCAATCTTTTCTTTTGAATATAGAGCTTTTTCTTTTCCTAAGTCAGTTAAGTAAAATGCTTCATGTTCTGTATCAAAACCTGAATCTATAACCGCAACTATGGTTCCTTCTCCCTTGTACTTTGAGTAGACTTCTTCGTTACCGATTATGTCTCTTGATTGAGCAGATCTAAAAGATACTCCTTTTTTATTAAAAATATCTTCTGCGGTTGATATTGGTTTATTTATATTATTTTGTATGCTTACAGATTTTACAAAGTCAAACTTTGCAATTTCTTTTGCATCTTTAAAAGAAATTTCTGTGTCAAATCCTAATAATAAAACATTGAACTCATTATTTGGCACAATGTTTATCCCTGAGTTTCTAATTTCTGCTAAAGCTTTTTCTAAAGCAGCTTTACCAAAATTAATTTGGGATTTAATTCCTCTTTCGCTATAGAGTTCTTTGGCATCCACCATTTCTCCTAGCTCTCTAAATGATTCGGGTTTAAGAGTTACAATTACCTTTACCCTGTCCTCATCTTTTACCTTACCTTTTGTCTGAAAAATCAAGTCTTTTACTTTTTGATTTTCATCTGCTTCCATTGCTTTCATATCAAGTTTGTCGAATTTTTCATTGTCAAACTCTGCAAAAGCCGTCACATTCGGCACTAACATAAGTAGTGCTAAAATTAATGAAAGTATTTTTTTCTTCATTGTCTTGCCTCCTTGTAAAAAAAATTTTTTAATATAATAACATAAAATTATATAATGTTTCAATGATTGAAAGCGTTATCTTGATTTAAATTTAAATCGAGTAAAATAAAAAATAAATTTTCTGCTACTTTACTCTATTCCTCATTAACTATCTTTTTAAATCCGCATAACTATGATAAAATAAAGGTCTATAGGAGGTAACTATGTCAAAAGAAAGTATATCGCTTATTAAAAGTATAGTTATTGCAGTTATTTTAGGACTGCTTATTAGAAATTATGTATTCAATATTGCATCGGTTAATGGTGCGAGTATGGAAAATACTCTTCACCACAAAGATCTTTTATTCTGCTTATCTTACAAGAAGTTTCAAGAGGTAGAAAGAGATTCAATCGTTGTTATAAAACCTCCAATTCCTGGAGAAAAAAGAAAATTTATAAAGAGAGTTATCGGTCTTCCTGGTGAGACTGTAACTATTAAAGACGGACAAGTTTACATAGATGGCAAGCTCCTTGACGAGCCTTATGTAAAAGATTTTACTCCAGCCCATCTAAATGGAGATATAGATGATGAATTTGTACTAGGTGATGGTCAGTATTTTGTAATGGGAGATAATCGTCTAAACTCGGAGGATTCTAGAGCTTTTGGCCCTATAACCAAGAAAAATATCTACTCCTTTGCAGTTTATAGATTTTTCCCTTTCAAGTCAGCCACATCTATCGTTTATAAAGATAAGGAGAATTAATGGACAGACAAAAAAATATTCGTAACTTTTCTATAATTGCCCATATTGACCACGGTAAGAGTACCCTAGCCGACAGGCTGATTGAAATGACAGGGATGCTTACTGAAAGAGAAATGGACTCCCAAGTTCTAGATTCAATGGATCTTGAACGTGAACGTGGAATTACAATTAAATTAAAAGCCGTTAGGCTTGTGTATAAAGCTAAGGATGGTCAGGAATATCTTTTAAACTTAATCGACACTCCTGGTCACGTGGATTTTAACTACGAAGTTTCAAGATCACTTCAAGCTTGCGAAGGTGCCCTTGTGGTGGTGGATGCATCCCAAGGTGTGGAAGCTCAAACTCTTGCCAATGTATATCTTGCAATAGACCAAGACTTGGAGCTTGTGCCAATTATAAATAAGATTGACCTACCTGCTGCAAGACCTGAAGAAGTTAAGCAAGAAATAGAAGATATTATCGGAATCGATGCTCACGATGCTCCTCTTATCTCTGCTAAGACCGGTGTGGGAATGGAGGCTGTCTTCGACAAAATAATTGAAGCTGTGCCCCATCCAACTGGAGATGCAAAGGCTCCTTTAAAGGCTTTAATCTTTGACTCTTACTACGACTCTTACAAGGGAGTTATCTGTTACATCAGAGTTTTCGACGGAGTTATTAAACCTGGCATGGAAATTCAAATGATGTCAAACGGTGCAACCTTTGAAGTTGTAGAAGTCGGTGTGACCACTTCTGGACTTATGAGTCTAAGTGAACTTTCTGCAGGAGATGTTGGATACTTCACCGCTTCTATTAAAGAAGTGAAGGAAGCTCGTGTCGGTGATACTGTTACAGAAAAATCTCGTCCTACTGAGAAGGCTCTCCCTGGTTACAAACAAGTTCAACCGATGGTATTCTGCGGAATCTATCCTGGTGAAGGAGAAGAGTACACCGCAGTTAGAGAAGCTTTGGAAAAATTACAGGTAAACGACGCTGCCCTATCCTTTGATGCAGAAACTTCTGTTGCTTTGGGATTCGGTTTTAGATGTGGATTCTTAGGTCTTCTTCATATGGAAATCATCCAAGAAAGACTGGAAAGAGAATTCGATTTAAATATTATTACCACTGCACCTTCAGTTATCTACAAGGTACACACTGTAGATCACAAAGTATTTGAAATTCAAAATCCATCCAACCTACCAGATCCAACTGAAATAGAATTTATGGAAGAACCTATCGTTCGCGCAGAGATCATGACTCCTACAGATTATGTGGGGGCAGTTATGGAGCTTTGCCAAAATAGGCGTGGAATCTTTATAGATATGCAGTACTTGGAAGAAACTAGAACTCTAATTAGCTACGACCTTCCACTTAACGAAGTTATCTACGACTTCTTCGATGCGCTTAAATCCAAAACTCGTGGATACGCAAGCTACGACTACGAACTTACCGGATACAAACGCTCAGAACTTGTGAAGATGGATATTCTTATAAATTCTGAACTTGTGGATGCCTTCTCAATGATCGTTCACAAAGACACAGCCTATGCAAGGGGCAGAAGAATTTGCGAAAAGCTAACGGATGTAATTCCAAGACATCAATTTGCAATTCCAATCCAAGCTGCCATCGGTGCGAAGATTATCGCTCGTGAAACCATAAGAGCTCTTAGAAAAGACGTACTTGCTAAGTGCTACGGTGGAGATATTTCAAGAAAGAGAAAACTTCTTGAAAAGCAAAAAGAAGGTAAGAAGAGAATGAGATCCATCGGTTCTGTAGAAGTGCCACAAGAAGCATTCTTAACAGTACTAAAATACGACGAAGAAAAATGACATCAATCTACATTCACATTCCCTTCTGTATAAAAAAATGCAACTACTGCGACTTCACGTCTTACAGCTGCATTTCAGAAGAAAATATAGAAAATTATTTTAAATATTTAATTAAGGAGATGGGGATGAATCCTCCTAAAGATGAAATTAATTCCATATTTATAGGAGGAGGAACCCCTTCTTTTGTTGACTCAAAATATATAGAAGATATTTTTAAATTCTTAAAGAAATATCCTTGGACAGAAGATATAGAAATCACCTTGGAGGCAAATCCTAACTCAATTACAAAAGAAAAATTAAAGGTTTACAAAGACTTAGGAATTAATCGAATCTCCATGGGAGTGCAATCCTTTAACGAAGAAATCTTAAAGAAAATCGGCAGGGTGCACAAAAATAGCGACACATTCTCTGCCACCAAGAATATTAGAGAAGCAGGATTTAAAAATCTAAACCTGGATCTTATGCTCGCCCTTCCAGATCAAAATATGAAGGATGTTGAAGATTCTCTAAAAGAAATTGAAAAATTAAATCCAGAGCATATCTCCTACTATAGTTTAATTATTGAGTCTAAAACTCCAATGGAGAAGTTTTACGAAGAAGGCAGGTACACCTTTCCAGACGAAGAACTGGATAGAAAGATGTATCATCGAGTAGTAGAAGGACTTGAAAATTTTGGATACCATCAGTATGAAATTTCAAATTTTGCAAAGAGTGGATATGAATCGGTGCATAATTTGAGATACTGGAAGATAGAAGAATATTTAGGCTATGGTCTTTCCGCATCGTCAAGCGTCGGTGAATATAGATACACAAACACGGATAATTTTAAAGATTATTTTGAAATGATTGATGAAGGTAGACTTCCTCAAATATTTAGAGAAAGATTAAAAAATATGGACAGGCTCCACGAATACATGATTATGGGACTTAGGCTAAATAGCGGCGTGGACATAGAAGATGCAGAAAAGAGATTTGGCATCGACATAAAAAAATATTACAAAGAAGAAATTGAAAAAAATTTAAATTACAAAACCATTCGCGTGGAAAATAATCGGATATTTTTAACCGATTATGGCAGAGATATTTCTAATCAGGTAGAGCTTGATTTCATGAAATAACTCTTGCAAACTCGTTGCCCTCGTGGTAAAATACTAAGAGCGTAATAATTAATGGAGGTGAAATAAGTGGCAAATATTAAATCTGCAAAGAAAAGAATCGAAATTGGAAATAGAAATAGACTAAGAAACAAAGCTAGAAAAACTGAATTCAAAACAGTTATAAAGAAATTTGAAAAGACATTAGCTGAAGGAAACTTCGATGAAGCTAGAGAAATCTTAAAAGATGTAGATAAGAAACTTAAAAAAGCTTCCGTTAAAAATGTAATTCACAAAAACGAAGCTGCAAGAAAAATTTCTAGACTTACAAAGAGACTTAATAATGCAATCTAGCATTTTAATAGGAAGGTTTACCTTCCTTTTTTAATACCCTTTTACAGATAAGGATACATATGGACAGAGTTTTATCGAAAGAACAGCTCCTTGCAACAGAATTTCGAGATGGACCAGCGATGGTCCTCGCAGTTCCAGGAGCTGGTAAGACCACTATGCTCATGCATAGAACCAACAAATTAATAAATAGTGGTGTGGATCCACAGAAGATTTTGACCATCACCTTTTCAAAGGCGTCAAGCCTTGACATGAAGAGAAAATATTTTGAACTCTTCGGTAAAAATGATGCAGAATTCTCAACTATCCACGCATTTTGTTATAGAATTCTAAACTATCACAAGAGGCTTCGCGGAGTAAATTACAATCTTCTAGAAGGAAAAAGACCGAGCAAGCAGGAGATTTTAAAAAATATTTATAGAACTATAAATAAAAAGAATCCTACTGATGAGATTTTGGAATCCCTCCTATCAGATATTTCCTACGTAAAGAATATGTGCATCTCTCCGGAGGAACTCGTTGATAATCGAGGTACTGAGATCAGTGGATTTAAAGAAATCTTTCATAGCTACGAAAGTTACAAGGCTTCCAAGAATCTAATCGACTTCGATGATATGATTACGAAAGCCTACGAAATTCTACTAAACGATAAGTTTGTGCTGCAAAAAGTGAGAGGTACCTTTAAGTACTATCAACTGGACGAAGGACAGGACACTTCCTTTGCACAATTTAGAATTATGGAGCTTCTCGCCCATCCGAAGAACAATCTCTTCGTCGTGCTCGATGACGACCAAGCCATCTACGGATTTCGTGGAGCAAGCGTAGAAGAAGTTAAAAAGTTCGAGGAGAGAATCCACCCAACCATCTTCAAGATGCAGAGAAATTACCGTTCCCAAAGGCATATTATCGACTGCGCAAACACTTTTATCGAAGGAAACAGAGAGAGATTTGACAAGACTATTGAGTCGACCTTGGCGGAAAGAGAACCGGTGTACCTGGTGAAGCTTCCGACTAGAATAGATCAATTTAAATTTATAAAAAGTAAACTCGACGAAAAATCTTCGGCGGTGCTATATAGAAACAATGCGCAAGTTCTAGGTCTAGTGGAATATTTTGAGAGAAATAACATTCCATTTAATATTCGAGACACGAAACTTAGGTTCTACAATAATTTTATATTTAGAGATATCTTAAACATCATAGATTTTTCAATAGATCCATCTAACTACGAAATTTTCTACAGTTTTTACTACAAAATCAAAGGCTACATCAGCAAAAGACAGATGGAATATATAAAAAATATCCAGACAGACAACTATTTGGAGGCTCTTCTTACCTATCCTGATCTTCCTTCCTACTACAAGGATAATTTCTATGAATTGATATTGGATTTCAAATCTCTGAAGAAAAAGACCATGTACCAAAAGATTCACTTCATCCTCTACGAACTAAATTATAGCGATTACATGAAAAATTCCTGCAAGAGAATGGGACAAAATATAGAAGAATCTCGTGAATTTGCATATACCCTAATGCAAATTGCAAAGAACGTGGACTCCTACGAAGAATTCATCGGAAGATTAAAATATCTCGACGAACTACTAAGGGAACCGACAAAATCCACATCAAACCTTACATTTTCAACCATGCACTCTGCGAAGGGACTGGAGTTTGACAGAGTATTTATCATCGACTTAACCTCGGGAATACTACCAAGTTCTCGCTCCATCGAAAGATTGGATAGAGGAATCTACAACGACTACGAAGAAGAAAGAAGGCTTTTCTATGTGGCGCTTACAAGAGCTAAGGAAGAATTATATTTAATCGAACCAGGAAAATATTTAGATGCCAAGACGAAGGAATCAGAATTTATGACAGAAGTTAGGAAGAAGCAAGGAAGAAAAAGTAAGGGAAAAAGTAAAATGAATAAAGATAATTTTTAAGCGGCACCGCCGCTTTTTTTTGTTGAGGAAATTAAATTTTTTGGTGGAATATTTAAATGCTTTCAGCAGACTGTTTCAACCAATCGGCTACGCCTCTTGGGAAACAGGTTGCATCACACCTACTAAGACTCACTACGTTCGTCAAGTTAGGTGTAGACGTATAGCATGAGATATAATCATTATTAATTAGCAATTTTAAAATTATTTCATTTGTTTAGGCTATACCCTCGGAGGTTATACCCGTTCGACTCACTACGTTCGCTCAGGGTGACTGCAGTTGGAAGATTTTTTGTAAAAAATAATTGCAAAGACTAGGTTAAATATAGGTCAGATCCTTCGACTCGGAAATAAATTCCTCGCTCAGGATGACTATTATTAGGTATATGCCCATAGAGGTTCAATGAATTAATACGTTTTGTTTTTCAGAGTCTTCGGATTAGTGGAGAGAATGTAGTATCAAAGTTAATGGAAGCTGGTAGCTTCCGCTACGAGGATAATTTGTAGGCAATATTGTCACACGCCTGACGGCTGAATTTAATTGTACCCACATTGCAAATTAAATAAATATTAATTCCAACAAAAAAGAACAGTCGAAACTGCTCTTTTAATCTTTCTTATAAAAATCTAAAATCTATCTTTTAAATCCCTAAACTTCTTAAATTCTTCCAAACTTTTTGCCATAAGAAATGGATTTATTTCTTTTTCTTTTCCAATTGTAGTTGGTAGTGTACAACCGCCTTTTGCAACCACATCTTTTGCCCATTCTAGTTCTTCTTCCACTCTTTTATTTTCTCCAAGGCTTAGTACAAATTCCAAATTTGAAACTGTGTATTCGTGGGCTGGGTAGACTTTTGTATCATCGGGAAGTTTTCTAAATCTCTCCATGGTTTCATAGGCAGATTTATAATCTCCTGTGAAGACTCTCCCTACTCCTGCTGAAAATAATGAATCGCCGCAAAATAGATTTCCATCGACTAAATAAGAAACATGATCTTCTGTGTGACCGTTAGATTTTATAATTTCAATCCTCATGCCCATGATTTCGATGTAGTCTCCATCCCCTACTACTTCGTCTTCTGTGCAAAGATTTTTAACTTCTGAAGGTCCATAGACCACCGGGTTATATTTTTCTTTTAAAATTTTTACTCCACCGGTGTGGTCCCCATGCTTATGGGTTAGTAGTATGGCTTTTAATTTTAGATTTTCCTTTTCAATTTTTGAAACTACTTCTTCAGCCATCGATGGATCTACAACTAATAATTCCCCATCCTTTTCAATGGTCCAGATGTAGTTGTCATCTAAAGCTTTTAAATATCCAATCATTTAAATATCTTTAGCCTATCTTCAACATTGCCACGATCTTTTGGTTCTGGTTCTTCTAAGATTTGTCCAAATGGCATCTGTCCCACCAAGATCCAATCTTTTAGCACGTCAAACATCTCTTTAACCACATCGTCTATAACTGGATTGTAGTGTTGGATGCTTGCGCCAATTCCAAGATTTCTAAGCTCAGTCCAAATATTTATTTGAAGCATTCCATTTGCAACGTGGCTCCATTCATCAAATCTATCGCTGTATGCCGGAAATTGTTCCTTTAGGCTTTCAACTTTTTGTTTATCTATAAAGTATAGAACTGTTCCGTAACCTTTCTTAAATGAATCGATCTTTTCTCTTGGAACTTTGCCACCAAACGCATCATAAATCGCATCCCATAGTCTGTCTTGATACTCTCCAAGAGCAAGCACCACTGATTGTGATTTATTGTTAAAGGAATCTGGAACTTGGTTTACCACTTCTTTTACAAGATTTATAACTTCTTCTTGTGACACCGGGATATCCTTGCCAATACTATAATAACTTCTTCTCTTCTTTAATCCTTCGTGCATTTTTTCCTTCCTTTCTCAATTAAAAATTTCTTTACAATAATTTTTTACCCTTAAATTTTTTATTAAAACTTTGGCGATATTTTGTAAAAATGTAAATTTGCTTAAACAAAAAAAAGCCGCCGAAGCGACTTAACTTTATAATTTTAAATTTTAAAATCTCTTTATCTTATTTTTGTATCTCAGATATTTCTTGCCATACCTAGTTTGCAATGCTCTTTCTTCTTTCAAAGTTTGTGAGATTACAAGAAGCACCGTCACTATAAATAAAAATATAAATGAAAGCCTGGTCGTGGTCACAAGATGTCCCGCTGTGATTAACATAAGTGCTTTGTAAAGCGGATTTCTATTTATTGTGTATGCGTCCTCTCCGTCAAACTCCTTCATCTTGTCAGCGTTTGGACCTCTCATGCTGTCCTTTATGGTTGCAACTACATAGATTGTTAGGAGAAGTCCATAAACATATAGAAAAATTCCTGGGTACTTCATAATATTTCTATTTAAATATCCTGGCACCGGTCTTACTAAGTCCACTACTAAAAGATTTATATTGGCAATAAATATTAGGATGAAGTAGAGTTTGTTCCTCTTTATATCTACTAACTCGCCTGTCCTTTTTAAATCTTCGCCAATCTCTTTTCTTATTGCAAATAGCATTATTAAATATAGTATAAATGCGGATATTGGTACGTACTTCATATGCTCTTCCTATATATTCTATAAGTTATGTCTATTGTTGCTCCGAATTTTTCTATATCATTTTGCATCTTTTTGTTGTAGTCCCAAATGGTTGAGCCTTCTAGATATCTATAACCTTTTTTCGCAGCATTTTTAAAAGATTTAAAATACATGGCTGAGGTCACACCCTTATCTCTGTATTCAGGTATTACAAAAAGCACAAAAACTCTAAGTCTTTTTATTGATTTTCTTCTTAGTAAAAATTTTATTCCTTCTAAAATTCCAAGTTTACCTTTGAAATCCTTAAGTATTTCATTGTAATCTGGTAGGGCTAATGTAAATCCTATCGGCTCGCCTTCGTTATTTCTAGCAATCATGATGAGATCTTCATCTGCATAAGGTTTTATGGCATTTACTATATTTGTTATTTCTTCTTTACTAATTGGACTGAAGTCTTCCCATTCTTCTGGCATTCCCTTTTCAAGAACTTGGTAAACAGATTCCGTCTCTCTTTTAAGATTGTTCTTCATGTCTGCCGTGTAAACCTTGTATCCGTATCTCTCTTCAATCTTAGGTAGAAGCACTTCAAGCTTTGCAACTTTGTCTTCTAGATCATTAATCTCTGCTCTGTATGCGTAGACATCGTGGTACTTTTCAAATCCAAACTCTGTGAAATGATCGTTGTAGTATGGCGGATTGTACTTGTTCATTATGGATGGCATCCTATCGAAATTATCGATGATAAATCCTCTATTATCATCTCCTCCCGGAAGTGCAACAGGTCCCTTTGCTGTGTCCATTCCTTGAGATTTAAAAAACTCAACCGCCCTATCCAAAAGTTTTTTTGAAACTTCTAAATTATCTACTGCTTCATATTCTGCAATATATCCAACTTTTAATCCGTTATAATCATTTAATTTTGTGTCTACAAATGCAATTAGCCTTCCTAGGCAATCTTCATTTTCATCTGTAGCCATAATGGTTATGTATGGAAACATACCGAGGTCATTATTTTGCCCTTTTATATATTTTAAATAATCTTTCTTTATCGGATAGACAAAGTACGGATTATCTCCATAGACTTTTTCATAGATTCCGTAGAATTTTTCAAAGTCGTCCTTAGTTTTTACTTCTTTTATCTGTATCATTTAATTCCCTCTGTAAAAAAATGGAGCTACTGAAGGGGCTCGAACCCTTGGCCTGTGCGTTACGAGTGCACTGCTCTACCAACTGAGCTACAGTAGCATAAGGGGATTCTCCCCCTATAATCATTTAAATATTACCATATCGGAGCTTATAATATCAAGAACCGACATGGTAACAATTATCATAAAATTTTAATCTAGAACTTCTATATTTTTAACTACCACATCTTCTACAGGTTTATCCATAAATCCTGTTTCAGTGTTAGCAATCGCATCAACTATATCCATTCCTTCAACTACTTGACCAAATACTGTATGCTTTCCATCTAACCAGTATGCTCCACCTAGTTCTGAATAAGCCTTTACAACTTCGTCAGGAAATCCACCCTTTTCTCCAAGTTCTTTCATCTGTCCGATGATATCTTCCGTAATCTTTGGTCCTTGTACGATGAAGAACTGGCTTCCATTTGTAGATGGCCCTGCGTTTGCCATAGAAAGAGCTCCTCTAATATTTCTAAAGTCGATGCTAAATTCATCTTTAAATGGTTTGTCCCAGATGGATTCACCGCCACGTCCTGTACCTTCTGGATCTCCACCTTGAATCATAAAATCTTTTATAACTCTGTGAAAAATTGTATTGTCATAGTAACCATTCTTTGCATGGGTCAAGAAATTTTCAACCGCAAGTGGTGCTGCTTCTTCTAGCATCTTAACCTTGATATCTCCAAGATTTGTGTGAATTATCGCGAATTTATCTTCTTTATTTATTTCTAATTGTTTCATATTTTCTCCTTATTAATTTTCACTTATATAGTTTGCCATATTTTCTGTAAATCCATTGGTCCTTCTGTTATATACTTCATACCCAATGAGTAAGAATATTCCTTTTAAGATGGAGCTTAGACTCATTGCTGCCCAGATTCCACCTACCATGTAGATTGGCATAAGAAATTTTGCCATTGGAATTCTAAACACGTTGAACACTAGCCCCACCAGTGCAGGATACTTAGTAAGTCCAAGACCACTCATCATTCCTGTGGTTCCTATTTCCAAAGTCATAAACAATTCCGATGGAGAGATGACCATGAGGTACAATGCTCCTATTCTTATGGCTTCTTTGTCAATTGGAATGAAGAATGTGAATAGTTCTTCCGCCTTTGTAAATAGGAGTATCGTTGCAAATCCTCCGATTAAAGAAATTATAACGAGACCTTTTCTTCTAGCTTCTTTTAATCTGTCAAACTTCTTTGCACCGTAATTTTGTCCGAAGAATGCAGCAAAGGCACTGGCAAATCCTTCACTACTCATCCACGCGATACTCTCTATCTGAGATCCTATTGAATAGGCAGCTATCGCCGCAGCTCCATAGCTTGCGATGTAGATGTTTAAGTAGAGACTTACCAAGGCGTGAATTATAGATTGAGCACAGGCTGGCACTCCAAGTTTTAAAACTCCTTTTACATAGTTAAAAGATACTTTTGAAAAGTATTTAATCCTTACGAATATTTCTTGTCCCTTTATTCCCGCATACATAGTTAGGAAAAATCCAACTGCTTGTGCAAGTACCGTTGCAAGGGCGGCACCTTTAACTCCCATCTTAGGAAATGGTCCGATTCCAAAGATTAAGATCGGATCTAGTACTATATTTATAATTAAGGAAACGATTGAAACTATAAAAGGCGTTACCGAGTTTCCCTTTGCAAGAAATGATGCATGAAGCACCGGATTTGCAAATAAAAATATAAGTCCAATAGTAACTATTACAAAATAATCTATTGCAAGAAGTTTTACACTCTCTTCCAAATGGAATATATCTACCAGATTTTCTTTAAATATCAAATAAAATGCTGTGATTAGGACGCAGATGATTAAATTTACAGTGGCAGAAGCCTTGAACACTTCCTTTGCTTCTCTTTCATTGCCCCTCCCGTAGGCTTGACTTAGTCCAACTGAGACTCCAGTCTTCCCGACGAGCATAAGCGAATTGGCAATCCAAACAAAAAAACCACAGGTTCCGACTGCTGCTACGGCATCTGTGGAAAGTTTACCTAGCCAAATCAAATCGATAAATGAATATGCCATCTGTATAAATGCCGTTCCCATAAGTGGCAAGGACATCTTGATCAGGGTTCTATAGATCGGTCCATTTAGCAGGTCTATCTTTTTTTTCATCTATTCACCTTCAAATGGATTGGTGTCTCCTTGATCAGTTATAATAATCGGTCCATCCTTTGTAATTGCAAGTTGATGTTCGTATTGGGCGGAGAGTTTTCCGTCTCTCGTTCTAGCAGTCCAACCGTTCTTGTCTATCTTTAAATTAAATGTGCCTTCGTTTATCATCGGCTCAATGGTAAACACCATTCCTTCTTGGATTCTAAGTCCACGACCAGCTTCTCCATAGTGGAGCACCTGTGGATCTTCGTGCATAGTCTTGCCAATGCCGTGACCGACAAACTCTCTTACCACAGAGAATCCTTCTCCCTCTGCGTAGCTTTGAATTGCATGTCCAATATCTCCAAGTCTATTTCCAACCTTTGCTTCTTTTATTCCAAGGTACAAGCATTTTAAAGTTGTATCCATTAAATGTCTTGCTTCTTCGCTTATATCTCCAACTGCATAGGTCCATGCTGAGTCTGCAAGAGATCCATTTAAGTTTACAACCATATCTATGGTTACAATATCTCCATCTTTAAGTACGTACTCAGTTGGGAATCCATGACAGATTTCGTCGTTTACTGATGCACAGGTTGCATACGGAAATCCTTCGTAACCTTTTTGTTCTGCTGTTGCTCCAAATTCTTTTAAAATACTTTCTACATAGGCGTCGATTTCAAGTGTTGTGACTCCCTCTTTAATAAATGTTCTAAGTCTTCTGTGGACTTCTGCTAGGACCTTGCCAGCTTCGATCATGCCTAAAACATCTTTTTTTGTGTATATATTAACCAATTAAATCCTCCTCTTCTAAAATTTTCTTCATATCTATATCATTTTTTGCAAAGTCCAAAATCTTTTCGTTGAGTTCTATGGACTTTTTAATTGCAACTACAGCTTCTGCTCTTTTGCCAAGCTTTTCGTAAGAACATCCAAGATTGTAGTATAAATTTTCTGAATCTGGGTTTTCTTCTATTCCTTCCAAAAGTATTTCAATCGCACTTTTATAATCCTTCTTTGAAATATATATTGCAGACATATTTAGGTAGATGTCATCTTCTGTAGATTCGTCCAGCGCCTTTTTATATTCTTCAAGTGCTTCTTCAGGTTTTCCCATCTTGTATAGGACCACCCCTCTGTTGTAGAGTGCTCTGAAATAAGATGGACAAATTTCAAGAGACTTGTCTATATACTTAAGCGCCGTGTCATATTCACTTCTCTCTTCATAGAAAGAACCGAGATCGTTGTAAGAAACATAGTCATAATGATCTAGCTCGATGCATCTAAAGAGACATTCCATTGCGTCGTCCTTCTTTCCCATTCTATCTAAAATATGGGCGAGGTAGTAGTACGCTCTGTCATAGGTTTCATCCTTTGAGATTGCAAGTTCATAATATTTCTTTGCCATGTCCAAATCATTTTTAAGATCGTAGTAAACAGCGATCCCATAGTAAGAACCTGGGAGACTGTCGTCGATTTCTATAATCTTCTTAAAAGTTGCTAGTGCCTTTTCGTTTTCGCCTTCGATTAAATAGATGTCTGCGATTTCAAAATATGAATCTGTAAGCTCCTTTTTAGTCTTTGCAAACTCCAAAGATTTTATATATGCCTCTTGTGCTTTTATATATTCAGATTTAAGCAAAAATTCATTTGCCATGATTATATAGTTGTTATACTTTTGTTTCATAATGTCACCAAAACTATTATAACACAAAGGCTACAACTGGTAATAATATCGTAGCATAAAGATTGTTAAATTTTTTTCTAAGATTTGCTGTAAACACTTAAAACGATACTCCATCTATGGTAAAATAAAGATGGTGAGAAAATGAGTAGGTACCTAAGTGCAGATATTTATTACAAAGAAAAGTATCATGAGAAAGTAGCAAGGCTATCTCTAAGTTCTGGACTTAGCTGTCCAAATAGAGATGGAACTTTAGGAAATACTGGTTGTATCTTCTGTTCAAAGCTTGGTGCCGGTGACTTTGCAGCAAACTCTAAAGACTCTATAAAAGATCAAATAGAATCTCAAATAGAATTTTTAAAGAAGAAATGGAACGCAAAAAAATATATAGCATATTTTCAAAGTTTCACAAACACTTATGGAGATGTGGACTACCTTCGCAAGATTTTTTACGAAGCCATAGAATATCCCGGAGTGGTTGGACTTACGATTGCAACTAGAGCCGACTGTTTAAGCGACGAAATTTTAGAACTTCTAGATGAATTAAATAAAGTTACGGATCTAAATATTGAACTTGGACTTCAAACTGTAAACGAGAAGACCATCGAATATATTAAGAGAGGCTACTCTCATAAAACTTTCGATAAAAATGTAAGGAAGTTAATAAATTTGGGTATAGATGTTACAACTCACGTAATCTTCGGGCTTCCCGGTGAAGATGAGACGGATTTTATGAATACTATCGACTACGTAAATGAAATTCATCCTCTAGGAATAAAGATTCATTCTTTCTACATAGAAAGAGGTTCCAATATATACGAAGAATACGTAAGAGGCGAAGTGTCTACCATAGATATGGATACTTATGTAAGATCTGTAGTCAACGCTATCTGCAGATTAAAAAGGGATATTGTACTATTTAGAATAACGGGAGATCCAGTTAAATCTCTCCTAGTTGAACCTAAATGGTGTCAGGACAAACTAAAAGTAATCGCCACTATTAACAAAACCCTAAAGAATTTAGGTGTACCACTTTTGAAATTGGAGGAGAAATGAAAATTAAAAAGGTAATCTTATCACTAGCACTAATGCTTGTACTCACTGCCTGTGGAAAAACAGACAACGCAAACAAAGATACAGGCGCAGGTGAGAACGACACTGTAAGAGTCGCAATTCAAACTGAACTCGACGGACTTAACCCAACTAAGATAACTGCAGGAGATACAGAAACAGTCCTAGATCAAATCTTCGACGGACTATTTGACACAGATAAAGACGGTAAATTAGTTGGAGATCTAGCAGAATCTTATGAAGTTTCTGATGACGGTCTTGTGTACACTTTTAAATTAAAACAAGGTGTAAAATTCCACAACGGAAAAGATTTCAAGGCAGAAGACGTAGTCTATACTTATGATCTACAAGCAGGACTTACTTCTAAGGAACCTCTTTCAACTAAGTTCGAAATTATTAAGAGCGTAGAAGCAGAAGATGACTACACAGTTAAAGTAACCTTAAAAGAAAGACAAAATTCATTTATATATCTTACTTTGAAGGCTATTCTTCCAAAGGGATACGAAGATCAAGATACAAACCCTGTGGGAACTGGACCATATAAATTTGTATCCTATGTACCTGGAGAAATTTTAAAACTAGAAAGATTCGACGACTATCACAACAAAGATCACATTGCAAAGATCAAAAACTTAGAAATAATTAGAATGAAAGACTCTCAAACTATGTTAATGGCTCTTCAAAATGGAGAAATCGACGTAACTCCTGGTCTATCTTCTGAAGAAGCAGATCAAGTAAAGGACTATGCAAACATCATCGAAGGACCACAAAACTTAGTTCAAACCTTTGCTTTAAATAATGACTTCGGTCCACTTAAGGACCCTAAGGTAAGAGAAGCTCTTAACATGGCAATAGATAGAGATGAACTTATAAAGACAGTAGCAGGCGGAAGAGCTGCAAAAGTATTTTCTAACTTCTCCCCTGCACTTCCAAAGTACTATAACGACTTGGGAGAATATTACAAATCAGACAAAGAAGCTGCTAAGGCACTTCTAAAAGAAGCAGGATACGAAAATGGATTCGATCTTGTATGTAAAGTTCCATCAGATTATAAATTCCACGTTGACACAGCAGAATTTATCGCATCAGAACTTAGACAAGTTGGAGTAAACATGATCATCGGACCAATTGAATTTTCAACTTGGTTAGACAAAGTTTATAAAGGAAGAGAATTCGAAGCAACTATCATAGGATTTATCGGATATCTTGACCCTAACCAAATCCTAGAAAGATACACATCAGATAACAAATCCAACTTCATCAATTTCAAATCAGCTAAGTTTGATGAAGAAATGAACCTTGCAAACACTGCAAAAGATGAAAACGAAGTAATAGAACACTACAAAAATGCTCAAAAGGCTCTAGTAGAAGATAATGCTTCAGTATTTTTACAAGACCCTAATATTATATTAGCAATGAGGAAAGGACTTAGTGGACTTGAACTATATCCTATTCAAAAGAGAAACTTTGAGGATCTACAGTTCACTAAATAAAAAAGATGAAAATATTTGTAAACAAGCTCATCTCCGTAATATTAACCCTATTCTTGGTAAGCATCATGATATTTTTGGTATTTCAAGTGCTACCTGGAAATCCAGCGGAAATAATACTTGGAGTTGAAGCTGACGAAGCACAAATTCAAAAACTTGAAAAAGAACTGGGCATAGATAAACCTATGCCTGTAAGATATTTGGAATGGATAAAAGGACTTGCCCGTTTGGATATGGGCAAGTCTCTTAAATATGGAGTCAGTGTCAAGGATCTCTTCGTCAAGAGATTTCCTGTCACACTATTTTTAACTCTCTATTCACTATTTCTAACTGTGGCAATAGGAATTCCCCTTGGAATTTGGATAGCCTCGAAGGAGAACACCTGGTACGGAACACTGGCAAGTTGGATTACTCAACTGGGCATATCAATACCAAGCTTTTGGCTGGCATTTATGCTCATAATGGTATTTTCACTTAAACTCAAATGGTTTCCAACCTTTGGTTACAACGCAATGGGTGGAAGTTTCTTGGATAAACTTCACAAGTTTTTCCTCCCTTCCCTAGCGATATCTCTTTCAAATATTGCTACCATCGTTAGATATTTAAAGAGTTCCATTTTAGATCAAGTAAGGCGTGACTATGTGAGGACCGCTAGAGTTAAAGGACTTAAAATAAATAAGATTCTATACAGACACGTCCTTCGTAATGCACTTATACCTGTAATTACAATTCTTGGAATCATCCTTACATCAAGTATCGGTGGCTCCATAGTAATCGAAAATGTATTTGCTCTACCTGGACTTGGTTCCCTTATAGTAGAGAGTGTATCCAGTCGTGACTTCCCACTTATCCAATCTGTCGTAGTTGCCATCGCCTCTATGGTTATCCTGATAAATTTCTTTGTCGACATACTCTATAGAGTCATAGACCCAAGAATCAGAGGTGAATGATGAAGACGAATAAATTTGGAATCAAACTGGGAAAGATCATCATAATATTTTTTGCCGTAGTGTTTGTAGTAAGTTTCTTCTGGACTCCCCACAACCCTTATGAAATAAATTCTGATATAAAGTTCACCCCGCCGAACTCAACCTACCTCTTCGGTACGGACAATTTCGGTAGAGATATTCTATCTAGACTTATGGTGGGCACCCACTCAGCCTTCTTACTATCAGTAGGAGCTGTCAGTGTCGCATTTATAATCGGACTTTTAATCGGTGGATTTAGCGGATACTTAGGTGGCAAAGTGGACGAAGTGCTCATGAGAATAATAGATGCCCTTATGGCTTTTCCAGGAATACTTTTTGCAATCATGTTAGTTTCAGTATTTGGACCCGGAATCGAAAACACGATAATTGCTCTTGGTATCATGGGAGTTCCATACTTTTCAAGGGTTACTCGTTCAGGATTTTTGCAAGTTAAGAAGAGAGACTACGTTCGTGGTGCAAAGGCAAAGGGAGCAAACGGCTTTCACATCGCCATACACCACATAATTTTAAATATAAAAAACCAACTTACCGTTGCGATAACCCTCGCAATCAGTTCGACGATTATTTCAGAAGCGGGACTAAGTTACTTGGGACTTGGAATAAAACCTCCTACTCCTTCCTGGGGCAGGATGCTTAAAGAAGCCCAAAGCTACTTCAACCAAGCTCCATGGTACTTCTATTCAACTGGGATTATTCTATCCCTAATGGTATTTGGATTTACATTACTTGGAGATGCCCTTCGCGACAAGAGATTTAAGGAAAAGAAAAAATGATGAAGAAACTATTAGAAATAAAAGATTTGACTGTGGGATTTGATTTCCAAGGTGAAGTTAAAAATGCAGTCAATCATGTATCTTTTGACATTTATGAAGATGATTTCGTCGGACTTGTTGGAGAAAGTGGCTGTGGTAAATCTGTAACAGCTCAAACAATTTTGGGCATCCAACATCCAAACGCCAAGATTATTTCAGGAGAAGTTAATTTAAAAGATGAAAACCTCCTTAATTTTACAGAAGATGAGTGGATGAAGTACAGAGGTAGAAGTATTTCAATGATCTTCCAAGAGCCGATGACCGCACTAAATCCACTTATGCGTGTTGGAAGTCAAATAGAAGAAGTTCTTAAGATTCACTACGATTTTGATAAGAATAAAAGACGCGAACTGGTATATAAAACCATGGAAAACGCAGGACTAAGAGATGTAAAGAAACTCTACAATATGTATCCTCACGAACTTTCTGGAGGAATGCAACAGAGAATCATGATCTGCGTAGCACTTATAGCAAACCCAAGAATATTAATAGCAGATGAACCAACCACAGCTCTAGATGCGACGATACAGATGCAAATTTTAAGTCTCTTTAAAGAAATCGAACAGATCTACCACGGCGGAATATTATTTATAACCCACGATCTTACATTGGTATCTAGAATCTGTAAGAGAGTACTCGTAATGTATGCAGGAAGAATCGTGGAATCAGGTCCTGTGGATGTCATCATAGATAATCCGATGCATCCATATACAAAGGGACTTTTAAAAGCGATTCCGTCCTATAAAAAGAGAAACGAAAAACTTTACAATATTCCAGGACAAGTGCCAGCCCTAAGGGAAAGAAAGAACGAATGTTGTCCGTTTTATGATAGATGCGAGCATAGTATGGATATATGTAAAGAGTCCTTCCCAGGACCGACAGAAGACTCTGGAAGAATCGTCTATTGTCACCTATACGGAGGTAACAATGGCTGAAATATTAAGAATAGAAAATCTCACAAAAGAATATAAAATAAAGAAGGATAGCATCTTTGAACCGACGAAATATTTTAAAGCATTGGACGATGTGAGTCTAACTGTAAATAGAAACGAAATCTTCGGCTTGGTTGGAGAAAGTGGCTCCGGAAAAAGCACCCTAGGCAAGGCAATACTCAAATTAATAAAACCAACTTCTGGCAAGATTTATTTTGAAGGAAAAGATATAGAAACCTTTGATAAAAAAGAACTCTTCGACTATAGAAGAAAGGTTCAAATGGTATTCCAAGATCCATATTCATCACTTAATCCTCAGAAGAAGATAGGTTGGTCGCTAATGGAGATACTTGATATTCAAAAGATTGGGACAAAACAAGAGAGAATCAAAATGGCAGAAAAAATCCTAGAAGACGTGGAGATGAGACCATCAGTTATGGAACAGTATCCAAACGAACTCTCAGGAGGACAGAGACAGAGAATCTCTATCGCATCAGCGTTAATCGTAGAGCCAGAACTCGTGGTAATTGACGAAGGAGTAAGCGCCCTTGACGTATCAGTGCAAGCCCAAGTTTTAAATCTTTTAAATGAACTTCAAGAAAAATATAATTTCACTTGTATATTTATATCCCACGATTTAAACGTAATCGAATACCTCTGCGACAGAATCGCCGTGCTCCACAATGGAGTATTGCAAGAAGTCTTTAACGCAGAAGAACTATTTGAAGAAGGAAGGGCTGAATATACCAAGAAGCTATTTGATTCGGTGAAGATGAAACTGAGATAATTAAATAAAGTATAAAAAAAGCAACCTAGATAATTTCTTTGGTTGCTTCATTATTTTTTGCTCACTAATTTTATTAGTAAAACGAGAATAGGCATGTGCTAATCGATAAGCATTAAATATATAATAGTTGCGCAAATAATATTATTAAATTAATGATAAATCTTTCGAATAATCTAATACCAATATGTCTTACAATCTATTGTTCTAGATAATATTTTATAATCTACCATGTATCTTCTTAATAGCGCATAATCAATATAGAAATTTTTTAATTTCTCATTAATTTCTTTTTCAGTATATTGTACGTTTTTTTCAAAGGTTAAATTAGCTATATAATTAAATAATTCTATCTTGTCTTTTTCTTTCTTCGGAATTTTTTGAATTTTATTATCTTTTATCCATTTGTTTATGTTTTGTGTAT
>QWCB01001541.1_pt1 | contig 21805 bp, 23 predicted proteins | sample 1972511 | NCBI WGS metagenome assembly QWCB01 (sample SAMN09866719, study PRJNA288562) | Human gut metagenome isolate term5_stool, whole genome shotgun sequencing... | isolation source: gut | host: Homo sapiens | place: USA: California | reverse complement strand
ACGGTGGACGTAGTTCAGTTGGTTAGAGCGTCAGATTGTGGTTCTGAATGTCGTGGGTTCGAGTCCCACCTTCCACCCTCAAGAAACAAGCGGAAATCCAAATAAATAAAGGATTTCCGCTTTTGTTTTATCATCTATTAAAGTTGATTATGAGAAACAAGTAATGTTCAGAAGCCACAAGTAAACCAAAAATATTGACTGAATATTGACTGATATGGCAACATTTAAAGCAATCATTAAAAAAGGAAATAAACGTTCCGATGGTACATGGAACGTGGTAGTAAGGTTTACACACGAAGGGAAAGTAAGATTCATTCCTACGACGATGTTTATCACAAAAAAAGATATAACAGCATCATATAAAATCAAGAACCAAAATGTGATTGACAGGTGCAACGACTTGATTAAGATATATAGGGAAAGGTTGAATGAATTGAGTCTTGAGTTTAACGATATTGATATTGATACCATTCTGAATTATATACAGAAAAAAAGAGGCAAAAATGAAATACCCTTTACAGACTTTGCAAAAAAGTGGATGGCAACGCACTCTAATATAAAGGGAATGAAGAATTATAAGACTTCTCTAAACGCATTCTGTTCATTTGTAGGACGAGATACTATTCTCTGCGACGAGATTAACGTAAAAGTCATGAAAGCATTTGAGGAGAACTTAAAAGACCGTCCACGAGCGCAATCACTATATCCTAATTGTATCGTCCGTATCTTCAACGAAGCACGAGAATATTACAATGATGAGGATAATGATATTATCCGTATCAAGCATTCCCTTAACCAGTATAAGCCAGTAGAGCAGAATGTGGCTGAGAAGAGAGCGTTAGATGTGGAAACGATTAGAAAGATTTTCGCCATCCCCTACGATAATATAAAGGTTAAAGGAAAGTCCAGCCGACATGACCTTGCATTAGATTGTTTCCGATTGTCTTTCTGTCTTATGGGAATGAACTCTGCTGACCTCTACAACGCTACCACATTGATAGATGGGACAATCATCTACAATAGAACCAAGACAAAGGACAGACGGAGCGATAAGGCGGAGATTCACGTTGATGTGCAGCCTTGTATTATTCCATTGGTGGATAAGTATCGTGGACAGGAGAGAGTTTTTAATTTTTATGAGAGATTTAGTTCTATGGAAAGTTTGAACCGTGCGATAAACATCGGACTAAAGGAAGTCGGATGTGAAGTAGGTGTAGATAATCTGCAATTCTACGCTGCAAGACACTCACTCGCAACCATAGCAGTAAATGACGTGGGGATAAGCAAGTATGTTGTCAATGACATGTTAAATCATACAGACCCTTCGTTGAAGGTGACGGAACTCTATATCAAAAAGGATTTCAAGGCAATCAATGACGCAAATGTAAAAGTTTTAGATTATGTTCTCAATGAAAACTAACACAGTACTTAACACACGAGATAACACAGTAAGTACGTTTGTAATTATCTGTAGTTATGATATATACGAAGTTACGAAAAGAAAACCAACACACAACATAACACAGTAGGTAACACACCTTGTTGCACAATTTTTGTTATTGTATTTCAATGGAATAATGCAAGATTTATCTAAGTGAAATTTTGCAGTATTGATTGTTTGCCATATTTTTGTGGAAAACCGCAATCTATGGAACAGATAATTGAGACTATTAAGAGAATTGAAAAGGCACGCTCGACTCTCCGTCAGGCTATTGCAGATAATGAGCTGGCTACATCTCCAAAACTGAAAGATTTATCATTAATACCAAAGATTTATAACCTGTTCGAGCATATAAAAGGAAATAAGATAACGGTAAGTGAGCGCAAAGAATTTATATTTGTAGTCATTTACCTCTATGCTCCTAATAAGTTCTTCGGAGGGAAGATGCCACAAGGCATGCGAAAGGCTGTTAGCAACGCGATTCACACTGATAGTTCTTGCATATCAAGAACCTGCACGGAGTTAATTGTACTTTACACCACTTACTCTGATTTTAGGATTGGTGTTGATGAGTTGTTGAATGAAGTAATGAGAAGAATAGATAATAAGATGTAATGAGGCTAACCGTATGGTGATAGATTATGTGCATGAACAAATAAGGGCTACCCACTAATGGCAGCCCTTGATTAAGTCGCAGATGAACTTTGATAAGTTCTTCGGTGCTTTCCGTTCTATTATTCCCCACGTGTCGGCATCGAAGCTGATGGAGGCTTTCCTCACCATCTCACGCTGCTGTAACCGTGGGATGCCGTTCTCATCTAATATCCGATAAATTGTTTGTTCAGACTTCACCCCCGTCTCGTCCATTATCTGTTTAATGGTCAGCTTTTGAGCACGGTAGGGGCGGATAACCGCCACCCATTCTCACGAACAAGTGGCGGATGGAAAAAATAATAACTAACTATTAATTAACTATGAAGTGATGAAAAAACAAATAAACAATAATCTAAATGATGCCACGACGCTTGCCTATCCATCTGAATAGCGATACCAGCGCCCAGATGATGGCTAAAAACGACACCGACACGGCGAACGTGCCAACACGGAGGACGAACTGCTGCCACGGTGACAGCTGCTTCTCACGATAGACGTACTTATCCGCTGACTTGCTTCTCACGGTGTTGTCTGCTGACTTCTCTGCCGTCAGTTCCTTGCTGATGGTGACGGTGTCGGCAACGGCAGCCTTGCCTTGTATCTTTGCCCCGTCCACGCTCTGGAGCGAGTGGGAGAGCGTGCCGTTGACGATTCGGGCAACGGACCTGTAGAGACCGTTATCCAATACGCTGACGGTGTCCTTGGTTTCTCTGTATAGGTTAGATGTAGGCACATCGACGGCGACGTCCACGACACGCTGAATGATTCGCACAGTGTCGGTGCGGTGATAGGTTACGGTGTCTGTTCTCGTGACCGTCAGCGTGTCGTGGACGGTCTCCATGTGCGTGAATGTCTTACGGGCGCATCCTGTCATGATGAGCGACAGCAGCGCAATGATGATGATTTTCTTTTCCATATCCTTATCCTGTTTAATAGTTATCCACAAATCCTTTGCCCCTCCTGTGGGCTTATGACTGTTGCCCACAATAGCCTTTTTAACTCCTCTCAATCCGTATATGCCTTTACTCATAATAAAAAAAATATCGGCAATCCTCAACTTGTGGGACTGCCGATGAACCTCGTGCTTGAACAAACCGCCTAAACGATTGGTGTTGTTTTGCCTCCTCTGATATTATATTTTTTCGTCTCATACTTATAACGCCACAGCACGATAGGGAAACTCAGACCGAACTCCTTTGCTTTTTTCTTAAGCGTTGATACTATGTTCTCTGTATAAAGCCCATGGATGGTGGTGTTCATGATGTCTTTCCAAACATCGTCATTGATGAGAACACTTTGCGCAAAAGTGTTGGCTTGCATTTCCATCGCATTGTCGGAAGAAACGGTATCTCCGAGCGAGACAAATGAGCATTGCTCGTTATCCTTGAAATGAAGATGTATATGCCCAAGCTCATGAAGTATCGTGAACACAAGACGGTTCATGTCATCAAACCGATGAGTAGTGACTATGGAAGGATAACCACAAGCGTAAGTCGAAAAACCGTCAACAGGCACGGCTTCTATTTTTTTCACGACAGAATAGGCTATGCCGTTATCGTTGAGTATCTTCGCCATTTTCGCCTCCGTCACAACACCGGAATGGGCAATGTCTCTTATCTGTTGAGCCGCACATAAGGCATTTCCTTCAGAATACTTACCACACGGAGTGCTTGATAAGGAGGAGGCATAGGCAAGAAGCGTCCACGTCCTCAGGTTTTTATCGTCTATGTGATGCCTCGTACTCTTATAGACCCCTATGATGGCAGGCATCATGGACATGATGTCGGTCGGACGAGTGTGCAGAATCTCACCAAGTTTCTCCAACTTCTTTTGCACGAACATATAGCAACCAATACCGAGCCTTTTGTATAGCTCACCAAGGTTGAATATTTCTGAGAGCCTGCTTTCTATCTCAATGGCAGTAATCTCTTCTTTGTTTCTTTCGTTAATTTCCTTCACCTCCCTGTTATAAGCATGCTGCATGGCAGTCCAATGTGAGGCAGGAATACCAAACGCATCCTCAAGTTTTTCAGCAACTTGAACGGTAATGTCATTGTCGCCCCTCAACAGGCGACTGACGTTGGATGCCTTCATCCCCATGCGTTCGGCAAATTCTTTCTTGTTCATGCCACGGGCATCTATCTCGTCCTTGATGATTTCGGACGGATGAACAGCCCTGTGCGGTGTCTTGTTATCAATTCTACTTGTCTCCATAATGCGAACTTATTTCTATCAACGAAATTCTTATCCCATCGTCAAATTCTGTAAAGAGAAGCCTATACGGACTTCTAAAACCTATGCGGACAGAACTTAATCCAGACAAATCATATTTCAAACGTTCATAATGTAAGCTCCTATACGATGAAAGGTCCATGACATTTGGAACCGTTCTAAGTATGCTCATAACCTTATCAAGGTCTTTCATAAAGGTTTTCTTACATTGAAGTTTACGATATTCCCTATCTTCACTTTTTCCATATAGAATAAGACTTTCAAGTTTTTTGTCTTCAATTTCTATTATCATAATAATTTCTACTTCATGGTGCAAAGATAGATAGAAATTATCAAATATGATAAGTTTAAGTGTTAAATTTTTATTTATTTACTTACTTAACAGTCCCACGAAGTCAAAGAACGCTTTTTTTTAAATTGCTTAATTATCAACTAATGGTTACCCACAGTGCCTCGCCCCTTGCGTCGGCCTTTGCCATGATGTCGTTGAGACGCTCGAATGTCTTGCGGGAGTTGAGCACCATGCCCTTTGCGCTTGTTCTCGCCGACCAACAGGCAGCCCTCGGAGTCGGCCGCCGTGTTGCCGCAGTGGATACGGATGGCATCGAAGCCTGGCACGTCGAGCAGCAAGGGCATCTTGCGTCTGAACTTGGGTGAGTAGGTGAAGATGATACGATACCTTCCCGTGGGGATGGCGGTCTGGCCCTTTACCTTAATCCTTGCTATGTCGAGCCGTGACATTGCGGATGTCAGTCCTCTGTCTCTGTCCTCCAGCGTGTCGCAGAAGTACTGGTTGTTCACTGACAGGCGGCCGATGGTGTAGCCGCTGCGTATTGCGATTCTCTTAACCGTTATTTCCATGATTGTCTTACTTGTTGTCTTACTTGTTGTTCTTTCTTATATACTCGCTTAGGAACGGTATCTTCTCGACCATCTTCAGGCTCACCACCCAGTAGATGAAGCTCACCACACGGTACATCGTGGTGTCCTCTATGAGTACTTCCCTCAGGTTGCGCAGTATGTTCACCGAGTAGAACCACAGGGCCGTATAGCAGAGCAGCGACACGGTTTGCAGCGCCCCGTCCTCGTTGTGCATGAAGCGTCCGATGATGAATACGAAGACGGACAGTCCGAAGAAGGTCAGGCAGTGGTAGAAGAATACCATGGACTTCCTGAAGCTCCAGTGGTGTCCGTTTACGAAGTCGGCCGTGACGCCGAAGATGTAGTTGAGGGTGAACAGTATGATCATGGCATTCATGAAGTCTTGTATCGGCACAAGGAATGCCAGCACCCCGCTGATGAGGGTGCAGAGTACGTATCTTATCTCGCTGATTTCCATTTTCTTTTTTTTTCCCTGTCTTTATATTGTTATAGCAAATCATTCGCATGCAGCTGGTATTCGTCCGCCACTTCTTCGAAGCGGAAGCTGTCGGTGTACTTGCCGCCCCTGTACACGTCGCAATCGTAATAGCGGACGTAAATGTTGCCGGTCTCTCCCTCCTTGAGGCGCTTGAGCCTCCAGTTCTTGTCGGGCTTGATGAGATAGACACCGTCGGGGATGAATCCCTTTTGCATTTCAGCGTGAGTGGCGGTCGTCGGCTTTCTGCCCGTATATACGCATCCGTCGTAGGGCGGTGGGAAGCTGCCCCCCGTATGGTTGTACTTCTTTTTGTCGCCGTACAACGTGAAGCCGCACTGGAACTTGTAATAGGAATAGAAGCTTCCCTTGTAGCTTGCGACGTCGCTCAGCGTCGGGGTGTGTCCGATTTCGGCTATCTTGACCATCTCACTTGTTTCTTGCCATGTGTCTCCGACTGCGGAGCTTGCGAAGAACGATTCGTCGAGTACTCCCATTATTGAGCCGTCGGAACGATAGAAGCGAAGCACGGGATTGCCGTCTCCGTCGTATGCGAAATCGATGTTCTTGTGGTACTCGGCGACCAACTTGTGGGTACTACTGTCGCCTACCATCTTGACACTCCCCAGCTCGAACCGTCCGTCTCTCATGAGCGAGTATTGTCTAAGGCTTTCCGCCAGCACTGACTTCGCTTGTAGGTCGCCGTTTACTATCATCTTCTTGGCATCTACTTGGAAGCAACCGGGCATGAGCGTTATGCCTGACTTCTTCAGCGTTGAGTCTCTGTCGCCCACATACGGCGACCATGCCGAGCGTGTGTCTCCCTCCTCAAGTTGTATTTCGGAGAAATAGACGTCGCCGTTGCGCACGACGATTGCGTTTACCTGAAGCGTGTCGTAGCCGTCGGGTATGCCGAACGTGTCGGTGTGTACGTACCATGTGTTGTTCTGCTCCATGGGTGTGACGTGGCGATTGAGCCATACGGGGTCTTTGTCACCCTTGAAGGCTATGCACTCAAGGTATATGACGGAGTCGATGGTGGTCTTGTCGGGTGTCATCATCCACATGGATGCGGTGTACTTCTTGCCTGCTTCCACTTTTGCCCACCATGACTTGCCGGCATACCTCTGCGTGGTCAGCCCCCTTGCAACGACGTGCATGTAGCGGTGGCCCGTGTGGGCTTTCTGAGGGTCGTCGCCGAAGGTTATCTCCACCGTTCCGTCGCCTGGGTGTACATTGGTTGTCAGGTCGCCAAGGAAGTCGGTGCCTTGCAGAAGGTTCACTCCCTGTGAGCGTGCCGACACTTCCATGGTGATGCTGCGTGCGGTTTGTTCTATGCGTGAGTTTGTCTGTTCTATCTCGCCGTCGGTGGTCTGCTTGTATGCTCCGAACTCCTGTCGGAATGCCCTGACGTCGCTGACCACTGATGCGGTGAGCTTGGTGATGTTTGTTCCGACGAACAGACGTAAGGGGTAGTTCTTTCCCTCCACCTCCGCCACGATGTCGATATAACCGCTGCCGTATGCCATATGTGTATCCTCGTCGGTGCGTACGGCGGTGAGCTTTATCGTGTCTCCGTCCGTCTCTGCCGCCACTTCGGGGGAACACTGGCATGAGACGATGATTGCCTCCGTCTGCTCGTCGCCACGGTAGGCCAGCACTTGCGCTTCTATGCCCTTCAGTTCCGTATTCGTAACCACTCCGCTGTCATTGGTGTTGACCAGCAGCATCTGCGTGGAGAGATAGACGTTGGCTGCGTCCTTGCCTCTCTTGCCGTCGTATTGTTCGGTGATTGTTATCTGTCCTCGTGCTATTGCCGTCATTGTCTTTTGGGTAATTGTTGAGCGGACGGGTATTGCCCCATCCGCTCGGTGAGTGTGTCGTTAGGGGTTGTTCTGTCCTGGCTGCGATGGCTTCGCCGTATTCTCATGCTCACGGATGATGGCCCGTGTCACGGCCCGTGCCTGTTGGCGCATCTCCTGTTTGGGGAAGAACTGTATGCGTGGTGTCTTGAGTGTCTCCTCGGTGACTTCCGCCTCCGTGGCCACTCGCTTGCCGCTGGACATGACCTTGAATGAGCCAAGGTCGGCAAGGTCGATGCTCCGCCCGGCGAGCATCTCTTCTCTGACGACTTCGGCCAGGGCGGTGATGGCGGCGCGGATGTCGGCGCGTGAGAGTGCCGTCATGTTCACGATGCGCTGCTCCAGTTGCGCCGTGGTTATTTTCGGCTGGTTGATTTGTGAGGCGAAGAACATGGTCTGGCCCTTGTGCTTGCCAACGGTCATCTTGGCTGATTTTACTGTGAATTGTAACATGTTTTTTTTGTTTTAAATTGTTGTACTTATACGGCTTTGGTCGTTCTACTTGTACGGCTTCGGTCGTTCTACTTGAACGGCTTGGGTCGTTCTACTTGATCGACTGTTGCCGTTCTACTTGAACGACTTCGGTCGCTCTACTTGATTGGTTCTCACTTCTTCTGTATCTCGCAGATAAGGGTGGTCTTTGTGTTGACTTCCTCGGCGAGTACAGTGATGGGATTGCCCGTCTTGACGTTGGATGTCTGCCCGCTCCAGTTCTGCGGCTTCCCGTCTTTGTCGAGCTTGGTCCATGTGTAGGTGAACTTCACGCTGGACGCTGGGGTGGTCTCGTCCTCAATCTTCTCTCCGTTCTGCCATACCCGTGCGCCTACGGTCGTCGAGCCTGTTCCGTTGACTATCTTGTCGCCCGTGGGACAGTAGAGCTCCAGACGGTAGGGGTCGGTGAGGTCTCTGAAGGTGACGAGCTTCTCGGCCACCGCCGCCTTGTCCGTTCCGCCCTTGTCGGTCGCCGTGCAGCGGTAGGTCTGGAAGTTGAGTACGTCGTCGGGCTTCACGGTGAGTGTCGCTTGGTCGCCTATCGGAGTCCACTTCTGCGTCTTGATGTCGAGTTTCTCCCAGCGGTAGGTGACGTTCGTATCGTCCTTCACACCACCCCTGACGGCTTGCGCCACTGCGGTGAGGTTGCCCGTCACGGACTTGTCGAAAATCTCTCCCTTCGGTGTCTTAATCTCGACTTGGAACAGTGCGCCCGACGATTCGTTGCGAAGCAGCGTGAACGCTCCACCGATACGGGTCACGATGTTATCCTCGTCGCTGTAGTCGGCCTCGAACATGACGTTGAGACTGACGGTGAGGTTGGCCTTCACGGTCAGCGTTCCGTCGGCTCCCACGACGTATGAGGCATTGGAGGAACTCGCCGTGTAGGCCGTTCCGTTAATAGTGTACTTGACGTTCTTGCAGCGAGCCAAGTGGTCGTTGGCGTCGCCCGTCTCATATACCCTCGGTGTGATGACGTTGTTCGTCGTCGGATAGACGGGGCTGTAGATGTGGGTGTCGGGGTTGTAGTTCTGTGTCAGCCCCTGTGAGGCTGAGAAATACACCTGTACTGATTTTGCGTCGTTCAAATCGACGATGGTGATTTGATTTCTTGCTGTTGTTGCCATTTTATTGTTATGTTTAAATCGTTAATATACAATCGAATGTCGCTCTCTTGAAAATGTCCTGTGCCGTGACGGTGATGGTTCGGCCTATGCCCTTGTGTCGGTTGTTCCATTCCCTGTCGTACTCGGTATTGCCACTCGTGCGCTCCCATGAGAAGTCGGTCGGGCCGAAACGGTCGGTGATGTCCTCGTTGCCTTTCTCCACCGTGGCTGTCAGCGTTACGGAGCCCTGTCCGTTGCGGATGAAGTTGTCGCCCCATATCCTCACCGTGACGGGGTCGTCGCCCTTCTCACCCTTATCCACCTGAAGCAGCCAGTCGGGGTTGCCCTCCTTAGGCTCTGACGTCACCGCCTTGCCGTCGGCTGCCACACACAACCATCTGCGTCCGCCGTGCGTCACGCTGTTGTAGTAGTAGTATTCCTTTCCCGCCTCCCATGCACCGAGATGGAGCTCCATCGGGACGGTCGTACCGTCGTAGTTCATTAACTTATACATCTTCGTGGAGAACACCACCTGACGGGGCGATATGATAGCCGTGCGCCTCTTGTCGAGCGTGTAGGAGTTCACCCCGTCGTACCAGATGATGGCGGGTGCCTCGTCTCCGCTGACGATGACGTGGATGAGTGTCATGCGGTCGGTGTCCGTTCGGCTTCCGAACTGCACGATGGTGTCGCCGCCCATCGGAGCGTCGCTGCCATCCTCACAGTCCGCCTTTGAAAGGTCCACGTAGTCGTCGCCCACCGCCGTCACCAGCCGCCAGTAGGTGCGGTTCGCCGCCCCCTCGTACTTGCCCTCCCTGATGTTGAAGGTCTGGCAGCGTGCCTGGTCGCCCACCCTCCACAGATTGGTCGTAGCCGTCGTGCCGTCGTCCATGTAGAAGTAGCAGCGGTAAGTGTCGGCGAGTTCCTCGACCCGCATAATCTTCGAGCCGCATGACGAGAATACCATGTTGCCGCCGACATAGCTCAGCTTGCGTATCTCCAGCTCATTGAACACTGCCTTGCCCCACACGATAAGGTCGGTGATGGAAAGCTGATACTTGCCATCCTTTCGCCGTGTGATGCCGAATCCCGTCTCTGTCGTAGCGTCGAAGTCGTAGGACCGTATTGTCTCCGCCATCACCTCCAGCAGCTTTGCCCTTCCCTCCGCGTCTATTCCCTTTCCGCCTGTCAGTGCGATGCCCTCAAGGAACGTGATGAGCTGTTGCGCCGTGTCGGGGGTGGTTTTGGAGAGCTTTGTCTTCACCTCCTCACCTATACCGGCAAAATTCTGAATGATAGTTTGCAAAGCACGATAATAGGCATCAGCTTTAGCAGTCACAGCATTGTTGAGAGTGGATAGAATGTTTATATTCTCATTTGCTGACTTCACGTCCTCCTTTAACGTCTGTGTATTACCTTTGATATGCGCATTTCCTATTGAGATTTCTTGCTGAAAAGGGAAGCCAATCCTCGTGACAAGTTTCGTCACCCTCGTAGATAGCTTATGACCGTTGATATCCTCATATATGACTGAACGACCGATATAAAGGTCGGGGTTTGTTTTTTCAAATTCTACAGGGTTAGACTTGAACGTATAGTTGTTCTTGTCTGAATAAATTACTGAAATATCCTTAAGTGCCTGTGCTTCCAATTCCTTTTGCGCACTTGAAAGATATTCGTCCGACATAGCGAGATTATATAACACGACCTTGTCGCAAAGGAGCGTAGGGAGCTGCTCGCCAAATGGGATTAATCCCTGTTTGCTTGTTGTTGGTATGATAATGTCTCCAGTTTCCTTGTCGAAATTTATCTCATAATCGCCATTTTTGATTATTACTCCTGTATCGCCTGTTGTCTCGTTTGTAGGAATCGAGTCTCCTTTCGTATGATAATACATTTTGAAGTCCCTACCAGCCAATGCGGAGTGTCTGCCTTGTTCGTTGGCTATGAATGCCGCCATCAGTGCATAACCGTCAAGAACCAATTCTTTCGTAGCATGGAAATCCCTCCATTCCTTGATGGTCTTGTCTGGGTTATATACAGGATAAGCCAAACGGATATACCACACAGAGAAAGTCTTGTAAACAGGTTTTCCGTCTGTCGCATAGTGGTCTATGACCTTTGCGCCGTTGTCGTCAAGCAAAAAACGGTTGCGTTCCCTTACGTCATAGACATATAAGTCGAGTTTTGGGTAAATATCATCATATACCAACACCTTTGTCAGTATCGGCTCTCCTGCTTTTGCCTTGTCTATATATCCGTTTGGGTATTTTACCTTGTCGAGAGATAGACGTGTATTCGTAGATACACTCTCTCCTTTTACGGAACGTTGCCATATATTTCTTGATGAGCCTTTTACGATAAACCGATTATAGTAACTGTCTTTTGACAATGATACAGATGGTGTCTGTATATTGTCTCCCACCTTCAGGATTACAGGTTGTCCGATTGATATGTTTACCCCAAGATAGATTTGCTTCCTATCCCAATCAATAAGATACTCTACCTTATTGTTCTCACTGCTGAACTTGCTGCATATCTCTGCCAAAGCGGATAGGTAGTCCATATTGGAGAATGTGCAAGTAGCCGAAACGACATCAAACGATGATAGTATCTGATAGCCCCAAGTGTCAATTCCGAAGTCCTCGTTAAGGCGCAAACAGAGATATGCAAGTATGGCAGACGGCTTATCTGTCATATTCCAATCATACTCCTTGATAGGGTCGCCAGCCGAATTTGTCGTTTTCAGCGCAAAAGGCATACGACCGAGTATCATCTTTTGATGCTGAAATTCAACATCATACTTAAAATCAACCTCAGAGACGTCGTTTGGCGAGTAGTCGTCAAGCAATATGTATTTCTCTCCGTTGTGAATGATGTATGAACCAATGAGGATAGTTTGTTTCGTGGTATCATGCCAAGACAACCTGACGAAGTCTGACCTCATCATTTCCTGAACATGCTGCGCTTCAACTGTGATTGCAGCATCCAATATCTTGCTACCTTGTGGGCTGAATATCTCCATAAATCCAAAGATAGCAAGAAGAAACCATCGTTTTTGATTTACACAAAACAGAAAAGCCACAACAAAATTATTGTGGCAAATTAACCTATTCAGTTTTGTCTAATCCAGCCGTGTAGGACAGATATTCACGCATTATGCGCTCTCTTTTTTGGTCGTCCACTTTCTCCAACCAATCATCATCTTTGTTCATAAGTGTGATTTTGTGGTGGGGTGGTTAGCCCCACCGTTACATTACTTTAATTTATTTTCAATGTCTGAAATACGTTTGTAAAAACCAGCTGTATGCGGTGATGCACCCAACTTCAAAACCGTAAAGTCATAGTGGTGCATGTACTCGTGCAATAGCGTTGCTGCTATCTGTTTAATTGATACCACTTGCTTTTTTATTGCCGTCAAATTGTATAGCGTAATGACTTCCTCGCCATCGTCAGATGCAACGGTGAGTTGAGGGAGGTTACTTCGCTGGAAGAGCTGGAAAAGATTGTCGGGGAGTTGAAAAAATCAGAAAAATAGTTGTACTTGTTAAGAATAATTCCTACTTTTGCGGAGTAAACGATAAAATAAAATTTAATTCAATATGGAAGCATTAATATCTTTAATTATCATAGTGTTTGGTATTCTTCAAATAATCCTCTTTTTCAAACTTTGGATAATGACAAACGATGTTAGCAAGTTGAAAGAGTATTTTTCAAATTTCATTCCACTTCCTGATAAGAAGGCTATTGTGAAATCAACTCACGTGGAAGTGGAGGTTATAAAATATGAATATGATATAATGAAATACCAATGTTATAATCCAAAATCGAAAATCTATGACTATTATAGTAAAGAGGATTTAATATTTGAATAAAAACACATAAGAGGGTAGCCATTAAGACTACCCTTTATTTATGTTCTGTTCTTTGGGTTCGGCTCTACGAACTTCGCTCCTACCTTGCAGAACGTCCGCTCCACATTCTGCGCATAAGCACCTGTAGAATCCTTAAACTTCAGATGATATACTTTCGCACTCATTGGAGGAACGATGATAGACACATCGCCAATATCAAGTTCCTCAAAGAAAGCGTCTTTTTTTAAAGTGAAATCATCCTTACTGCTTCCCATGATGGTAAACGTAAGTGTCAGGCTGCGCTCACTCGTCTTTGGAATGAAATCGCAATAATCGACACCGTCCCTGAGCTTATTGTCATTGGTGATATACTCTTTCTTTCCAGCCTTTTCCTCCAAAGCGTCAAGAAATCCTTTTCCCATGCTCACGCCCCAATAGGCAAAAGCGTCCTTTCCATTGATAATCAATTCTCCCGTCATAGCTTGTCATCCATTATTTTTTTTAAATCCTTAATATCTCCTTGTATCTCCTGTAAGTGTATTGCAGACTTACCAGTATTATTGTTTATAGACTTCAACTCAAGATATGAATTTGCAAGAATGGTTCTTGTCTCGTCAGCAATGTTATTCGACTGAACTTGTATCGACTTGAAATCTTCCAACTTCATGTTCATAAGCGATAGACGCTCATTTGCATTATCTCTTTTATTGTTTCCGCTCTCAACTGCTATTTGTACCGCTGTGAGCCTACCAACAATCTGACTTCCCGTGTCTTCTGACAGATTTCGCTCCTCATTGATGGTGGCTTTCTGCGATTGATTCGCACTTCCCAGACCAAGTTGGTCCAATAGGGCATTCTTAGTATTAAGTCCACTGCTGACAATGTCATTCCAACTGCTGAATTTTACCTCCTTTCCTGTTTCTTTATCAATATATGAACCACCTTGCTCCTTGAGTTTCTTTATCTCGTCGGGGGTCAATTTCTTGTCCGTTTCCATGAAGTTGGCGAAAGCCTTGTACCATTGTTCTATCATCGGTTTATATTGATTGGAGACCAGTGCTCCGATAACGGCTTTGCGCATATAATTCTCAAAGTTATCGGCAAACGTCTCCATATCGGAATCCATATCCATCAGAGCACTCTCAAAATCGCCGACAATACTATCAAAAGAACTCGAAGTAAGTTTTTCTTCCACTTGTGAACCCAGTTCCTCTAATTGCTTGTAGTAACCGATGTAATCGTCCATGAACTGCGCAGCATCCTTGTAGCCAGCCTTGGCAAGTAATTTGATTTGCGCATATATCTCTGGCAAATCTTTTGCAACCTTTGCCATTTCTTCACTGGAGAGGTTGAAGAAGTTACCAGCATTGGTAATATTTTTCCCTAACAATCTACTTATCTGCTGCCAATAATCCGTACCACTCAATCCTCTGTCAATATACGACGCAGAAGAATGCTTACCGCCAAATCCACTCTTATAAGCTCCTGCGGAACGCTCCATCATTTCTTGAGTGTTCTTCTCTGATTGGATAAGATGCTTCTTTTGTTCTTCGTAAATATCGTAGGCATTGGCAACAGCTCCTTTCTTCATTTCCTCGGACAAGGAATCGATAGAATCTTTGAGAGCTTCATTCGAGGATGTAAGCCGTTCAATATCCTCCTCTAAGTGTGGGTCGCTATCACCACCAATACCAACTACGGAAGCAAACGACTTGATAGCCGAAAGACCTTTGAGTGCAGCACCGACGTAATTCCCACTTGCGAAGTCTTCCGCAGCTCCAGCTGCATTGTTGAAAGCATCAAGTCCATTCTGCGCTTTCTCACTTGCTGAGCCGAGACCTACAGACTCTAACAGGTCGGGGATTTGGTCAATACCTTTCGACTTGATAAAATCTTGCTTGCCGCTGAACCAACGAGCCACTTTGTCTGCTTCTTTCTCTTTCGCTCCATCTTCCGCCTGTTTTGCCTTGTTTGTTGCATCAATGGTTTTCTTTCTCGCTTCTGTGAGTCTCCCTTCCGCTACCGCCAGCTTCTGCAAAAGCGGAGCCATGCCACTGAATTTCTTGTCTGTAAGGTCTATCTTGCCATTAAGGGAAGCAGTGGAGATATCCTTAATATCGTATTCAAGACCGTTCTTGGATAATTCTTTTTGAACATCTTGCTTTACAGTGTTTACATTGGAGGCTTCTTCAGCTTCATCTTTGCGTGCTTTATTAAGCCGTTCCTGTGCATCGGCGGCTTCTTTCAGAAGTCTGTTGTGCTCCCTTGTCCTTTCGCCTACAAAGTCCCAAATGCCTTGTTGCTTGCCGAGTTCATCGTCAATAGCGTTAATCTTCTCCGACACCGTCTGCATTTGGTCAATGGGGAGATTACCCGTATTGAGCAATTCTTGCAGCTGATTGCGAAGTCCCTGTAGGTATTGCTTGGTGTGTCCTTGCAAGTTTGAGAATATTCCATTCCAGTCTATAGTGCTTTGCAAGTTGTCGTTCTTAGCCTTTTCTATTTCTTTATCACGCTGCATTTCGAGAGTGGCTTTCTCGCCTACAGAACCAGCCTTGCGTATTTTCTCCTCGTATTCCTGTGTGATGGCGAGTTTCTTCTCCTCAAACGTGCCATATTCCTTTAGGTAGGATGTGAGAGCATTCTTCTGAACTTCCGCCCATTTCTTTTTCTGATTGGAATATTCTATATCAATTTTCCTTATTGATGACTGTATGTAGTTTTTTTGATCTTGGCTTAGCTCAATCTCTCTATACCCTTTCTTTCCCTCTTCTGTATCAGAATAAACCTTTGTCTTGTCGGTGTTGTGCAGCTCCCATTCTTTTTTGTTTTCTTCGTACTTCGCCTTTTGCATATCTGCCGCTTGCTTCTGTATTTGGCGAATGGTCTTGTCGTATTGAAGTTGGTATTCTGCACGTTCTCTCTCGCCATCGTTTGGGATTTTAGCTATTCTCTCCTCTTCCGCTGCTTCTGCTGCCTTAATACGCTCGCTGTCTATTTTCTCTTGTGATGCAATACCCCTTTTAAACACTTCCTCACGTTTACGTGCCGCTTCTTCTGCTGCTCTTAATGCATCATCATCGGTATTATTCTGCTTCGGAATTTTATGTGGTCTGCTATTAGTTTTTGCTGGAGATACTTTGTATTCTTGCTCTGGTGTTGTATCAGTCAGCTTCTTGTATGCGTCAGAAGCAGCCTTTTCTTTTGCTTGTGCATCTTGTATCTGCTTGACAGTTGCCCCTTTTGCCTTTTTTAATCTCAACACCTCTTTGTGCGCTTTTTGCCATTCAGAACGTGCTGTCTTAACTTCTTGCTTCCAATTGTTATTGGAATTGTCAGATTTTGGAGGAGTTTTAGATGGCTTCTTTATTCCATATACAGTTTCGTTATAATCTCCCCACGTAAGGTTGTTCATATCAAGATAATCTTGTGTGGATTCACGAACTGCCTTATCTTCTCTTACATTATCTCCTATTGCCTTGAATATCTGCGATGCATCATACACGCCCGTATCAAGCAGCATTTGCCTAACTGTCTTTCTCTGCCGCTTACCTCCTTTTTTCTTGTGCCATAACACTCGCTGCCATATGCTTTCATCTTTCGTACGCTCATATTCTGCGATATTTTGCATTAGCAATCGTGTGGTCTGCCTGCCATATTCGCTACTTATCTTGTCATAAATAATCTTTCTATTTCCTTGTTTTCTGTCCTCACTATCCTTTACGGTAGTATCATAGAACTGCTTTAATTGTCTTGCAGCGATGCTCCTGCGAATTGCATCTGCAAGGTCGTTGTAACTTGACGTCAATGTTCCTGTGCGTTCAATCTCTGCAGCAAGACGTCTATCATACTTCCCATATTGAGAAATGATAGCATCTTTTGCCGCTTTCCATTCTTTAGAGCCTTTTTTGGTGGTTTCCAACACCTCGCAAAGTCCGTCCAGCTTCTTTATCTCCTTTGCCGTAGATTTCTCCACCTCGTCATTGGCTTCGTTAAGATGTTTCTGTGCTTCTGTAGCTGCGGAAGTAGTATCGGTGAAAGTATAGATAGCCCCACAAAGGGCAATCAAAGCCGCACCTACTGCAACGTAAGGGTTCATTAACATAACTGTGTTAAGAGCTGTTTGTGCTGCCGTTTGCCCCCACGTAACTGCCGTGTGGAGCTTTTTAACGACAATACTTGCTGACTCGGCTGCCACCAAACCACCTTTTAAAGCAGCATCAACAACAAGGGCAGTCTTATATACACCATAAGTTTCAATCAATCCAAGTAATACCTTGCCTATCGTCTGATAGTTCTCAACAAGATAAGTTCCAGCCTGCACGGCACTCATAACGACACCCTCACCCTTTGAGCCAATCTCGTTGAACATCATATCGAATGATTCACCAAGCATAGAGATTTGTCCGTTGAGGGTCTTTGCTCCCTCGGAGGACATACCAAAAAACTTACCACCTGCGCTCGTAGCAGAAATGAAAGCGTCCTGCACCATCTTGGAAGTGATAGCGCCCTTAGACATTTCCTCCTTGAGTTCACCTATTGATTTGCCTGTCTTATGCGCTATTTCCTCCAATGGGTTGAAGCCTGCATTGACCATTTGCCATTTTGTTACCCTACGGGCTTTTTATCCCATAGCTCTTATAGTTTCCTATAAGTTCAGCATACATTTTCACCCTCGATTACTCGGTGGGGTGTCGGATACTCGTGGAGGGATTATATTTATTCACCCTCTATGCGTTACACTGTTCGCAAGCCTTTCGCAATCTTGCGCCTTAGCTCGGTATTGGCATGCTCCTTTCAGAGTTTAGCGTTCACCGATTTTACCCGATAATTATAATAGGTATTCCTACCTATCACGCCACACATTTTAGCAAGTCTTGTCCCATCAATTTTCCTGCACTACTCATCTGCGAAAATGCCAGCGCAAGGGAGTTGAATTTCCCCGTGTCACCCATTGAAATATCTCCAATGGCTTTAAGGTAGTCGATAGACTTTTCCGCTTCGATACCAAAAGAAGTCATCATCTGCACCGCACCTACCATATCCTTTGTATTCAGTGGAGATGCAAGGGCATACTCCTTGATTTGCCCCATGATATTGTTCAGCTTTTCTTCATTGCCACCTAAAAGTACTTTAAGCGATGTCTCCATGCTTTCAAACTCGGCACGCACGGAGATAATACGGCTTGCAAGCTCTTTCAGCCCCATACCACCCATAACGGTTGCTGCAATACCTTTCATCTTTGAAGTCAGCAAATCCATTGTCTGCGCTGTTCCTCCACCTTCTTGTCTAAATGCTTTATATTCATCATTCAACTTTTTTACGGATAGGCGTGCGGTAGCTTGTTCTTGTGTAAGACCGAATAAGGCAGCTTTTTCCTCTTCGAGCGCACATTTTGCGGATTTCCATTCAGCGAGTTTGCCATCTGCTGACATCGGGCTGTACTTTTTTGCATCACGATACGCATCGCCTAACTTCTTAACATCGGCTGCAACGTCCTTTACTACGGCTTTCTGGGCGATAATCTTCTCAGTGAAGTCATTTACTCCTTGTGAGGCAGCGTATATTCTTTTCCTGAAATCCGTCTCCATTGTGGCGGAAGCCTGTGCTATCTTACCTGTAACGCTGTTCAGCTCCTTTGATGTCTGCTGGAGCTTACTGTTTAGGTTGTTGAAAGCAACAGGGTTCTGAACTGCGTCTGTATTGCCAATAGACCTTTTCAAACGTTCTATTTCCTCTCTAAGCCGCTGTACTTTCTCCCACTCGGCTTCAATTTTAAATGATAATTTTGCCATAATCGTTTTATTTTTTATTTCTACGTTTTGCCATATCCTTACCACTGATGGTTTTTACCACGTCTCCATACACCTCATGCTGTTTGTCCTTCTGCATAATGATGAGGTTACGGTATGGAATTTTATTAACTACGTCGTCATACGTAAGATGCAAGCTATCCACGAATGACGCTATCTGCCCCAATAGGGTGCGGTTGCCGACTATCTCGGACTTGCTGCCAGCAGGCTTGCGCTCCTCGTCAAACTGGCAGCAGTCAAGAAAGGGTTGATACCTACTAAATCAAAAGCAATGGTAAGTGCTTTTACGACCTCCTCTAACGTTCCCTTGGATAACTCTGTATTCAACGACTGATTACCTTTGATAAACCACGACAGAGCCTTTGCGTATGCCTTGCAGTCCTTTGCGGAAAGCAGCATGTCTTTCAGTGTTCCTTGCTCACCCAATTCCAAACCGCTGATACATGAGATAGCCCCTGCGAGCTTATGAATAGTCGGCGGCTTAATTGGATATGCTTTGCCGTTCACATACACGATGGTGTAATCCGCACCAAGGATTGCGTCAGACACCAATTTACTTGCTTTACTCATAATAAAAATGAAAAGGGGTGGAGGTGGTCTAAAATGCCACGTTCCACCCCTATGTTATCCTACAATCTTTTTACACTATGCACCAGCCTTGACGACGGAAGAATCAAACCAGTATTCGGGTGCTACTGCATCAACGGTTGGCTCTAACTCCGTACCTACTACTGGCAATCCTACTGCTTTGTCAGTCGTTGCCTCACGTGCAGCGATGTCTGCACGAGGGATGACGATATACTGGTCGTCCTCGGTAAGTCCTACAATACACTTCTCGATATTAACCTTTCCAGCAGCACGCTCCCATGATGTTTCAGATGCCGTGCCACCCAACAGGTCAGCCTTGGTCTGATAGTCATATTCGCCAAGTGTGAAGTTCATCTTCACCTCTCCCATCTCCTTGTCAGAGCGATAAGGCTTTCCTGTCAGCTGGTTTTTAAAGACAGTCTTGTTAGCTTCCGCTTCCTCAAGCGTCCATGTGTCCTGATGAACATTCTTAACCTCGGTGAGGTCCTTCAATAGTGCGAAGAGTGTTGCGCCAGTAACCTTGGCTGTAATCTTTGACGTGTCGCCGTACCACAGTTTCTTTATGTTCACGGCTGTAATAGTCTTTCCCATAATCAAATCGTATTTAAAACGTTAAACAATAATCTACAATTAACAAAATGACACTTCAAAGCTGTGTCCGCTTCAATGGTAATAGTATTCGCCTCATAATGATATGTCGTTCCGTCGAACTTGTTTGTTACGCTTCTGAACATCTTCTTCGCCATACGCTCCAACTCTTTTAATCGGATTGTGTTTGCAAGATTGTCTCTAAGGTCAGGAACACACAGGTTGACTTCAACAAAGCATTTTTCCCAGTATTTCTCTGGAGTCTGCCCTTTGACATGGATTGTGATGCGCTCATCGGTCAGCTCCCCCATGATGGTCTTGCCGAAAGGCACAATCTTTATTCCAAAGGATTTGCAATCCCGATAGAGAATGTCCGCTATGTCGGTGGTTACTATCATTCAAATATATCTTTCAATTTCTTTTCCGCTCTCAATGCTGGACCGCTCAATACGTCAAATCCCTTTGCCTCTACATAAGAAGCATAGTTGGCAGTATTGCTTAGCGTGAGTCCATCTTTGTCGGTTTCATACTCATTGGAGGATTCGAGGTTTCCCGTTCGGTTATTGTAGGTGTGGTTTGCTTTGGCATCCTCAACGGCTTCTTCACCGACATTAGCCATTATGCTTTCAACCTCCCGTTCACCGTCATCGAAGAACTTGTCCACATCAGAAAAATCGCCGTTCACAACCATAGTTCCGAATAGTTAAAGAAGTTGGTTTTCTTTGTGATATAGACTTTCCCCTCGCCTCTTACGATGTCGCCCTCAAGACACCTTGCCTCCGCTCCAGCCTTGACATCTACTCTCATCTCACATACCACATGGTAGTTTGGGCGATATACCTCGCCATTAGCAGATTGGAACTCCTTGGTGGTGTTGTCATCACAACGACATTTGCACAGCGTCTTCCAACTCACACCACCCGTATTAGGGATAGGATGCCCAAATTCATCCTCTTGAAGAGGTGTCACTACTTTTACCTGTAGAATGTGTGGAGCGTACATCATAGGAAACGGATTTTGGGCTTATTGTCGTTGAGTTCATCCTCTAACCCGTACTTCCTACACAACATCGAATAGTAACTCTTTATGCCTTCAATATTCCACGACATAGAAAAACCGCTCTCACTGATAGAGGTAGCACGAAGTAGGAGGGAGGGAATGAAGCGAGCCATAGCCACAGATACAGAGCCGATGCAGTCTTGGCTTACTTCTTCCTCCAAACCCATGTTAGCATTGAGGGACATATCCAACAAGTCAGCCTCCGACACTTGTATGCCGAAGGACTGAAACTTGTCTGATATGTACTCTTTGAGCGTCATTAAGCGTTCACCTTAGATAGGTCAATGTTCGTAATCATCGTTGGGTCGGCAATCTGCGGAATCCACTCTGCGGTGTACTCGAGATAGCGTCCGTTGTGGTCTCGGTTGGAAGCCACCAGCATGTCGCCAGCACCAGCAGGAGTGTAGTTCATGCCTGGAACTGGGTCAGTAGCTTCGTATGGAGTGTGGAATCTCATATAACCTACCTTATCTTGAGGAAGCAGTGTAATGAAACCATCAGCATATACTTGAACGTTTTTGCCGTTCTGTTCCTTAACATAGTCCTCCTTGATTTCGATTGCTGGCAGACCGATACCTGTGAACAACTGCGATGCAAGGTCGGAAGTAACCAATCCTGTGGATAGATACATCTGATTCTGACCGAGCTGCATTTTGAACATTTCGGGTCAGTCGTAAAACCCAGTTGCACCCCTCTCCCCTCATGCACATAATTTCATAAGCCTGTAAAGGAAGAAAGGAATATCCGTTACTCCCCTGA
>QWCB01001523.1_pt1 | contig 21961 bp, 37 predicted proteins | sample 1972511 | NCBI WGS metagenome assembly QWCB01 (sample SAMN09866719, study PRJNA288562) | Human gut metagenome isolate term5_stool, whole genome shotgun sequencing... | isolation source: gut | host: Homo sapiens | place: USA: California | reverse complement strand
CGAGGTGGTACATACCAAAGTACCGAGTAATAAAGACCCGAATAAAGAGGTCACTTTCGCCAACCTTGGCGATAAGTCTCCGGCAGATGGTTTTGATACCGAGCCTGTCGCTCGTGCGTTGACCATTGGGCGTGGCGGTAACACTGTGGCTCCGAAAGCAACCACCAAAACGCAAACCTCTTCTGCTCCTGCCAAAACCGGACTGGACATCGACGCACTGTTGGGTTAAGCAATCAGCCGGGAGGGGCAAACTCCTCTCCCGGATTTTTAATAGGAGGTGTCGCATGACAGATAATGTCGATCACCCGGCGCATTATAAGACCGGGAAATTCGAGTGCATTGAGGTAATGCTCGAGACACAGGGCGTGGAAGCCACGAAGGACTTCTGTGTGTGCAATGCTCTCAAATACATTTACCGACACAGGGGTAAGAACGGTGTTGAAGACATTAAGAAAGCCGATTGGTACTTGAAGAAGTATCTTGAATTGGCGAAATCACAGGAGGAAAAAGCATGACGATCAATGAATATCAGGTCGAAGCTCTCCGCACTGCGGCTGGCATGAACCACCCGAACAGTTTTGAAGCAGAGCGCAGCCTTCACAGACAGGAGGATGACGTATGACACTGGCAGAACGTATTGAGAAATTCAATAGTCTCGTGGGTGACATTGTTCCCCCAGATGTCAAGAAAGATCTATTAGATAAGGGGTTCTTCGTCGCTCCTGCAAGCACCAAGTATCACGGGAATTACGAGGGCGGTCTGTTCGACCATTCGTGCGCCGTGATGGAAACTCTCGTAGACCTTACAGAGAAGAATGATCTCAAGTGGGAAAATCCCGGTAGCCCATACATCGTAGGTATGTTTCACGACCTCTGTAAAATCGACCAATATAGAGGGAGTCGTTGCAAAGATGGTGTATTGTACAGCCGCATTGTCGAGTGGGAATACAACCAGGACACATTACTTAAAGGGCACGGCGATAAATCAGTCATGCTGTTGTCGCAGTATTTTCAGCTTACCGAGGAGGAAATCATGTGCATTCGGTATCACATGGGAGCTTTTTGCGACCAGGCCGAGTGGAGTGATTACACCCGCGCAATTCATTCCTATCCGAATGTATTGTGGACACACCATGCTGACATGATCGCTGCACATGTTCACGGAGTATAAGGAGACAGATATGTACAAATTGAAAAACGATAACGGGAAAGTTAGAGCACTTCTGAAAACCGGTAAGGATATGGTGTCGACCGAACTATCCTTCTTTTCCGCCCAACATATCATTGACCATGGCGAGCAAGGGGTGTCACCATTCAGTGATTATCCTATTGCCGTTGATGACAAGTGGTATTTTGCAGGGGAACGGATTCGCCAAAAGCGTAAAAGTGCCTCGAAGTCGGAGGATAAAAATGGCTAAAGCGTTTTATTCCGAGTATGTCAAACATTGTTTGCGGTTCTATGCACGGCACGCTGACCCGGTGTTTCGCAACGACATTGATCGTTATAACTGGAACGCATGCGAAAGTGCATTGAGGTTATATTCTGGCAAAGAAAGAGGAATGCTCCTGGAAGTGTATAGAGGCACAGACACGATACCCGATAACATCTACAGGGTTTCGACGATGGCGAATGTGTCCCAGGACACTTTATGGAAACTAATTACTGAGCTCGAGCGTGAGGTGGCAAAGCGGCGTGGTTTGTTATGACAATATCCCTGAGGAATTGAAGAATCTTAACCAATGGGTGTGCGCGACGGATGATAGCAAAGTTCCCATGAAAGCATGGGAGAACAAAGCTGCTTCTTCAACCGACCCGGAAACATGGTCTGATTTTGAGACTGCTCTCAAATCGTATAACCAACACTATTATGACTACTGCGGTTTTGTTTTTGCGGACAATGGCTACGTCGGAATTGACATTGACTGCGGCTACGATGAAGACGGCCTTATGAATTTCCTCGGTGCTGATATTGTCGGCAAATGTCACAGCTACACGGAGAAATCCCGGAGTGGGCGTGGATTCCACATTCTCCTCCGGGGTGATCTCCCCTTTAAGGGAAAAAACAACCTTTCTGGTGTGGAGATTTATAAAGCGTCTCGATACTTTATCATGACCGGAGATACACTTCTTTATCGGGAAATCATCGAGAATCAAGAAGCGATTGATTATGTTGTGCAAACATACTTTCCAGAAGTTCGTGAGAGCGCAAATGACACGCTTTTTAAGCGAGACAAGATATATTCACCCAGCTGGGAGGAACCCGTCGCAAATGGGCGCATACGGCTTCGTCCTGCCTACCCGAGAATTCCAGATGGGAGTCGTAACATTTGTCTGACATCTCTGGCCGGTGTGCTTCACAATCAAGGCTACACTAAATCTCAGATTTACGATGAGTTGTTGTACGCTAATACTGCTGCTTGCGACCCTCCGCTTGATAAATACGAATTGCGTACTATATGTAATAGCGTTACAAGGTACAAACGATGAAAGGGAAATCTATGAATAAATGTTTATGCCCGCTTCTAACGGCGGGCACTCAATCCTACATGGTTTGCGAAAAAGAAAAATGCGCATGGTGGATTGAACCAAAGCAAGTTTGCGCATTGACCATTCTTGGTAAGAAGGCGGGTGAATCGAAATGAATATCAATGATGTTGAAGTTCACAGAGGTGAAATTTTTTACATACTGAATGGAGAAACAGGGCACACTGGTTCAGAAATGATGATCTCTCAAGGGAGACCCGGTGTGATTGTTTTCAATGATATTGGGAACAAAAATGCTTCGATTGTATCTGTTGTGTTCTTAACCACGAAAGTTAAAAACTCAATGCCCACTCATGTACCGATTAAATGCAAGTGTCCTTCTATTGCCATGTGTGAGCAGGTCTATACGATCTCCAAAAAAAGGATAGGGGATTACATTGGCAAACTCACCGATGAAGAAATGGCGGCAATCAATGAGGCATTAAGCGTCTCCCTGGGTATTCATGGGTCTTTAATTTCTAAACACGAAAAAACTTATGAGGAACTGCAAATCGAGTGTGATATGTACCAAAAATGGTACAGAGACATACTTGAAGTTCTTAAAATGAGGTGATAGGTAATGCAAGAACTTTTCGAGACACGCAACGGTCGTGTCATTATGGACGAGGAATTATCCTCGAAGATGTATCTAATTAAGCAGTATCACCCCGAGAAAGCAGACGAGACAAGCTCCGGTTTTGAGTGGTCTGAAATGGGCATGGCAAACCTGTTCGGCTTGCTCTACTCCCACGAAGCACGGTATTGTCCCGAGCATAAGAGCTGGTACACCTACCATGAGGGGTCGTGGCGCAAGGACGAAGGTTCTATCCTCGTTTCAGAGAAAATCAAAGATTTCGTCCGGCTGATGATTCTCTACTGCGGAGAAATCGAGGACGATGACACCAGGAAGTCCTACACCGGGTTCGTCAACAAGATGGGTGATCGGCGCATGCGTGACAGAATTCTCAAGGACGCTACAGGGGAACTTCGTATCTCTGCTGTGCAGTTCGACGCAGACCCCTACCTCATTAACTGTCTTAATGGTACATACGACCTCCGGGACTACTCGTTCCGTGAGCATAGCTGGAAGGACTTTCTTACAATGCAGACCGCTTTCAGCCACACGATTTCTCGTGATATGAAATGCGAACGCTGGGAGAAATTCATTGCCGAGGTCACGCAGAATGACGCGGACAAAGCTGATTTTCTCCAAAGGGCTCTTGGTTATTCCATGTTAGGCGTCAGCAACGAGGAATGCATGTTTATTCTCTATGGCAAAACCACTCGTAACGGTAAGTCCACTTTGCTCAACACTATCGAGACTATGCTCGGTGACTATGCCAAGGTTGCCCCGGTTGGTATGATTTGTCGTGGAGAACGTCAGAAGGACGCAGAATCCGCCAGCCCTACCTTGGCAGGATTGAAAGGCAAACGCTTCGTCACCATGGCCGAAAGCAATGAATACGGAAAGCTGGATGAGGAGAAGATCAAGCAGCTTACAGGTGGTGAGGAAATCTCCGCTCGTGCGCTATATCAGTCGGCAATAACATTCAAGCCGCAGTTCACCCTGTGGCTTTCCTGTAACGACCTTCCGATGGTGACAGACAAGTCTCTGTTCGCTTCCGAGCGTATCAAGGTGGTGGAGTTTAACCGCCACTTCTCCCCGGAGGAACAAGACACTCACCTCAAAGACGAGCTGTGCGAACAGTCCAGCATGAGCGGCATTTTCATGTGGCTGGTGCGTGGGTATATCCACTACAAGGAACGTGGACTTGCAATGAGTGACAGTCTGAAATCGGTTGTCACCAAGTACGAGCGTGATAATGACCTCGTGTTGCAGTTCCTCGAGAACCGCTGTGAGCGTGTCCCGGAGGAAAACTCGCCGACCGTTATCAAGGCAAAAGACCTGTACAACGCTTTCAAGATTTGGGCGAAGTCCGAGGGTGCGTATATTTTGTCAGCTCGTAAGTTCAATTCTGAAATGGAGCGTCACACGGAGTGGTTCGACAGGAAATCGACCTCGAGCGGATATGCGACTTATTGTGGTCTGAAATTGAAGGAGGTGCTGTAATGAGCGACTTAAAGATTTTTACTGATAATATTGAGCCTACAGCTCTGAATCAGATTTACACCCTTATCAAACAACCAGCGTTTGCAGATTGCAAGGTTCGTATCATGCCCGATGTTCATGCTGGGGCTGGTTGTGTCATTGGCTTTACGGCTGATTTAGTTGATAAGGTCATTCCGAACATCGTTGGTGTTGATATTGGTTGCGGTATGCTAACCGTGGAACTTGGTAAGATTGACATTGATTTTGATAATCTTGATGAGACTATCCGGGAAAATGTACCGAGTGGTCATGAGGTGAACGAGACCACTGTTTATCCTACCGAGGTGATTGAAAATCTTCGGTGCTACAAGGCACTCAAAAACCCAGAACGACTGGTTCGTTCCATCGGTTCTCTCGGAGGTGGAAACCATTTTATTGAGATTGACACAGATTCCGACGGTGTGAAGTACCTTGTGATTCATACTGGTAGCCGCAATTTGGGAAAACAGGTTGCCGAATACTATCAGAATCTTGCCATTGAAACCATGCAAGGTAAGGACGAACTCATTGCTATGCAAGAGAAACTGATTGCCGACTATAAGGCGCAAGGGCGTAAAGCAGAGATTCAGAAAGCGATTGCCGAGCTTCATAGGAAGTTCTCACCGAACCCTCTTGGGATTCCGAAGGAACTGTGCTACCTCACAGGAAAGCACCGGGAAGATTATCTCCACGACATGAAAGCGTGTCAGCATTTTGCGGCAATCAACCGATATGAAATCGCAAATCGAATCGGCAGCAGTTTGTTCGGAAGTGACATCGCCTACTGGGATTTGCCGATGTTTGAGACCGTTCATAACTACATTGAGTTTGGGACAAACATGGTTCGTAAGGGGGCTATCTCTGCGAAAGCCGGTGAAAAGCTCCTCATTCCTATCAATATGCGTGATGGTTGTATCATCGGTATCGGCAAGGGTAATGAGGATTGGAACTATTCAGCACCTCATGGTGCGGGTCGAGTAATGAGCCGCAGTAAGGCGAAAGAGCTGGTTTCTCTCGAGGAGTATGAGGATTCCATGAAGGGTATCTTCACCACATCTGTCAGCCATTCCACCATTGATGAAAGTCCGATGGCTTACAAGACGATGGGGGAAATCATTGCCAATATTGCGGACACCGTAGAGGTCGTGAACATCATCAAGCCCGTGTACAATTTCAAAGCAAGCGAATAAGGAGGTGCTGTAATGATTGCTTTAGGAAACTATTATTATTTCATGGCAAGAGATGTGGAATACATCGAAGCTCGGAAATGCAATAGCGTTCCATACCCATACAAAATAACGGTATGCTTTCGTAGCGGACACAAGATATCTATGGCATATATGAACGAAGAAGATTGGCAATTTGAACGAGCAGAGCTTGTTCGGCAACTCAAAAAACTACTAAAAGCACAAGTGGAGGAAGTGAAATAATGGCACGATATTTCAAAGTGGTTGAAATCGACCGCGACAGTTTCATCGGAGCAATGGGTGAAGATTTGGACTGTTGCCAGTTGTATGGTGTATGTGACGGCATTGGTTATGTTGCCGTGGACGATACCGAGGAGGACGAAATAACCGTTTCTCTCGACATTTTTGAGGAGGTATGACAATGTTCATTTTGCTCACAGGTACGAATACAGAACAGGTACTTGTAAATCTAAACCTCGTCACTGCTATTGCTTGTGTACAGGGTAATAACACTGTCTATTTTACTGGCGGGGATTATGTCATGGTTACGGAGTCTATTGAGGACATTTACGAGCGGATTCAGTCCGCAGAAAAGAGGTACAGAAAATGACGATACCCGAAAAACAGGAATCGGCAAGTGTATCAAGACATGGTGAGAGAAATAACTATAAAGGAGAAATTGACGAATGAAAGTCACTAAATGCACTGGTGAAGGACAAGGCTCATGCAAACGCTGTCTCGATAAAGGTAAATGGAATAGAATGTGGATGTGTTTTCTATATAAGATTGAGGGTTACGAGGGGTGCTATTGTTCCGATTGTATAAAAGAAATCTTAAAGGAGAATATGAACGATGAATGCACGACAAAAAGCGAAGAAATATAAGAGACAATGTGAACTTTTGAAGTCGATAATATCAGCTACAAAAGTTCAGCCTTGTGTAGGCAATCAACACTCGATTGTGACTTTGAGAGCTGAATCGTTGGTTGATTTGGAAGAGCTATATCAAATCTCTGCCAGTGAAGAATGTGAAACATCCATGCTGAATAAAATGCTTGCCACACAACTATTACATCATATTTTGAATTATGCGAAAATTGAAATTTGCGGAAATCCGTATGGCTATTCTGATGAGGCCCTTATTAGAGCCACGATGAAAGTTGTCGATATGCGTAGGGAGGGATAGATATGGTGAGAGGTATAAATATGGATATGGTTTGCAAATGTGGCGGCAAGGAGTTTTTCACTGAGAAACATGGTAATCAGACCGGGCTTTACTGCTCTGCTTGTGGTAAGTGGCAGAAATGGCTCAAGAAAGACGAGATACGACTTTTCAATCACGGTGTCTTGGACGGCTGGATCAGTGTAAAGGACAATCTTCCAGATACGTTTAGAACTGTGATTATATACACGGAATGGGGAGGTGTGTGCAGAGGATGGTATAACCCAGAACTACAAGTTTGGTTTAATCTATATGGAACAGCAGTTAGGTCTGTCACTCGTTGGCGAGAGCTGCCCGACCCGCCGAGAATGGGAAGGGGAATAAAGAAATGAAAGCATACGACATTAGAAATAAGTATGACGGAGTTATTACAGAAGTGATTTTTGCGGAAACAGCAGGAAAGGCAAAAAGTTACGCTCTTGCGCACTGTGAGTCTTTCGAGGACTGTTGTTTCTGTGACTTAGATGCAAGCAGAAATCCACAGATTGACAAATATTACACAGACGGAAAGCGAAAAATGGATTGGTTCAATCAAAAAGACCGTCTTGCACTTGTAAAAGAGTGTGGCTTTGAGTGTGACGATGAGTGCTTTGATAGTGGCGAATGTGAAAAATGTATTGCAAAAAAATACTGCGATAGGTATGAAGTATATCTTGAAAGCGAGGCGGAGAAATGAGAGATATACTTTTTAGAGGTGAGCGAGAAGACAACGGCATAAAGAAAGAGATCAATGACCTTGTTAGTGAGATCATAAGACGAGTTCAGAAAAGACGATATAGTAGACTACGAACCGCTGTTATAGAAGAACTCAATAAACTCCCATTGAGCGGCAAGAGAAAGTATAAGTGCTATATCTTGATTATGGAGTCGGAGTTTGATGTAGCTGTGACGATATTTGAGCACCCGGTTGATGGAGCGCACCTTTGCATTATTCGTGATGGGATTTGTCATATTTTCTTTGACGAAAAACAGCCGTTCAATGTTGCAATTCCGAAAGGCCGCCAGCAGAGTAAAGCAAAGCCGCTCGTTAAGTTGAAGGCCACGACATTCGAGGATTTTTGTCTCAATCAGGTAAACTGTAGCAGTTGCCCGGAATCTATCGGCCCGTATCACTGCCGACTATTTCCTGACAATAACTGGGAAGGCAGACTGAATAAGTTGTACAGAAGTGAAGATGGGCGGCTTTTGTTCACAAAATATAAAAAATACACGCAAAACGGCCTTTTGAAGTAGTTAAAGTAGTTGTTCTGAGCGTTTTGCGTATAACTTCCTCTATATACGCGCGTACTTAGTAAAAGTTACACGCGAAAACTTGTTTTTAACTACTTCTACTACTGCAATAAGAATAATAATAAGGAGACTGAATTTGAGCAATAATACTAAAAAGCAAGGAGACTGTATGGAAAATTCTAAGGAGACTGTTTCGGCTAAGGAGACTGTTTCGTCAAAAAAGAAAAAATGTAAACCGAGGGGTGGCAACTCTCCTGTGATCGGTACGAATGGGTATAACCTTGATTCGGGGGATAATGCAAAGTTCTTGAGTGTAAATATGGAGTTGTTCAATATGCCGAACATTGATATGAGAAACGCAGAGGAGGTGCAGCAACGACTTTCCGACTATTTTGCGTTGTATGCCAAAGCAGATATGAAACCGACTGTTGCCGGTATGGCTATGGCGTTGAATGGTATGAGTCGGCAGACTTTGTGGGCTATTACTCATGACGCACCTACAGGAAGTACGGGGTATAAGACTGCGTTGCCGCCAGGCATAACCGACCTCATTAAAAAAGCGTATTTTTTGCTCGAAAATTTGTGGGAGTCCTACATGAATTCCGGCAAGGTCAATCCTGTGGCCGGTATCTTCCTGGGCAAAAACAACTATGGCTACCAAGACAAGACCGAGCATGTCATTACGCCCAATCAGAGAGATGATAGCGACTATTCGGTAGAGGAGATCAAACGTCGTTACATAGCCCCGGACTCTGAACGACTATCAGAGGGAAACTCTGAGAAGTCTAACGACTAAGAAATGTTGCGACTATGGCACAGCGACTATAAAAACGACTATCGACTATAGACTAACGACTATCAACTGCCGCTCCGGGAAGAATTTTCCCGCGGGCGGCGTTCTTTTTGACGGTAAAATTTTCAAAAATTATGTGATCCATGCAGCGGGCGTTATATACAGGATATTATATTATTTACATTATATGCGGTTGGCGTTCCGGGGCAGCCTATACAATGCAAATAGGATTATAGGCTAACACAAAAAAGATAAAATTTTATCTGAAAAGTGTTGACATTCAATCCGGAAAGTGTTATAGTATAACCATAGTAAGACAAGAAACAACACGGAACGGATTATACAGGAGGTCGTATTATGAACGAATACATTAAACAGGCTAACGAGTTTTTAGCAAAGGCAAACGCCACCATTAAAATTGAATTTTCTGGACTGGCTGTTAATAGACAGTGGGAGGAAAAGAAAAAGCGTTGTTTTTACGATGTAACCATTACTACACCACACGGGAGCATGAATTTTGATTTTTGGGATTCTATCCATAATACAGAGATTCAGCAAATAACCCTTGAACAATGGGCGAGAAAACATCATTTAGATGTGTATTATTACCGTGATAAGGTACAGGCACAAAAGCAATTAAAAGCCGCCAAAGAAGAAGCAAAGCCCACCGCTTACGATGTATTAGCGTGTCTCACGAAGTATGACCCCGGCACTTTTGAAGATTTTTGCTCTGATTTCGGATATAACGAGGACAGCAGAACCGCCGCGCAAATTTATTTTGCAGTAGTCAAGGAATATAAACAGCTTTCCCGAATCTTCACCGCCGAGCAAATGGAAGCATTACAAGAAATCAATTAAAGGAGGTTTTCATCATGAAAAAAGAATTTCAAGCGGTTTTTCAGCTCACAAAAACAATTATTTTTGAAGTGAAATATTACACATTAAGCACCAACACCGCCCCATATTTTGCAACATCGGCGGCGAAGTTTTGCAGAAATAAGCGAGATTTCACCCAATGCGGACAGGCTCAAAAGTCGCTTTTGCGTGGTTTCCCGGTTGCTATGCAGTTTTTCAAAAAATGGGATTCCTCACACTGCAAAGACCTAACCCCGGAGCAATACGAGGAAATGCGGCGAGATTTGGAGAAGTTGAAAGAGCAATATAATTTTATTCTTGAGGAGCTGGACGAAACAAAACGCCCTTATTCCCCGCACTTCTCATTTTATAGGCTGGCAGAGTGGACAAAGCAAGAGCCGAAGAAAAGGAGGGTTATATAAATGTATAGTTATTTTAGCAACACCCTGGAAAGAGTGAGCAAGCGAAAAGCAGAGAAGTTATATAACATGGGCTTTGACGTCGTTTGCGCCCCTTGTAAAATGCGCCCGGAGGGTTCACCGTTTGCCATGGGATCTACTGCAAATATAGCCCGCTGCAATAGCGATTTTATAGGCTTTTGCAATTCCTTCATGTACTATAATTGCAGCGCGGAAACAGGGCGGTATATTTCTTTCTATGCGCCCCGGGGAAAGATCGTTATACACTTAGAATTTGCGGACGGGTCCAATCCGTATATATACCGCGGTGCGCCCTTGGCGTGCCTTGAAGAGTTGGCCCGTTGGGATAAATGCTATAATATTACGCTTTTGAAACCGCATTTTTATAAATTGGAGGTAAAATAATATGACGCGCTTTGAATCGCTTTGCAATGAATACCGCGAAAATAAGCGTTTAATTGAAGAATTAACCGCAATGAACGAAAACATCAAGAATGATATTTTAGATATTATGGGAAACGATCAAACACACGTCGAAGGGACGGCAAAAGTCTCAAATAAAACAGTTATTTCAAGTCGTTTTGATTCAACCGGATTTAAGAAAGCATACCCGGAATTATTCGCGGTATACAGCCGGGAAACAAGCTATAAAAGATTTTGTGTACTGTAAAGGGGGTTTTATTATGACACATTATAAATTTGTATCGTGGGACGTTCCCGCATTCGAAACGGTTTTAGCTGGACGTATTCCGGCGGCGTTGCTTGCCGCCGATAATGGAAATTTACAGCCGTTGAAAGATTTACACATTGCAACGCAAACCCCGGTTTATAAATGTTCCGGTTGGTGTGTTCCTTTTGCGGAATATATGCGCCGCTTTTGGGTGAAAACAAAATATTACGGCATTATTGAAATGTACGCATTAAATAAAACAGATATTAGAAAAGAATTAAAAAGCAATGTGATTGAAATTATAGAGGTTAAAAAGAATTGATCATTTTATGTATTTTAATCTTTCCGTTTATGGTATTATCGGAAATAATAAAGCAAAGCAGCTAAAAATAACCGCTCCCGGGACCGTCCGGGGGCGGTTGTTTTATGTGCGGTTACTTGCATGCAGTAAATGTAAATTTTAATCATAATTAGACGCACCCGCCCGCGTATTAGCTAATATAAGCTAATGCAGCGGGCTTTTTATTTTATGTGCATTCCGTGGTATTAGCTAATTATAAAAGCCGCTTTGCGGTAAAATATAAAGGCGTGGCGGCATACCCCCGGGGGGGATATGAGCGGAGGGCAGAGGCCGTAGGGAGTGCCGTAAATTCCCCAAAAAATTAAAAAGAACCTATAAAAGATAAATTATTATCCTATTAGTGTTGACGTTCCCGCTCTACCGTGCTATACTTGTGTCACAAACAACAAACAGGAGGTCAAAACATGGTTGAGAATAACATTGAAGTTGATGTAAAGGTAAAGCTCCTCGAAGCCGGGAAGACACAACAGCAGTTGGGTGAAGAAATCGGTACTACTGGACAGTACATCAACCGAGTTCTCAAAAAGAATGGTGGAATCGTGAACGATACTTTCGTTAAAATGATGGACGCTCTCGGTTATGACATCGTTCTCACCTACAAAAAGAAGGAGTGAAGTAGTTAAAGTAGTTGAAAACAGCATTTTGCGTGTAACTTCCTCTTAGTACGCGCGTATATAGCAAAAGTTACCGCAATTTTTGATTTTCCACTACTTTTACTACTTGAGGGGGTAATTATCTCATGAAAGCGGCAATAGGGTACATTCGTGTGTCAACGGAGGAGCAATCGCTTGATGATAAGTTTGGAATTGATGTCCAACGAAATGCAATTTTAGAATATGCGAATGAACATGACTATGAAATCGTGGACTGGTGTACAGACACTATCAGTGGCGCAAAGGACAATCGGCCGGAATTGAATAAAATCCTGTATCAGTCCGATGTTTTGCCTCGTCACGAGGCGGTAATTGTATTCAAGAATGATCGGGTGGCTCGTGATACGAAATTGTATTTCTATTATTTCTATACACTCGAAAAGCGAAACGTCAAACTACTATCTACAGAGGAGCATTTTTCTGAGGGCGATGATTTTGCAAATATATACCGCTCTTTGCTAATGTTTGTTGCAGAACAGGAACGCCGAAATATCGCATTGCGCACAGGAAGAGGACGATCTCTAAAAGCCAAATGCGGTGGGTACTCAGGCGGAAATAAGCCATACGGGTACACCAGTGTGGATGGCGTCCTTGTAGTTAATCCCGATGAAGAGCCGATTGTAGAAATGGTGTTCCGAGAACACGATCGAGAAAAAGCAACGCTCTTGGATATATGTGATTTATTGTATGAAGAAGGGTATAGAACGCGAAAGGGTAAGAGGTTTCAACCTTCTACGATACGAGGAATATTGGCTAATCGTCCTTTTTATGAGGGCAAATATAAATACGGAGATGTGGACTGGGTGCAGGGTGTGCACACGCCTATTCTCCCATTGGAGGTAGAGCAATGAAGAAAATCCTATCAATCCTATGTGCCGCAATGATGGTGTTAGGTCTCACTGCCTGTGGTACTGAATCCCAACACACTATATCGTATGTCAGCGGTGAGAAAGTCAATGTGGTTGACCGAGACTGCGTAGCGGTTTACACACGATACACGAATGGTAGTGACGAAACAGCTATCCCGGCTGATTATGTTACAGTCAAGGCGTTTCAGAACGGTGCCGAAATCCCTTGTATTGTACCAACAGGTGAAAAAACCAATGGTTATATTCAGTGTGATTCCAGCGTACAAAGCGGCGTGACTGCCGATGTGGTATGGTTGTTCCAGTTGAACGATGATTCTACGGTATCGGTTGAGTTCTCTGACGGTACGAAAGTCGAGATACCGCTATCGGAGAAATGAGCCTATGAAGATTGTATTACTGGTACTGGCGTTCCCGGCGGTTGTCCTGTGGGAATGTATGAAAATGAATGAGCGTGCTCACCATCGAGGGAGACGCAGACGAAGAAAATAAAATATTATGATTGTATAGAAGGTGCGTTATCGCACAGAGATTAAATTCTCTGAACGGTAACGCACTTCTTTTTGTTTGGAGGTAACTATGGAGCAATTACTTGAAATTATCTATCAGAGGTTCAAGAGTGGCGATTTGAAAGCTGGCGAAGACCTCTACAATATGTGCCGGGAAGCTATGAAGACGGACGTATCTCTCGGTGTGAAGTGGCTAAAAATTCTGTCCGAGGACATTTCTACTCAAATAGGTACTTGTCAGAATGAGGAGACGTTGCGAACTTTGTTCGCACTCCATAAACGAGTGCTACTTGCCGCCGCTCCCCATGACTTCGATTCCTACTTGCTTTATGTGGAATGGAATAGAGAACCGGACAAAAAGTTTTATCCACCTCGACGAAAAGTGCTTAAGCGAGTAGTTGACGCTATGCAAGAACTGGCGGATGATAAGCTGGATTTACTGACGGTATCTCTTCCTCCCGGCAGTGGCAAAACAACCTTGGCTATTTTCTTCTTGACTTGGTTGGCTGGTAAGAGACCGGACGAACCAAAATTAACAGGCAGTCACTCAAACGCCTTTATCCGAGGTGTGTACGATGAATGTTTGAGGATCTTGGACAAAAGTGGCGAGTATTTGTGGGGAGATGTTTTTCCGTCGATGTCTGTCTCAAATACTAATGCCAAGGATTGTAGAATTGATGTAGGAAAACGACAGAGGTTTGAAACGCTGGAATTCACTTCTATAGGAACGGGAAACGCCGGTTTATATCGTGCAGCTGACTTACTCTACTGTGACGATTTAGTTTCAGGTATTGAGGTGGCAATGTCAAAAGAACGTCTTGATAAGTTGTGGAATACTTATACGACGGACTTAAGACAGCGTAAAATTGGCGATCATTGTAAAGAACTGCATATTGCCACCAGGTGGTCGGTTCATGATGTGATCGGTAGGTTGGAGCGAGAATATGAGGAGAATTCGCGAGCGAAATTCATTGTTGTACCCGCTCTTGATGATAACGACCATTCCAATTTTGACTATTCTTTTGGCGTGGGCTTTTCTACGGAGTTTTATCATGAGCAAAGGGACATTATGGACGATGTAAGTTGGAGAGCTCTTTATATGAACGAGCCGGTTGAGCGCGAAGGCTTAGTTTACAATGAAGATGAACTGCGTCGTTTCTTTGATTTACCTGCCTCTGATCCTGACGCGATAATCGGGATATGCGACACTAAAGATACAGGTTGCGATTATGCATTTTTGCCTGTGGCCGAAGTATATGGACAAGATTATTATATTGTCGATTGCGTATGCGATAATAGCTTGCCAAATATTGTTGACGCTCGATTAACAGAAATCCTCGTAAGAAGGCGAGTTGGGCTCTGTCGTTTCGAGAGTAATTCGGCTGGTGGCAGGGTAGCTGAGAAAGTCCAAGGAGAAATTAAGAAAAGAGGTGGAATTACCTGTATAACCACCAAATTTACAACGGCTCATAAAGAGACAAAAATCATTGTTAATTCAGCTTGGGTGAAAGAACACTGTTTGTTTCGAGACAAATCTCAGTATAAAAGACAATCAGATTACGGTAAAATGATGGAAATGTTATGCTCATACACTGTTGCAGGGAAGAATAAGCACGATGATGTTCCAGATGGAATGGCTATGTTGGCCGATTATGCTCAGAGTTTTATGAGTAGCAAGGTCGAAGTATTTAATCGCCCCTGGTAACACAAAATATTGTGCAATTATTATTGACAATATCCAAATATTGTGATATAATAATAATGTGTTCAAATGATAATATGAACTATTAACGAACGGGTGCATAACTGCACGAGGATTACTCCTCAAGTGGTTATGCACCCGTTCTTTTTATTTTTCCAAGTTAGGAGGGAGCGATATATCTCACACGATTGATGAAAGTAAAAGCAAGGCGTTAAGCGGCACTCGATTCATGAATGGTAGACGAGTTATCAAAACCAGCGCACCAGTCATTGATTCGGAAAATGTCGCGCATGTCTTTTCAAAGGCGTTTTCAGCTCATGAACTTAATCGTAGTGAGATTGACTACCTCTGGAAATATTACCGCGGAGATCAGCCAATTAAACATCGAACAAAAGAAGTTCGACCTGAGATTTGCAACAAAATTATCGAAAACCGAGCCAACGAGATTGTTTCGTTTAAGGTTGGTTATCTGTGCGGCGAGCCGATTCAGTATGTCAGTAGACAGGGCACGGAGGACATCGTTGATCAAATCAACCGCTTGAACGAGTTTATGTTTGCGGAAGACAAGGCGGCTCAAGATCAAGAGTTAGTCGAATGGCAGATGATTTGCGGCACTGCATATAGACTGGTACTACCTGACGAGCCAGGTGATGAAGACGAGGCTCCCTTTGAACTTTATACGCTGGATCCGAGAAATACCTTTGTTGTTTACTCTAACGAAATCGGCAACAAGCCGATGATGGCGGCGAAGTATTACAAAGATGATTATGGAATCTTGCATGTGTCGATTTACACCGAAACGGACTATTATCTCTTGGAGAACGGGCTTCTTGTAAAATCAGAGCCGCACGCGTTGGGCATGATTCCGATTATTGAATATCCAGCTAATAACGCTCGGCTGGGTGCATTTGAAATCGTACTTCCTTTGCTGGACGCCATCAATAATGTTGAAAGCAATCGAATGGACGGAATGGAGCAATTCATTCAAGCGTTTTGGAAATTTGTTGGTTGCGATATTGACATGGACACATTCGACCAATTTCTCGAGAAAGGTGCCATTATGGTTCCTCCGGATAACAATGGTGGCAAAGTCGATGTTGACTTAATCGTGAAAGAATTGAATCAAACGCAGTCGCAGACGTTTAAGGAAGACTTGTATAGTTCTGTTCTCACGATTTGTGGTATGCCCAACCGCAATGGTGGATCATCTACCTCCGACACGGGTTCGGCTGTACTTCTTCGTGACGGCTGGTCGGACGCTGAGGCGAGAGCAAAAGATTCTGAGAATGTATTTAAGCGGTCTGAGAAAAAAATGCTCAAGTTGGTTCTTCGCATTTGCCGAGACCTCGGCGGACTGACACTTCGTCTTTGCGATATTGACATGAAGTTTACCCGCCGTAATTACGAAGCGATTCAGAGTAAGTCTCAGGTACTTATCTCAATGTTGCAAGAACCGAAGATTCATCCGCAGTTGGCGTTTCAGCATAGTGGAATGTTCTCTGACGCTGAATCTGCTTACGCCATGAGCAAAAAGCATTATGAGGAACAGCAAGAGAAAGAGGCTCATCAGAGTCCGATGAATCAATCTTTAGATAGCGATCCGATAGAGGGCGTTAATTCGGATAATGAGTGATGGAATTAAGCCGAAAGGCTTGATATAAGGTCAGAGAAGACATAAAACACAGTATGACCGTCAGAGAAGACGTAAACCGCAAAATTGTCACAGAAGACATTAAAAGACAGGAGAAGTAATGTATGGTAAAAATTGACACCTCTACAATCGAAGGCTATTCCGATATGACCCCGGAACAAAAAATTGCAGCTCTTGAAGCGTATGAGAGCGCGGAACCGGATTATAGCGGCTATGTGAAGAAGGATGTTTTTGATAAAACCGCTTCTGAACTGGCTGCGAAAAAGAAGGAACTGAATGCAAAACTTTCCGAGGACGAAAAGAAAAGACGCCAAGAACAAGAGGACCGCGAAAAGTTGCAGTCAGCGTATGATCAGCTATTGCGTGACAGCAAAATTTCAAAGTTTAAGGCTGAATTACTTGCCATGGGTTACGAAGACAAGTTGGCTTCTGAAACTGCCGAAGCGATGGTTGACGGAGATAACGATAAGGTTTTTGCTAACCAAAAGAAGCAGTTGGAAGTCGTTCAGAAAGCAGCTCGTGCAGAGGCGTTGAAAAAAACGCCCAAGCCGCAGCCTGATGGTGATGGGAAAGCAATGACATTAACGGAGTTCCGCAAATTGTCACCGCAGGAACGGTATGCATTTGCTGAAAAGAATCCAGAGGACTACAAAGCCCTCTACAACACTGATACAGGAGGCAATGAGTAATGGCTCATAAAGTTTATGACAATTTCTATCTCTCTAACGAGATCGAAGATCAGTTTAATTCCCACCTTGATTTACAGCAGTTCTGTACTGTTGATAATTCTCTCGTGGGTACAGCTGGTATGAAGCGTAAGATCAACTGCTACAAGGCTACTGCTGGTACGGAGAAGCTGAAAATGGGCGAGGGTAACTCCAAGGCCATTGAAGTTTCCTTTACCCCCGAGGAATACGAGATTCAGTTGGCGCAGAATAAGTTCCAATATTATGACGAACAGGAAATGACTGACCCCATGCTCGTTCCTGTCGGTACTCGTCACATGGGTACTGATATGTTCAATACCGTCAACGGTGATGTGTATAACGAGTTCAAGAAGGCTACTATGGTCGTTCCTACTGCGAAGATTGACTTTGCCGCGTTCGTGGACGCCGTTGCCAATCTGAACATCGAAGGCACCGACAACGAGCCGGATAAGGTTGCTCCGCAGACCTTCGCTTTCGTGCACCCGGGTGATACTGCTGAGCTTCGTAAGAATCTCGCAGAGGATCTTAAGTATGTGGAAGCGTTTGCTTCTGCTGGCTACATCGGTACTGTTGGCGGCGTGAACATCTACACCAAGAAGGACGCTACGAAGGGTACTATCGTGGTTGCTACTCGGCAGGCAGTTACCATCTTCAATAAGAAGGGTGTCGAGGTTGAGACCGACCGTGACGGCGATATTCGTCAGAACACTATTTGGTCTCGTAAGTATTACCTTGCGGCTCTGACTGACGCTACCAAGGCAGTCAAGATTTACAAAGGTACTGCTACTGCCACTGCGGACACTACGGTTTCCCAGGACAAGGTTTACTACGCTAAAACCGACAATGGTTACATCGTTGGTAAGCCTAAGACCAACCCGAAGACCGAAGGTTTCTACGAGATTGCCTAAGTAAAGGAGGTGGACAACATGACTGAGAACGAAAAGTTGATTGCGCTTAAGGCGATGGTCGGCAATTCTGACAGTGACGAAGTGTTGTCCACCTATCTTAAATTAGCCGGTCGTAAAATCATTGATCGGGCGTTTCCGTATGAGTCAAATGTAAGTGAAGTCCCCGAAAAATATGACGCTCTCCAATGCGAGATCGCGGCATATATGCTGAACAAGCGTGGTGCAGAGGGCCAGACCTCTCATTCTGAGAACGGTATCACCCGAAGTTATGAAAATGCCGATGTTCCGTCCTCCATGCTCAAGGTCGTTACTCCTCATGTAGGGGTGATCAAATGAGAATGATGGAACGGAACAAAAGCAGATTCTTCTACGCTCTGTACAAAGAGAAAACCCCGAAGACGGACGAGTACGGAAATGTTACAGGGGAATACGAAATCATTCGAGACAATCCAGTGGAGTTTTTTGCTAACATTTCTGCTGCTAAGGGCGAAACAAGCACCCGACAGTTTGGAGAAAGCGAGAGTTACGACAAAGTGATTGTCATGGGAACCGACGCTCCGCCGATTGACGAGTACACAGTGCTTTGGATTGACAAAACGCCACAGATTGATGAAACTGGGTCTCTGGCTACGGACGATAATGGTGAGCTCATTACTCCCTTCGATTATATCGTCAAGAAGGTGGCCAAGGGTTTGAACAGCGTGTCGATTGCGATAAGCAAGGTGAATGTCAGTGGGTAGAAAAATCATCTCTTTCGGGTTGTCGACGAGTGAAATTGACCGGGCTATGAAAGAACTGGATGGTTACAAACAAGAAATCCTTCGTAAAACAGAGCTTCTACGAGAGAAAGTTGCCGAACGGTTGGCTGATGAAGCAAAAAGAGGATTTAGTGGTGCCGTTGTGGACGATCTGATACGAGGAAGTCAGAGTGTTGCACAGGTTGATGTGTCGGTGGATAATCGAGGATCGGTTACCGTTGTTATTGCGAGCGGAGAAGACGCTGTGTGGGTTGAGTTTGGCGCTGGCGTTTATCATAACGGCTCACCCGGTTCGTCTCCTCACCCCCGTGGCACGGAACTGGGAATGACCATCGGAGGTTTTGGAAAAGGAAACGGAAGAAAGGAAGCCTGGGGGTTTTACGAAGATGGTGAACTAAAGCTCACCCGAGGTACTCCGGCTCGAATGCCAATGGCGAACGCGGTTGCTTCCGTTTGTAACGATATTCAAGATATTGCGAAGGAGGTATTCGGGTGATTGACATTGAGGCAGAAGTTTTTGGTATAGTTTCCTCTGATGTGAGACTGAAATACCCGAAAGTGTATATGACCGGTGAGTATGTCAAATCACCCCCTTCGTTTCCCTGTGTATCTCTTATCGAAACAGATAATCAAGTGTATCGCAACACAAGAGATTCCGGGTGTATCGAAAACCACGCCCAAATCCAGTACGAGGTGAATGTTTACTCAAACAGAACGAGTGGTAAAAAGGCAGAGTGCAAAGAAATTATTTCTTTGATTGACTCGAAGATGGAGAAACTTGGTTTTACACGTACATTCATGAACCCTGTCCCCAACGAGGAGGACGCTACGATTTATAGAATGATCGCAAGGTATCGAGCGATTGTCTCTAAAAATAAAACAATTTACAGGAGGTAAATTCAAATGGCAATTAACACCTATAAGATTTTTCTTATGCAGAAGAAGACCAGCACTTATGAGAAGCTGATCGATATTAAGGATTTTCCTGATCTCGGCGGCGCTCCTGAGATGTTGGAAACCACAACCTTGTCTGATAAAATGCAGACCTATATTCCGGGCATTCAGTCTCTGGACTCCTTGGAGTTTACAGCGAACTATACTCATGACGAGTATAAGAAACTTAAAGCTATGGAAGGCAGCGAGAATGAATTTGCTGTATGGTTTGGTGGTACAGAGGCTGGCGGCACTGTGACCCCGACCGGTACGGATGGCAAATTCAAGTTTAAGGGTGCTCTGTCAGTTCATGCTAACGGTGGCGGCACCAACGAGGTAGTTGAAATGACCATTACGATTGCGCCGTCCAGCGAGATCGTGGAGGACACTGAGGCGTAAATATCAGGAGGTAATAAATCATGGCAAAGCAGTTGACTTTCACTTTTGAAGATAAAGAATACACGCTCGAATTTACCCGTAAGACAGTTACGGAAATGGAGAAGCGAGGGTTTGTAGCGGCAGAGGTTGAGAATAAGCCCATGTCCACTTTGCCCGCGTTGTTTGAAGGGGCGTTTCTTGCTCATCATCGGTGGGTTAAGAAAGAAACCATCGACAAAATTTTCGAGCACATGACCAATAAAGAAGACCTGATCGGTAAGTTGGCAGAAATGTACAATGAACCCATCATGGCGCTGGTCGAGGAGCCGGAGACTTCTGAGGGAAACGTAAACTGGACGACGAGCTGGTAAGTGACTCGGCGTTAGATCGTAAATCCGTTCACACGGGGAGCGAGCGTGAGAATCGCTCTGCTCCCCGTTCTTATTCGGAGATTTTTATAGAGCAGTTCCCCTATTACTTATCAATAGGCATGACATACGAGCAATACTGGGAGCAAGACGCGACGCTTGCGATATATTACCGCAAGGCAGATGAGCTTAGGAAAGAACGCATAAATCAGAGTGCATGGCTGCAAGGAATGTACATTTATGACGCTTTGGCCCGCCTGGCTCCGCTGTTCAACTCAAATGTCAAGAAGGGAACAAAACCTAAACCGTATGTCGAGGAAGCATATCCTATTAGTCGACGTGGGGTTGAGGAAGCACGAGAGAAGAAAGAAAAAGCTAAAGCCGAAAAGGGTCTGTTATACATGCAGACCTATATGTCACAGAAAAGCAAGAAGACAAAATCAGCAGAAGAGAGGTGAGTAAATGGATACCACGATTGAGCAGTTGGAAATGCAAGTTAAAAGTAATGCGAGTTCTGCTGTTAGTGGGATAGATTCTCTATCTGAATCGTTACAGAGATTGAAATCTGCCACTAAGGGGGGCATTGGCTTAACAGGTATTGCGAACCAGGTGAAAAATCTGGATTCGTCCGTTAAAAATATGGACTCCTCCAACTTCGATAAAATTGAAAAGCTGGCTGGTAGTATCGAAAAGCTGAGATCATTGAGCGGAGTGAAGATTTCTTCTTCTATAGGAAATCAGTTAAAAAATATTGGTCAAGCTGTTTCCTCTCTTGGCGATATAAATCTTAGCGGTGTTCAAAGTTTGAATTCGGTTTTGCAGCCGCTCAACTCGATGGGTAAATCCACCGGCTTGAACAGTACCATTACTGCTCTCAAGAAGTTACCTCAGTTGGCGCAAACACTCAAGGAAATGGACTGGGGAACCTTCACCAGTCAGATTCAAAAGCTGTCCAACGCATTGACGCCGCTTGCTTCAAAGCTAAATACGGTGAGCGCTGCATACAATCGATTGCCTACTAATATCAAAAAAACGGCAAATGCAATGGAGACGGCCAGTGCGTCTAACGAAAAAGGCTCGTTTTCATGGAGCAATTTACTGTCAAAGATCGTGACAGTTGGTTCGGCTCTAAAGCGTGCGGCAAGCGTTATTGGCTCGTGGATTACACAATCAAATCAAT
>QWCB01001519.1_pt1 | contig 22004 bp, 20 predicted proteins | sample 1972511 | NCBI WGS metagenome assembly QWCB01 (sample SAMN09866719, study PRJNA288562) | Human gut metagenome isolate term5_stool, whole genome shotgun sequencing... | isolation source: gut | host: Homo sapiens | place: USA: California | reverse complement strand
ATCTTTATTGAAAATACGGACAGTATGTTTTTGAGTATCAATAACAATACCTGTCTGTTGGCATTCATACGAAAGAATGTCGCCGTCCAGAACTTCCGTGAAGCTGTTGTAGTGCTTTTTCTTTTGTATATCTACTACTGTCATGATGATAACGAAGAGCACCACTAAAAACACGATACCTGTTGCTTCCACTCCTACTTCCTCCATGTAAATGAGTTAAAGAGACTGAACCCGCTCACAGAGCTTTGCTTCGTTTTATACGTTCTACGACAGCAAACTCATGGCATCGGTCTCGGCGTTGCAAGGCTATCAGAACTTGAAATTATGATCGATATAAAAGATCGATAATGAGTTATTGATAGATTATAACGATTGAATGTGCGATATCGATCGGTGATTAATTGTTATTATCGATCGAACATCTATTTATGATAGTTAAAAACTATCATGAGGTTGTTTTTGATCGTTTTAAACGATATGACGAGACGCTAAAAGAATTGAATCCTATCAATTGGTTAAGCGGTGGTTTTGCCATGTGATATCAGCCGGATCCCGCAACAACTCTAGCCCTGACCGGATTAGGTCAAAAAATAATGGCATTTTGATTATCAGGATGGATAAGCAGATGAAGAAGATTTTACTCGTTGTAGGCGCAACTCTGGCACTGGCGGGATGTGGTGAGAAAGGTGATTTTGAGAAAGCGATCAATGACAAGATTGGGCAGGACAAATACTGCTTCTCGCTGGATAACAATAACACCAGCTTCCCCATTCGTCTTGCCAAGCCACGACTTGATTCGACTGGCACAGGGACGAATTCAGTGATCCTCGACGGTTTTATTGAGCAGGGCCTGATGGTTTTTGAACAGGGCTATGACTCGAACGTATTAGGGATAACAGAGGAAGGCAAAAAAGCCAATGTTTGGAGCACAAGAGACGGTGCCTGTGTTGGTCGTCGTGCTGTTGACGAGATTAAGGAATGGACGGAACCGGGTGAAGGCGGTCAGAAAGTTGTTCGCGTGACCTATACGTGGAAGCTGGTTGATGTTCCGGGCTGGATTGACAAAAAAGCGTTCACCAGCGTCAAAGGAATGAATGAACCTGCTGATAGTGCCATGAATCTTGTTAAAACCAGTAATGGCTGGAAAGCTAACTAAAAGGATGCTGGATCGTTAAATGCCCCTGTTGCTCTGTGGAAGTCAGGGCAGGGGCATGTTTGTATAAGGTGTATAGAGGTCGTTTTACTCGGTTCCCATCTGGCTTGTAGTATTATTTGTTCTCCCTTGTATTTTTATTTGTCATTTAAATAGACTGGAATGGTTGTGCTGCTATCAGTTTATCTATATTGTTGATATTGTGAACTTCTGTTCATATCCATTAAATTTATTATTTTTCCAATGTTCAATGTTAAGGGAAATAGTTTTTTCTTCATGTTTTTCAGAGTATGAACTGTTATTCATGATTGCACTTGTCATTTCTACTGACAAAGGTTTATTTAGACTGGAAACACTCAAGGTATTTGCTGCGCGCCTCAATTCATCACATGCCTGCTGGGAATCCAAAATGTTATTTATGTTAACTTTAATTTTTAGCAATGTTACAATATCTTCAGATCCTTCAATATAGTACGCAATATTGCTTGGGATTAGATCGTTGCCAAATTCTTTCATTGGTGAAGATGCAAACCATTCATCCTCGAAAAGGAGATTGTAAAAACCTGTACCTAACCCTTCATTTATAAGAAAGTTTTTTGCTTCATAAGGACTCCAGCCCAGTTCTTTTGATATTTCCTTTGGGTTTTTCTCTGATGTTCTAACTTTTAATATATGCTTAAACGTATTTATTAAGTCAGCGTGTGATTCGATTTGAACTTTGGATACTTGATGTGACCAACGTTCTAGTAAATTAATATGGAAGTTGAATAATACTACCGCATAAAATTTAGCGGTATACCTATGAAATCTATTTTTTATCGCAATGTTAAGATGATTAAACACGTCTTCATATGATGAATAAATAATCATAAAAAGAAGGAGTGGAATATAACATAAAGATAGCAAAGGTGGAGTAAAAAAATCGTATACGGTTTTTATTCTACCAAACTCACTGAAATTAGTTATTAACATATATGAAGTAAAACCTATCGAGGCTATGCCAAATAAAATTAAGCAACATTCCAAGGTTTTTTTTGCTTGAATGTATTTTTCATCTTTTTTAGAAATATTAAATATGAGTCCAATGATTGTTAATATAGGAACTAAGATAATTTCGAACCAAAGTGAAAATGAATATACACTTATGATAAATTGAATAATTGCTAGTATCTTTAGTTGAGCAAATATTTCATTTTTTATGAAATTTCTATCTTTCTTTATCTGGCTAATCTTAAATAGTGACATGAATGCTACGGAAACACACCAAAAAATAGTGTTCTTCAGTTGTTCATAATTCCACAAGCCAAACCTCGAAAGCCAATAGATAACAAATATCATATAAAAACAAATAAGGCAAATGACTAACATTATTTTTGTGACAAAAAAAGATGATAATACATTTTTAAATGTTTTTTTAGATTCAGCCATTTGAGGAGATAGAATGATGTAAACAAAGATAACCAGAAGCCATACTGCGACTGCTATTTCTCGATTATTTAATACATCCATGAATTTCCTTTGCATCTAATATTACAGTTACAAGAATGTCAATAGTATAGCATATATAAAATATTGTTTGTAAGTGATTATTTTCCATTCTAATAAAATTACATTAATGATAAGTAATAGAGATGTATTCAATTTGACATTGTATTATGGAAATAGTAAAAATGGATAATATACATATTTCTTGAGGTGGGAATGAAGCGATTTTTATCTTATTTATACAGGGAAAGAAAAGGGGTTTTTTACTTTTTAACTATCATGGTTGTTATTAATTTCGTTGCCGCAAATCAAAAATGCTACGCTTTTAATTTGTTGTCAATATTTATCATGGTATTCTGGTCTGTTATCCTTATTTCCGATATGCAAGCTGATAATAATGGTAAATAAAACTATTTTTTGAACCTGTTATATATTTTTAGTAAATCCATAAAGCTAACATAAAAGCGAATTGACGCAGCTACAGCAAAAGAGTTTGTGATCAGAAAACCAATAACATTTTTCATATAATTGTCGAAGAAATCTACTTTTTCATTCGTTGTGTTAATTACTAAATATGCTGATGTTATAGCTGCTACGAAAAATAAAGCACAGTCAGAGCCATATTTTAATATGGCTTTATGTGTTTTATATGTATGTACTGCAAGTGAAAGACCATATATAATAGGGAGAACGAAAAGAATAGGTAGCCTGTTGTCAGCAACAACAGAGCCTAGCAGATAAAGAAAATATAATAGTGTAATGGACCGAATAAAAATCTTACATGCTGTTTTGGTCTTTTTACCGAACGGAGAACTATATTTTTTAATAGACATTAGAAACCCAATGCTTGGTTATGCTTTTATATGTAAAGCAATTTATCATAATGGTAAGAACAGTTCTACAAATTACAACTTTATCTTTTGCCGCGATATCCCGACGGCTGAAAATGAGAGGTAGTTCTACAGTTTTGCGTCGGTGACATTGAAGGAGTGAGATCTATGTTCTTATCAACATTAGGCTCTTCCAGTTTAGGACGACTTGGAAAACGAACGGTCTTGTCATGGTCTGATTCATTGCCATAGACGCCTGCTTCTGGTGATGTCTGATCATTGTTAAATATGGCGCGTCTTTCAAACTCCGAGCGTGGAACATTGACACCCAGCACTTCATCATAGATATAGTTCTCTGCGATACGCTTATCATGGTCAGCATCAGTGGTATCAGTTTTCCTTCTGGCCCATATAAATTTATCTCTTATATATCCTACTATCAGTAGTGTGAAACGCTTAAATAAACCATTCTGGCGGGGCTTGGTCTGTTTCCTACTCTTCATAGGAGCGCGGTTCATCGCTCTGGTGTTTTGAAGAGATGGGGTTTTCAATTGAGTGGATGTATTTGGTTCAGGCGCAACCAGAACAGGGGATTTCTTCCCTGAAACATTTACTTTACTGACCTTATTGGGGTCACGGTAAGACTTTGCTGCAGGTCTTCTGCTTATGGATGGTGTCGAAATAACCGGTTGCTGTTTTTCTGTTGCCGGGAAGTCTGGAAGAACAATCTCTTCGGGTTCAGCAGGATGTGTAATCGTAAAGCTTCTGACATCAACCACGATCTCCAGTGGTAGCTCACTGAATGTAGTGTAGACCTTCTTGGCCTCTTCAATTTGCTGATCGCGTTGAGCTTGTTCTGCAGCTCGTTGTTCCTGAGACTCTTTGTTATTCCATTTAGCACGATGAACACGTTGCATTGCCGGGCGGTTTGTTTCCGTTGCTTTGGCAAGCCAGAATGCTTTCTCTTCAGCGCTGAATGCTTCTTCTGCCTGAGCAAGGGCATCAGCACATTGCGTCCTGAGAGAACGGTGATCGACACGTTCTTCACTGCCTGCGGCTTCAAGGTAGCTGTTTGACATCGTGGCCCACGACTCACGCCATTGGATCATTATCTTCTTATCATTCCAGCTTCTTTCTTTTTTACCGAAGCCTTCGGGACCAATGGTTTTCAGGGTTAACATGACGTGAGCATGGGGATTCTTACCATCTAAATCGTGGAATGCGATATCAGCTATCATTCCTTTCTCAACAAAGTTCTTCTGGCAGTATTCGGCAACCAATTTTTTCTTGTCATCATTACTGAGTTCTACGGGAATAGCGACATCAAAATAACGGGCTGTTTGACCATTGTTCTGGCGTTCCACTCTTTCAACTTCATTCCAGAGTGTTGAGGAGCTTTCAACAATATGAGAGGGTGCGGAAACAGGTGCCAATATAATATGACCATGAAGATCTGTTCTGTGGCTGAAATCAAATGTTTCTCCAATGCGATCATCCGTAATACGTGTACGGGCATGGTAGGCAGCTTTCGCAACGGAAGTCATGCCTTCGCTTCGTTTCACTATTTTAAAATCCAGATGAAAAATCGCCATTAAAAATATAACCTCAAATATAAATGCTGCCGTTAGTTTTTCGTAAGAAAAACTTCGGGGTTGACGTTGACCTTGGTTTTGCTTTTAGCCTGCGGCAGCAACCGTCGGTAGACCCCACACACTGCGTAGCAGTGTATAGGTGGGCATTGTCTTTAAGAAAATAAGCCAATGTAAAATGCCCCTCTTATTAATTAATACGAAATATATGTATGGTTGTAAAACAATACGCCTGAATAAGCGGCGCAAACTGGATTAAAGGTGTAGGTTTCACGTCCGAAGGACAAACTGAGAAAGAAAAGGCCCGTAAGGGCAAAAGAAGTATTAATTGCTCCCGCCGTAAGGCGGGATAGCTAAATTTGATGAAAAAAACGAATAAAACAGACAGTGTTATGTGTTGCACAATTCACAGGTTGAGATTGAAAAATAGAGTTAAAAATTGATAGGTGAAAATAAAAACACGAATGCACAAAAATAAGTAACGCGGAGAGTGTCGGATGTTTTTGGTTAGTAAATACTATCACATGCGTTGCACTATTTTATTTTTATGGCAATAAAATTTAATCTATGCTGCAAAAACATTTTTTTTAGATGGTATTACTTCCGGGGGGACTGGTCCTGTCTATAGATATCATTTTATTATATTGACAATCTGATAAGAACACATATTCATTATGGTATGAGTATCTTTAATATGGAGTCTTTGAATGAGAAATCTAAACGTCAGAAGTCAAAACCTAATAATGATATTATTTTTATTGCTCATAAACATACTTGCGTTTATGAGCGTTGATACTACGGATAATGTATGGATAATACTATTTGCTTCTTCTGTCTTTTTTATGGACTTCGTTATTATCACTATGCTCATTATGTTTTTTATCGTCTATATTGGTAGTGTCTGGGAGAGGCTTTAACTTTTTAAGACGATCTAACACATAAATTTTTGTCTGCTTAAAACTATCTTTCAATGATGTTATTTTTTCATTTCTACTGAGCTTTACCCACTCATGGAATTTATTATAATTTTATGATTTGACTGATGAGAATAATTGTATTATTCCATGTATAATAATTAACATAAGGAGATATAATGGAGTTTAGAAAATCTAGATATGAAGACGGAACATATTTTCAGGAATTTACTTTTTGGGAAAATGCAACACTTAGAGCATTATTTGAATATCAAAAGTTACTGGATTTAGGATTGATTGAAAAACCAAAAACAGATCAAGAATTTTGTGATATTCTGGGAAAAATAATGGGGAATATAAAAGTGGTCGGCGATTTACCTTTTGCAGAGTATGAGTTGGAACAATTTGATACATCATCAATATCTATCGACTTGATAAAGCTGGTATTAAACCAGCCGTTATCAAAAATAATTAGCATTCCAGAATAAATACTATTGAATAATTGATTTTGCTAAATCGTTTAGCCGTGCTCTTTTTTTCATAGTATTAAAAAAATATGTGCCATCAAAATATATTTTTTCTTTATAGAGTATTTTTGCTGAATCTATAGTCTGATCCTGTTTTTTTTCTACAATATATAACATTACCGATTCATCATCATTTTCTGTCGAAATGGTATGATTAGAGAAATAAAACAGGATTTTATTATAAGGACTGCCTTTCTTTCTATTAACATAATACAGGCTCTTATCATAAAGTTCTGTACCGGATGTTATAAATGATTCTGAGTTTTTATCTATATTTTCTTTGATTTTTCCGTTTACTCTACAACCATAAAGATCCTGAGCATTTGCGATGTAGACAAATGATAACGGTAAATTATATAAGTTAATCGCTCTATACTGGTGTCCATCACAAGCGTTGAAATCCTCAAGCATTTGAGCTAAAACGGAATCAGAAAAATTGATGCCTATATGTGATTCAATTGAGTATATAAGTAGATCGAAATAATTTTTAACAGCATCTTTTATTTCATTATTTGATTTATTATTAATATCTCTTTTGATTTTTGCATCAAGATTTGTTGGGTTTGCAAGTGAGCAATCATCATAACCTTGTTGAGAATATGATGCGATACCCATTACATCATGTTTAACATGCTTAGCATATAAAGTTTTTGATTCCGTCTGATTATTTATTCTATTAACCAAAAGGACCGGATTGTGACATCTTGGGCATAAAGCGTATGCTTTAGTTTCTCCATTAACCTTTTGAATATAGGGATAATGTCTATGCGTTTTTTTATAAAATTTATCTAAAGTCAAATAAACTGCATTATCAGGATCGGTGATGAGACTAAAAATATTCATAATTGCCTCTTATGATTAATCGTTGCCTATCATGCATTGTAAACGTTGGAGGATATAGATAAAAGAAGTTTTAGAATAATGTGTATCATTTGATAACTTAATTACTGATGATTTTGGATTAGGTGAATCACTAATTATTGTGCATATGACTTAATATTTTAAATTAAGGATGATTACAAGGGATATTTTCGGTTGTAGATTTAGGATTAACATCCTATTGTAAAATCTAATACTTTATTAATTTGACGTCATTTCTCTTTGGTGATAGTTAAATATAACATTCAATAACCAAAGGAGATAAAAAATGAATGCACAACTGGCCTATGTTTTTACTATTGATACTCGTATTCTTCAGAACAGTAATGAAAAGATTACTGAAATTTTCATTGCGAAATATAAAGAAGGAATAACGTATCATTTTGGCCCTGATATGGAACGATTTGAGTCCTGCTTTGAAGCAGCGCTTTTTGCTATTGGTGAATGGCAAATAAAAGTTGATGCGATGACACGATACCATGATGAAGTGATGGAGTTCTTTAGCTCTATACCATCAGATGAAGCGGGTAATCTGGCGACGTCTATTTTGCTGTTCAGTGATGTTCTCGCCATGAAAGGCGTGGATGAAGTATTTGCCTATTTTTAGGGTAAGGATGATGTTGTATGAGTGATGAAAGTAAAAGATCAAGAACAGAAAAAACATTAAAACAAAAGGTGGCTTTTGCTCAGCTTGAACTTAACCGTCTTAAGTCTCTGGAAAAATCAGAACGAAAGAAAGTTGAAACCCGGCTAAAGATTATACTTGGTGCGGAAGTAGCTAAAGCTATGCATTGCGATATCGAACAGGTGGATAAAGAACTTGTCATGGGGATTTTGCTTTCAGTTTCTGACCTGAATGATATTGAAAGAATAAAGTATATAAAAGCAGGGAGATGGTTTCTTGCTCAAATGGATGGAAGACAAAAATAAAAAAACTAAATTTATTTTGCTTCAGGTATTGATATCTAATTATTATCTGTTATCTATATAAAAGAACAGAACACAGGATCATCCTTTATTAATATTTTTTCCTTTTCAATCATGCGTTCTGTTTGACCAGTAATCTGTTAATTTTTATCTTTATGTAGTAAAGGTCATTATTACTTTTTTATCAGATATGATAAATATCCCATGAGAAAGTAATAATGATAGCAGTAGTGATAACAAATGTTGTTTTTAAATCTCCCGGAAGGCAAAGAGAAATCTTTGCCTTTTTTAATTCATCCGTCTATCAGATAGAGTTAAATATATCTTGCTATTTCTATTGCCAGATAGGAGAGAAGAGTTATAACAGGAGTTATCATTAAAACAAAAAAGGAGATAATAATGGTTTTATTAAATAACAAAAGAAAAAGCAAGAAAGGTTTCTCACTACTCGAACTATTACTTGTTTTAGGCATCATTGCTGCATTAGTGGTAGCGGCTTTTATTGTTTATCCCAAGGTTCAGGCTTCACAAAGAGCGCAGGCAGAATCCAATAACATTGCCACCATACAGGCATGTGTTAAAGCGTTATACACGTCGGCATCAAGCTTTACTGGCCTGACAAATACTGTGGCTGTTCAGGCGAAAATCTTCCCAGACAATATGTTAAGTGGGTCAGGAACGGCTGCTAAACCCATCAATGCCTTTAAAGGTAATGTGACGCTGGCTGCTACAGCTACAGGACCATCATCAGCGGCTGGCTCTTCTTTCACTATTACATACGATAATGTGCCAGCAGCGGAATGTGTGAAGATTGCGACAGCGGCAGCAGGTAATTTCTACATTACCACGGTTGGAACCAAGGTTGTTAAAGCCGCCGGAGGAACACTCGATGTGGCAGCTACGGCAGCAGCATGTACGAATGCCACAAGTAATACATTAGTTTTCACGTCTATTTAATGAAGAGGGCGCAGGCCCTTTTCATTCTTATTGCTAAAACAGGGAGATAATTATGATAAAGAAAAAAGGATTTACCTTACTGGAAGTGACTATTGTGTTAGGTATTGGAACGCTTATCGCTTTTATGAAGTTTCAGGATATGAGAAACGATCAGGAAGCAGTATTGGCTGATAATGTCGGAACACAGATTAAACAACTCGGTGAAGCAGTTAACCGCTATATCAGTATTCGATATGACAAGATTTCCACACTGTCATCATCTTATAATCAAAGCAGCGATCCGGGGCCAAGAACCTGTACGTCTAATGGCTGTGAAATCACTTACCAGACGTTAATTAATGAAGGTTTGTTGCCTGTAGGCTATACAGGAACTAACGCGCAAAAAGCATCCTACAAGATTGTGTTAAAACGTTCAGGAACAACGCCTGATTACGTCATTAATGGCCTTATAACAACAACCAGTCCGTGGACAGAAGGAAAGAACATTCGCTATGACCTGTTAGGAAAAGCGGTTCAGGCGGCAGGTGTTGATGGCGGGATGAGCAGAAACACCAAGATAGCTTCCGGCTATGGTGGTCAGTGGAGTGAGAATTCTAATAGCTACAGCAATATCACGGGTGGTGGGTTACTGGCTTACCGTGTAGGGTATAACTCTTCAATGTATTCTGTTTACCTGCGTCGTGATGGAACGTTGCCGATGACAGGTGATCTGAATCTTGGTGGTAAGAGTATCAAAAACATCAAAGATATGACGGCATCAGGGACAACAACGACCGGAGCACTAAAGACAACGGGTAATGCGTCTGTTGCATCAGATCTGAGTGTGGGTGGAACCTCGACCCTTAATGGTCCTGTAAATATCAACAACAACCTGAAGGTAAAATCCGATACCTATCTGAATACGCTTTCAACAACAGGTCTGGCGAAGTTTGGTAGCCGTATTGCGACGAATGGACTTAATCCAAACGATCTGCCTGCTGGCTGGGCTGGCGGTGTTCGCACCTATGATTTGTATGCGTCAGGGACTGTTGGTGTGGGAACCGGTAAAACAGTTAAAGCTTACATGAACAATGCGGGTAATATTTATGCTTCAGGTAATCTTACCGCCGGAACGATAAAATCCAACGGGACAATTGAATCAACAGGCAGAATCAAAGCAGGTGAATATCTCCATTTAAATGGTCAGGCAACATTAAATGCGAAATGTACGCCTAATGGTCTGGTTGGGCGAGACAGTTCAGGTCGAGTGTTATCGTGTGTCAGTGGTAAATGGCAGACAGCAAGCGGTGATGGCCTGAAAGGTATTTTTATAACAATAACCGATCAAATATCTGGATATAAATGTGTAATACCAAATAGTGATACAGGTGCATGTGCTTGTCCGGGGTCGATGTATGACTCAAGGTATGGTTTTTTATCTGGAACACTTATTGCGGAATATGATGAACGTCGTTGTAGTGGTAGTAAGAACGAGCACTGTTATAGTAATTTCAGAAGGTTATATGCATGTAAATAAAAGCTAACATTAAGCAATAGATATCATTGTGGTGTTTGAGGTGGATGTAAGATGTAAAAGGGTCGGAAGACCCTTTTACCATTTAAATATTCCATGGTCTATGACTGTGATACTATTTCTTACAACTCACCTGAGCTAATTCCTTCGCAGTGAAATAGAATGATGCAGTGTGTTTGTTTTTGGGGGCGATATACATTTTGCCATCTACATCTGCGACTACAAATAGTTTTGTTTTATTATTGAATTTATCTTGAATGAATTCATCAGGAATAAGATATTGATTAAGGTCTGTATCATAATAACATCTATATTGATATCCTAACCCTATCAAATTAACAATTTTTTCTGATATGCCCGCAGAAAAAGCTGTGAACATATATAAACAAATTGCCACTGAAAAAATCAAATAGTATTGAATCCTATTTTTTGTATCTCGAATTCTTTGATGTCTATCTGCGAATCCAGCGCCAGCAAAGATAATAATGGTGAATGATATAAATACGGACTGTAGTATAGAATTAAAAGTTAATGAGCCTTCGATATTGAAATTTAATGTGATAGAGAGGAATGATAAAATTAAACAAGGAATTATTATCAGTAATGCTGTGCTTATAAATAGTTTTATTGTTTTAAATAATTTCTTATAACAGAATGGGCTTTGTATAATGATAAAATGATAGCACGCCACTAAAATAAGTAGTAATAATAATCCACATGTAATGTTATAAAAAAACACAAATTCTATAACTCCGCATAAAGCATAATAAGTGAAGTAAAGAATTTTTCGCTTCTTGTTTTTTTTGATTTTTTCTTTCAAGATGAAATTAAAATATAAACTTCTGACTATAATTGGTGAGATGAAAAGAGAAGCCATAAAGATTAAAATAATAATTAATATTGTGATGAATGAAAATGCACCAAAACTTATTAATAAGTTTGTTTGTATTAAATCTATAAATTTCACACCATGAGTACGAACAAAACTATATATAAACCATGATCCAGTAAAAGTACATGCGAATATTATGAATACAATTACTTTATCGATGTTTTTAAATAAGTTGAGTGAATTTTTCTTGATGCTTATATATATTTCATGTAAATATTTTCTGTCAGTATTTTCCATGTCGGGTTTTTCCTTTGCCTGCAAATATATTCAAGAAGTCATATTTCAAAGTGGAGCTAACATCTTGTTGTTAATCTTAAAGTTAGCGGGGGTGCGCATCAATGATATCAGAAATCATATGATATACTAATGTCAGTTGTTGGTAATACATTTCCTAAGCATATTAGCTGCACAATACCCCGACCATTCATCCATCAACGCCACCCGCTTAGGCCATAACGTCCCACGTTGATACGCAGCCTCAGCCTTATCTGCTAACTGGTGAGCTAACGCATGTTCAATTACTTCACGCGGGTAGTTGGTCGTTTCACCAGCCCAATCACGGAATGTCGATCTAAACCCATGCTGCGTTAAATCGGTGTATCCCATTCGCTTTAGGACTGCCAGTAAAGCCGTATCCGAGAGTTGTCCCTTCCGAGTGGCGGGAAATACAAAATTTATACCCTTAAAACGTGGTAAAGCCTTTAACAGGGCAACAGCAGCATCAGACAACGGAACTCGATGCTCCTTCGCTGCTTTCATTCGGCTTGCAGGTATGGTCCACGTTTTACCTTCAAGATCGATCTCTGACCACTCGGCACCACGAATTTCACCTGAGCGTGCTGCGGTCAGTATGGCAAACTCAAGCGCACGAGGAGAAACGCCGCTTCGTTCACGTAGTTCTTTCATAAAGGAGCCGATCTGGTTATAGGGAAGAGCGGCATGGTGTTTGGTGACCTGAACTTTACTTGGCTGAGGCAACAGAGGTTTCAGCATACCTTTCCATGCCGCAGGATTATCACCTTCAAAGTATTCTTTGGCCTTGGCGTAATCGATCACTGTTTCAATACGTCCACGTAGACGACTGGCAGTTTCATTCTTGGTTAACCAGATAGGTTCCAGTATTGCCAGAAGATCGACTTTGGTGATTTCACTAACGGCCTTTTTGCCAATGAAAGGGTAGGCATAGGTTTCCAGTGTGGAACGCCATTGCGCGAGATGTTTTTTGTTCTTTATCTCACTGTCTTTGACCTCCAGCACTTCTTCACAACATTCGGCAAAGGTCTTTTTCTTCCGGGCCAGTATTTCCTGCCGGGCTTTTTGTTCGTGTTTTTCTTGAAGGGGATTAATACCATTACGGATTTGTTTACGTAGCTCACGCGCTTTGTCACGCGCTTCGGCTAAGGAGACTTCCGGGTAAGGGCCAAGCCCCATATTCAAACGTCTTGGAACTGTTCTACCGAGATTGTTGATTCGGGTTCCCATAGCCACGCAAAGAACCCATGCGCGAGACTGATTTCTGATGCGAAGGTATAAACCATCCACACCACCAACGGCATACATGCCTTCGGATTTTAATCGTGAAACGACGAGTCCTGAGAGTTCCTTGGCCTTCTTTGGCATAGCAAAATCCTGTCATACAACCCGCCATACATACGGTACTGCATAAAATAGCTGATTGTTTGCACAGTAGCAATACGCCACCGAACAAAAAAATAATGACAACATTTTGTTTTTAAAGGAAAAATAGCACTTAGGTGGGCATTATCGGACACTAAAAATTTAGACCCTCTCTCCGCCACTTTATCAATGACTTATCTCCCGACTTCCCGCCTTGCTTTTCCTAAACAGAACAATCGTAGAATATTCTTGAAGGGTTAGATCGTCACTGTTTTCTGTTCGATACTGTGACATTCAGCACTTGATTCGCTATGGAGCTGACAGGAAGGTTTCGAGCGAAAATCTACAGTTATTCAGTCGTTTTCTTATCGATCACCATTATTCTTTTAGACATTGATCCTATGAAACTGCCGCAAAGTTGCTGGCGGGAACTGAAGTTGCGTAGAGAAGGGGTCAATAATTGAGCCAAAAAAGGAACGCGGCCGTCAGATTAAAGCCGCGGGACAAAGTCCATAATTTCCAAGAGTTGTTGAATTTCCCAGCTTTTTTGAAAGCCTTTGTATCATGCTAACAAGTAAAAAAGGTTTAAACACCAAAATTAACCTATATTTCTGGTTAGCTTTACCATGACAGATGACTTGCTCCTGGAAACATTTGCGCTGCCAGTCTGTATGGCTGAGTTGTGTATTTATTGTTCGCCTTTTTCGCAGTTTTTTTCTACAGACATAATAAAAAAGACACGACTCAAGTATGAGCGTGTCTGAGTTTGTCTTACTTATTTGTCTTGGCAAATTATTGTTGTTACTACCAGGCACTGTTCTGTTAAATAACTGAAGTCAGCGCAAAAAAATCAATGAGACATCATCTCCTCGACCACTTCTTCGCTACTCAACTGATAGGGATAATACGTTGGCCAGTTTTCCATTTCATTCAATAAAGATTGCTGGGAATCATTACCCATAAAAATGTGAAAATGAGATGATTTTCGTGGTGCAATTATATGATCGCTAAATTGTATATATTTAGGGGCTTTGCTTTCAGGATCTTTACATTCGAATAAGTAACGAACGCCTTTCTTGCCTGATTTATAGGTGAGTATTTTGTATCCATCGTAATCATATTTACAGGATGTTGTTTCATTATTTCTATGGAATTCGACAATGCCGTCCTCAATGCCAATCATTTCGATATCTGTCGCATAACCTTTGCGATAATAATCTTTAATTTCAGCAAATGTTTTGGTTTTATCTGCATCCGCTTTCTTCTGAAAGACGGGGTCAAGTTTGCCACTTTGCAGTAAAGGGTAAACGGATTGCCAGACTCCATCCCAGTCACTGAGCGTTCGGTTTTGTACATTGGTATCATCAAAAACACCATTAGCAGCTTTTTGTTCGACCTCTGTTAAGGGTTTGCCGTGTGAGTGATGACCATGCGAAAAGGCAGGAGCGCTAACAATAAAGACACCTAAAGCAACAGCCAGTTTATGAAGACGAATCGCCAAAACAATTTCCTCCAGAGTTAATGTACATGATGTGTAATGTTATATTGTAACATATGAAAAAATGCAACAACTCATTAGGAAATGAGAGCATGGTATTCTCAGGTGTATTTAACTATCTTATTGAAATAAAATAAATTATTCTGGTGATGAAAGGTTGATGACAAACGAAACATAACTTGATGCGATCTGTGTGGGCCGGATAGGGCGCTCGCGCCGCATCCGGCCGGGATAACGCGAAGTTTGTCGGCAATATGAAGTTATAGAGATAATTTGTTGTGGGCCTGCTTGCGTAACCGGTTGAAAAGGGAAAGCAACTTCTTATACCGTAAGGCTAAAAGCAGTACAGCCAGCCCAGCGTAGATGAGTGGCTGCGGTGAAATAATCTTCACTGACCACAGATAATGTATTGGGGCCAGGATCGCGACAAGATAGACGAAGTTATGCAACTGTTGCCAGTGTTTGCCGAGTTTTCGCTGCATCGACTGGGTTGAAGTGAACGCTAAAGCAAGCAAAATAACCCAGCTGATAATTCCTAACGTTAAATAAGGCCGGGTAATTAACTCCTTACCTAATAACGCCAGATTATTCACGCCCAACTCCAGCAATGCGTAACTGGTTAAATGCAGTGTCGCCCAGGCAAAGCACCATAAGCCTAACAGGCGGCGAGTGCGTATCAATAACGGCTGTTTTGCGTAGCGTGCCAGAGGTGTGATTAACAAGGCCGCAAGCAAAAATTTCAGTGCAGTGCGACCGGTAAAATGCTGAATATCTTTCACCGGATCGGCACCCAGTCCACCGTGATTGATCGCCCAGACCAGCCAGAGAAACGGCAACAATCCGGCAAGATGCAGGCAAACTTTCAGCCATGTCACCTGTTTTGCTGTCAGACGCATTTAGAAATTCTCCCGCAAATCCAGGCCACGATACAGCGATGCCACCTGGTCGGCGTAACCATTAAACAGTAGTGTTGGCTGGCGCTGAACATCGAGAATGCCGCCTGAACCAATAAATCGTTCGGTAGCCTGTGACCAGCGCGGGTGATCAACATGCGGATTAACGTTGGCGTAAAAACCGTATTCGTCAGGCGCTGCCAGATTCCAGGTGGTTGGCGGACGCTCGCGGGTCAGCTTAATACTGACGATCGATTTAATCCCTTTAAAGCCATATTTCCACGGCACAATCAGTCGCACTGGCGCACCATTTTGCGGTGGTAACGCCTTGCCATAAACACCTACGGTCATCAGTGTGAGCGGATGCATTGCTTCGTCGAGACGCAATCCTTCGACATAAGGATATTTCAGCCCGCCGCCGATAAAGCGGTCCTGCTGGCCTGGCATCTGTTCCGGCGCATAAATCGTTTCGAAAGCGACATACTTCGCATTGCTGGTGGGTTCGGCAAGCGCCAGCAATTTGTGTAGCGGAAAACCAATCCACGGCACCACCATCGACCACGCTTCCACGCAGCGCATACGATAAATACGCTCTTCCAGCGGGAAGCGACGGGTTAAATCATCATGATCGAGGGTCAATGGTTTTGCCACTTCGCCGCTGATTTTCAGTGTCCATGGATCGGTTTTCAGGCTACCAGCATTAGCAGCGGGATCGGCTTTATCCAGCCCGAATTCATAGAAGTTGTTATAACCGGAGACTTTATCTGCTGGCGTCAGTGGCAGGTTATTTTGCCAGGCGGCAGGCTTGCTGAACTCCAGCGGTTTTCCGGCGGGGGCGGGCGGACGATCGTTCCCTTTAAACCAGCTAAGCAGATCGGCATGCGCAGCGTGAGGCAAAGAAAATGCAGCTGCGCTGATGCCCAGTGCTTTTAACACCTGCCGACGCTTCATAAAGAATACCGACTCGGCCGTAACATCTGATTCTTTTAAAAATTGATTCTTTTTCATAAGCCATCACACTTTTTTGTCGTTAGCCAACAAGAGCCGTTTACTGTTAATCTGTCAGGGAGTCACCTCCCTAACAGTAGCAGAGATCAGCTTTTACATATTTACGCATTAACTGCCACGATAGGTTGAATACCCATATTGGCTGAGTAACAAAGGCACATGATAATGCTCGTTCACTTTATTAATATGAAATTCAACGGGAATCTCAGGGAAGAAACTTTCAAGATTTTGTTTCTTGAAATAGTCCCCGGTTTTAAATACGACACGGTAATCGCCAGTAGTCGCAGTTTGCTCGGGCCACAGTGCCTTAATTCGTCCATCCTTATCTGTTTTGGCGGTATTAAGTTGTAACCAGCCATTATCCGCTTTCTTTTCAAGAGTGACTGTCACGTCGGCAGCGGGTTTTCCTGTTTGCTGGTTCAAAATGTGCACGCTAAGAATGTTTTGTTGTGCGGCATAAACCAAAGAAGGTAATGAAAATGCTGCCGTTGCTACCGAGAGTACTAAATAACGCTTTAACATGTTTATATCCTTGTCATGTGAATGAGTTTTGAGGATAGCGAAAAAACGTCCAGGGTAACCTTACAGCAGCATTACAATTTTGTAATGAACCAGGTTGTTTCTATAACATATGATTTATGGCATATTATTTTCATGAAGATTCTACTTATTGAAGATAATCAAAGGACCCAGGAATGGGTAACGCAGGGGCTTTCCGAAGCGGGTTATGTCATTGATGCCGTTTCTGATGGCAGAGATGGGCTTTATCTTGCGCTGAAGGATGATTATGCATTGATCATTCTGGATATTATGCTTCCGGGTATGGATGGCTGGCAGATCTTACAAACGTTAAGAACGGCAAAGCAAACCCCTGTTATTTGCCTTACTGCAAGGGATTCTGTCGATGACAGAGTCAGAGGGTTGGACAGTGGGGCAAATGATTATCTGGTAAAACCTTTTTCATTTTCTGAGTTGCTGGCAAGGGTTCGGGCACAATTAAGGCAACATCACGCTCTGAATTCAACATTAGAAATCAGTGGCTTAAAAATGGACTCTGTCAGTCAAAGTGTGAGCAGGGACAATATCAGTATTACACTGACGCGCAAGGAGTTTCAGTTACTTTGGCTACTGGCCTCCAGAGCTGGCGAGATTATACCCAGAACGGTTATTGCGAGTGAAATTTGGGGAATCAACTTTGATAGTGATACCAATACGGTGGATGTCGCCATTCGCAGGCTCCGCGCAAAAGTTGATGATCCTTTTCCTGAAAAGCTAATCGCCACAATCCGGGGGATGGGCTATTCATTCGTAGCGGTAAAAAAATAATGAAAAGATTATCTATAACCGTCCGTTTAACCTTGCTTTTTATATTTCTGCTGTCTGTTGCTGGCGCTGGAATTGTATGGACTCTCTATAATGGCCTGGCAAGTGAGTTGAAATGGCGCGATGATACAACACTCATTAACCGGACAGCGCAGATCAAGCAGTTGTTAATTGATGGGGTAAATCCAGATACGTTACCTGTGTACTTTAACCGGATGATGGATGTTAGTCAGGATATTTTGATCATTCATGGTGATGGCATCAATAAAATTGTTAACCGGACAAATGTCAGTGATGACATGTTAAATAACATACCTGCTAGTGAGACAATCAGCGCAGCAGGCATTTACAGAAGCATTATTAATGATACAGAGATAGATGCTTTCCGAATTAATATTGATGAAGTTTCGCCATCATTAACGGTTACTGTGGCTAAATTGGCTTCAGCCAGACATAACATGCTTGAACAGTATAAAATTAATAGCATTATAATTTGCATTGTCGCCATTATATTGTGCTCAGTATTAAGTCCGTTGTTAATCAGGACGGGGTTGCGAGAGATCAAAAAGTTGAGTGGCGTAACGGAAGCGCTGAATTATAACGATAGCCGAGTGCCGGTTGAGGTTAACGCATTACCGAGAGAACTAAAACCTCTTGGGCAGGCGTTGAATAAAATGCATCATGCTTTAGTCAAAGATTTTGAGCGCCTTAGTCAATTTGCTGACGATCTCGCTCATGAACTTAGAACGCCAATTAATGCATTACTGGGTCAGAATCAGGTTACGCTCAGTCAAACCAGAAGTATCGCTCAATATCAAAAAACAATTGCCGGAAACATTGAAGAGCTGGAAAATATTTCGCGGTTAACAGAGAATATACTGTTTCTTGCCAGGGCAGACAAAAACAATGTTTTGGTGAAACTGGATTCGCTTTCTCTCAATAAGGAAGTTGAAAATCTTTTGGACTATCTTGAATATCTTTCAGACGAGAAAGAGATTTGCTTTAAGGTCAAGTGCAATCAACAAATCTTTGCGGATAAAATTTTACTGCAACGAATGTTATCGAATCTTATTGTTAACGCCATTCGATATTCACCAGAAAAATCGCGTATTCATATAACCTGTTTTCTTGATGCCAACGGTTCTCTTAATATTGATATCGCCAGTCCTGGAACGAAAATTAATGAGCCTGAAAAACTCTTCCGTAGATTTTGGCGGGGAGATAATTCGCGTCATTCCGTAGGTCAGGGACTTGGCCTTTCTTTAGTCAAAGCGATTGCCGAATTACATGGAGGAAGTGCTACGTATCACTATCTCAGTAAGCATAACGTGTTTCGAATTACGTTACCGCAAAGAAATTAACATCGGGCTTCAGTACGCCATAAGTTAACCGTGAAAAAACGCAGCCACGTCGTGAGTATTAACGTGGCTGCGATTGATTATGCGCTTACATCACAATGTAACAGGGATTAACTCGCGTAAGCTGCCAGCATTTCCTGCGCCGCCAGTTTACCCAACGCATTCGCTGCAAAAGGACTGTCGCCGGTGAGAAGTTTACGGTCCTTATGTACTCGCCCGGTGATGTCGTCATTAATGATGTTCATGCCCATTTTCTTCAACTCTTCGCCGAAGTACCAGGTGAGATGACCCGGCATATAGCCAATATCTGGCGTTTGTTTGTCTGCGGCGTCTGGGAATGCGCAAATAGAATAACCATTCAGTGGGTTATCGCTGTGGCGAAGTGCCAGAAAAGCCGCCGGACCGTGGCAAAGGGAGATAACAAAACGGTCATTTTTGATTGCCCACTGTAAAGCGGCAGCCACGTCCTGGCTTTCTGGTAAACCAATAAGTGCGCCATGCCCACCAGGAACAAAGATTGCTGCATATTCGCTATCAGCGTTGAGGCTGGCGACAACATCCGCGAGTTTCTTCGGATTACGGAATAACGATTTATGCTGTTCAAAGAATGGCATTACTTTTTCATCTTTGTGCGGCATAGCCCAGTATTCAAACTTGGTCATCAGACCGGAAATGGTCGCCACTTCGAATTCGAAACCTGCAGCATGGAGATGATACAACGGCAGCAACGTTTCAATCGGATGGTTACCGGTCGAGAACAGTTTTCCGTTATCGGTCGGCAAATAACGTTCGTCCGCGGCGATCACCAGAATTTTATGTTTACCGCGATACGGTTTTGGATAGTCCACGCCATCAAGATCAGAGACGGGACTCGTATATTGGCTAAGCGAATATTCTGAAGGGAAGAACGCATTATCTTCAGCAATATCGACCTGCGGGTTTTTACTTGTTTGAACAGTCATAGTGTATTCCTTATTGTTGCTTAGTTAGGGTAGTCACTATATTTGCGACTGAGCTGGTCGCTATTTTTAACCAGGCTGAAAAATTGAGTCAATATATCGAAAGCGGTAGTTGGCGGGCATAAGTATGTAATGATGATGCTGCACTGGTGTTGAATATTATTCACGCCAAACTTTCTTTATTGAGTAACGTCGTCGCAAGTGGCCTCAATGATTTTAGACCATTATCAGAGGTTTGGGGGCGATGGGGAGAGATTTAGTGCTGTGGAATGTTGTGGTACTGATGAATATTTATATCCCGGATTGGTAGGGAAAAAGCTTTTTTCATGCACTATTTTTGCAAATATTTCTATATGGGAAGCGGTTTTGTTACAGATTAAATTTATAAAGAAATGCATTTGGGGTGTTGGCTGGAAGAGTTGCTGGTAGAGGATATTGTGCCAGGAGGGACAGGGTAAGGGGCTGTATCGAGATGCTTTGGCAATTGCGTGTGCCGCAGATGGAGATGAAATGCCAATAAAAAAAGCCTGAGTTCGATGAGGGACGAACTCAGGCTGGTGTTATGTTTTACAGTAACACACCTCGGCGCGTTGGCTGATTAGAACTGGTAGACGATACCAACTGCCAGTTGGTCGTCGGTGTTCAGTCCATGAGCGAGAACATAATCACTCTTATCAAGCAGGTTGATCTGATAAGCGGTATATACGTTCATATTCTTATTGAAGTAATACCAGGTACCGATTTCAATATAGTTCAGACGATCAGAATCTTTGTAACCTGCTACGTCCAGTGCTTTAGAATAGGAGTAACCGATGGATGGACGCAGACCAAAGTCGAACTGATATTGCAGAACAGCTTCGAAGTTTTGTGTTTTGTTCACAACATCACCGTCGTCGGAATTCATGTTGTGAGATTCACCGTACATCACAGCAGCATAGACATTGTTAGCGTCATATTTTGTTGACAACGCCCAAACTTCGGCTCTTTCGCCTTTACCATCACCAGACTGCCAATCAGTACGGTCAGAGTTTGCATAAGCACCAGCAAATGAGAAACCGTCAATAGTGTAAGTTGCAGATAAACCATGGCCATCGCCATTTGCTTTGTAGTTGCCTGTACCTTCATTTTTACCCTGATATTGCAGAGCAAAATTTAGACCTTCAACCATGCCAAAGAAATCTGTGTTACGATAGGTTGCAACACCGTTGGTACGGTTGGTCATGAACAGGTCAGTACCAGCCCATGAGTCACCGCCCCACTCAACAAACATATCAGTAAATGCTTCTGCATCATACGCGACACCGACATTACGACCGTAGTCGAATGAACCATAATCTTTGTAACTCAAACCAGCATATGCCAAACGAGTTTGGTCAGGGTTGTGTCTGTTTGATGCTTCCAGGTCTAGTTCAAACTGACCGTAACCAGTCAGTTCAGGGTTGATCTGAGTTTCACCTTTCACGCCTACACGGGCATAAGAGGTATCTTGAGAATTATCGCCTTTTTCACCATTTTCACGGTCGGTCAGAATGCGCTCACCAACCATCTTGCCGTATAGCTCAACTTTATTGCCATTTTTATTATAAATTTCAGCCGCATTTGCTGCGCCAGCAACTAATAACGCCGGGACCAGCATTGCCAGAACTTTTCTTTTCATTATGTATTCCCTTGTGATTATAATC
>QWCB01001633.1_pt1 | contig 22153 bp, 17 predicted proteins | sample 1972511 | NCBI WGS metagenome assembly QWCB01 (sample SAMN09866719, study PRJNA288562) | Human gut metagenome isolate term5_stool, whole genome shotgun sequencing... | isolation source: gut | host: Homo sapiens | place: USA: California | reverse complement strand
GTTTACAAATCCTTCAAGGAATCTTCAATTCCTCAACATGTTTTGGACATTTCTGTTTCATATACTATAACCATAGAAACAAACAAAACAACCATTTAAGCCCACAACAGTTTCTTGTTTAAAAAACTTTTTCATAATAAATGCCAAGGATCAGAATCCTTGGCATCCTCCCTTTCTAGGGGTAAAATTACAGCTATCGCGGTAGAACACTACGCCGGATAGTTATTTTTTTGCAAAAAAATCTCCCGCATCACTGCGAGAGATTTTCTTATTTATCTCAGAATTATTCAGCCTTACCAACAGATCCGAACAGTTCCATCTTCTCCTTAACAGTAGCCTTGATAGCTTCTGCACCGGGAGCTAAGAGCTTACGAGGGTCAAAGCCCTTGCCTTCGAGATCCTTACCAGCCTCGATGTACTTACGGGTAGCATCAGCAAATGCCAGCTGGCACTCGGTGTTAACGTTGATCTTGGATACGCCCAGGTCGATCGCTTTCTTGATCTGATCTGCAGGGATTCCGGTACCACCGTGCAGAACCAGAGGAAGCTCACCGGTCAGCTCCTGTACAGCTGCCAGAGTCTCGAAGCTTAAGCCCTTCCAGTTAGCGGGGTATTTACCATGAATGTTGCCGATACCTGCTGCCAGGAAGTCAACTCCCAGATCAGCGATAGACTTACATTCCTTAGGATCAGCGCACTCGCCCATACCGATAACGCCGTCTTCCTCACCACCGATGGAACCAACTTCTGCCTCGATAGAAAGTCCCTTGCTGTGAGCAGCCTTAACCAGCTCAGTGGTCTTCTCTACATTCTCAGCGATAGGATAATGAGAACCATCAAACATGATGGAAGAGAAACCAGCTTCGATGCACTTGTAGCAGCCTTCAAAAGAGCCATGATCCAGATGCAGCGCAACGGGAACATCAATGTCCAGATCCTTTAACAGTCCGTTGACCATGCCAACGACTACATCATAACCGCCCATGTACTTGCCGGCACCCTCGGATACACCCAGAATAACAGGGGAACGAAGTTCTTTAGCGGTTTGTTGATGTTGAACTGACCTACTGCATAGTGGCCTGCTTTTGCTTTTTTGAGCATTTCTGTTGCGGATACTAACATTTTAATACCTCCATTTTATATACTCATTCTTGTTACGATATACGAAATGTTATACATTCGTAAAAGCACGAAAAACACATTTCGAATAATCACTTTGTGACTATCCAAACTATAGCACATTCTTTTCAAAAATGGAACAGCTTATTGTTAAATTTTTACCAAATTTTAAGATTCCTTCTGTTCCACCCGGATGTCTACGCCCCGGCAGATGTTCTCAATCACTACTTTTGTATGGGTTCCGCCATATTCTCCATCCAGAGTCCATGGAAGAGGCTCTGCGGAAGTGATCTCCACCTTTGACGTCCGGAAGCAGTACATAGCATCGGTATCGATATCCCGGTTCAGCAGGGATACCATAATGTTATTCAGTTCAATCGGGTTCTTCGGACGTTTGATCAGCGTTACTTCGAAAACGCCATCATCCAGCCTGACGTTTTTGCCGGTGATCCGCTTAAATCCTCCTACCGATGCGGAATTGGTCACCATTCCGAAGATAAAATCATCCACGATCGTAGTATCGCCATAAGTAATCCGCATGGGATAGGAACGGATCGCGGACAGCCGCTTCATTCCTTCCAGCAGATATGCCATATGCCCCAGCACATTTTTCATATCCTGTCCGGTCTCATAAGAGACATCCGTGAATAGTCCGAAAGCTGCGATATAAACGAACACATCCTCATTAAAGGATCCCACATCACAGGCGAAATCATTCCCATTTACAATATTTTCCGCAGCTCTCACCATATTCTTCGGCAGCCCGAGGCTTCCTCCGAAATCATTGGTGCTCCCGGCCGGGATATAGCCAATAGGCGTACGGAAGCCACTGCGGATCATGCCGGTGACCACCTCATCCAGCGTTCCGTCTCCGCCGCTGCAGACCACGATATCATATTCTTTGCTGCGCTTCTCGGTCTTCTCCATGGCATCCTCACTTCTCTGCGTGGGATATACGGTGATCTCATAACCGCCCTTGGTGAATACATCCAGAATATCCGCCAGTTTGTTGCGGATTTGTGCCTTTCCAGCTTTGGGATTATAGATAAATAACATCTTCTTCATAATACTGCCCTCAAGATACAACAAACGGGACTAACAGAATTCTCCATCAGCCCCGCTTCTTCTCATGTTATGTTCTTAAGCCACCTGACCGCTCAAAAACTTTTCAATGTTGTCCACAGCGGTCTGCTCATCTGCACCCTCTGCAGTTACTGTAAGCTCTTCGCCTGCACAAAGTCCCAGGCTCATCATACCCATAATACTCTTGGCATTGATCCGCTTATCGTCTACTTCAAAATAAATGTTGCTTTCGTACTTGCTGGCTTCCTGTACTAACAGTGCCACCGGTCTTGCGTCCAGGCCATCTTCCAGTCTGACCGTAATACTCCTCTTTGTCATAATTTTCCTCCTCTTTTACGTCCGGATTCTATCTGCCAGTTCGCTGAGTTTACGTAATCTATGGTTCACACCGGATTTTCCCACCGGCGGATCCAGATACTCTCCCAGTTCCTTCAGCGGAGCGTCCGGATTCTCCAGCCTGACCTCTGCCATCTGGCTTAAGGGCTCGGGCAGATTCTCCAGTCCGTAGTGATCCCGGATATAAATAATATCCTCTATCTGTCTAGTCGCCGCAGTTACCGTTTTGGTAATATTGGCGGTCTCACAGTTCACTCTCCGATTCACAGAATTGCGCATTTCTTTCACAATCCTCAGGTTTTCCAGCTTCATCAGGGCAATAGGTGCTTCGCACACATTGAGAAGATCCACAATACCGGATCCTTCCTTCAGATAGACCACGTAATACTTCTTCCGAAGCACAATCTTGGCTTCTATGTCAAATCCCTGTATCACACTCTGTAGTTGTCTCGCTTTATCCTCATCGGTGCATACAAATTCCAGGTGATAACTTTTCTGCGGATCGCTCATAGAACCAATGCAGAGAAAAGCTCCTCTTAAAAATGCTCTTTGACAGCAGGAATTTTTAATCAGCAGGGGGCTCACAGGCTCAGACAGATCCCCGATCTTATCGATCACACTCCGCATCTGTTCCTCGCTGATTTTAACATCAGTATCTATATTATATGTTTTTTTCAATAATGTAAAGCCTTTTCTGACAACCGCCTCGTTTTCCGTCTGGAAACCGATCATGAAATCTCCTTCTGCTGAGCGTCCGTATTGTCCACTGAAGTTCATGAGTGCGGCCAGCTCAGCGATCTGGCAATGTCTTGCCGGGCTGATGTGTTTTGCCAGTTCTTCCTTTACTTCACTCGAAAATGACATGTCAGATTCCTTCTCTGGGTACATCACGGTGGTACAGCTTGATACCATAATGACCTTCCGCCTTCATACGTTCGTACAATTTATTTGCCAAAGTAACGCTTCGGTGCTTACCGCCGGTGCAGCCGATTGCAATAACCAGACGGTATTTGCCTTCTTTAATATAATTCGGGATCAGAAACTGAATCATGTCGGTCAGCTTGTCCAGGAATATTCCGGTCTCCGGAAAACTCATCACATAATCCTGCACTCCTTTATCATTACCGGTCTGGGGCTTCAGTTCCTCGATATAATAAGGGTTTGGCAGGAATCTTACATCAAAGACCAGATCGGCGTCTGCGGGGATTCCATGCTTGAACCCGAAGGACATGACCGTTACCATAAGACTATTGTATTCTTCGTTCTGTACAAAAATACGATCCAACTCTTCCTTCAGTTCTCTGACTAACAGATTGGAGGTATCGATGACGTAATCTGAATTTTTGCGGATTGTCTCCAGAATCTTCCGCTCCTTGTGAATGCCGTCCTCCACTCTGCCGTCTGCTGCAAGAGGGTGCACACGTCTGGTCTCCTTATACCGTTTTATCAGAGCAGCATCGTCGGAATCCATAAACAAAATCTCGAATTTGTAGCCTTTTTCCTTTAATTGCTCCAAAATCCGGGTCGCATCCATGAAATTCTGATCTGCCCGGACATCCAGTCCCAGGGCCACCTTGCTGATCTCACTGCCCGGCATGGCAATCAGTTCCACGAACTTCTCCACCAGAGATACCGGCAGATTATCCACGCAGTAAAATCCAGCATCTTCCAAAAGCTTTAATGCGGTTCTCTTTCCTCCGCCACTCATGCCTGTTACTACTACAAATCTCATATGCACCTCGTTATTCTATCGTAACTATTCAGAATCCCATTCGCAAAATCACCTCTTCGAGGCTCCCTTTTTGCTCATGTGGTTACTTCGCCATATAAATTTGCGATTCTGCGAAGATGCAAGCATCCGCAGAAAACAAATTTACATGGCTCTGAATAGTTACAGGAATTTGATCTCGGGTTCCAGCTCCACGTGAAAACGTTCTTTCACTCTTCTCTGTACTTCCCAGATCACATCTTTTACATCTTCTGCAGTGGCATTGCCGGTGTTGATAATAAATCCGCAATGCTTTTCCGATACCTTTGCGCCTCCTATGGAGTATCCCCGCAGACCGGCTTCCATGATCAGCTGCCCGGCGAAATATCCCTCGGGACGTTTGAAAGTACTGCCGGCACTGGGATATTCCAAAGGTTGTTTTTCTCTGCGGCGAATTGCCAGTTCCTCCATTTTGGCTGCGATCTGCTCCGGATCTCCGGGCTGTAGCCGGAAAGTCACTTTCGTCACGACAAACGACTGGTTCTGGATCACACTGGTACGATAGCCGTACTCCATGGTACTGTTGTCCAGTTCCATGATCTCTCCATTACGGTTGACTACCGTAACAGTGGTCACCACCTGGCTCATCTCTCCGTCGTAGGCTCCGGCATTCATTACAGCTCCGCCACCGATGGTACCGGGGATTCCCGCGGCGAACTCCAGGCCTGTCAGGCCATGCTCTTTCGCTGCTTTTGCCACCTGGCTCATCAGGGCCCCTGCCTCTGCTTCCAGATAGCAGTCTTTCACTTCGATCCGGCTCATATGCTTACCAACCACCAGAACAATTCCTGCATATCCCTGGTCGCTGACCAACAGATTGCTTCCGTTGCCGATCACGGTATAGGGAACATCCACCAGCCGAAGGTATTTCTGGATCTTACAGAGCTGCTCTTCGTTTTCCAGATAGACCAGGCAATCTGCCGGGCCACCGATCCGGAAGGTGGTATGCAATTTCATCGGTTCCTGTAAAAGAACTTTATCTGCCGGTACAATTTCTTTTAATGCTTCTATCACTGCTGCACTTATCATGTTGTCAGGCTGCTCTTTCTTTTTGTTATAATTATGCCGCGAAAGCCTACTTTAATACCAGTGCCGCCGCGCCGTAGATTCCGGCGTCATTGCCCAGCGTTGCCAGTGCAAATTTTGCCTGCTTGCAAGGACCGAAAGCACATTTCTTATAAGAAGGCTCTATGTATTTGAATAAGATATCTCCGGCTTTGGATACACCGCCACCGATAACGAAGATCTGCGGGTCTACCACATTGGCTACTACTGCCAGTCCCTTGCCAAGATACTCGCCGAACTGTTCTGCGATCTCGATTGCTACTTTATCTCCGGCTTTCACCGCATCAAATACGGTCTTCGCAGAGATTTCACCACCTCTGAGCACGCTGGGAGCATCGTCCTTGGCCAGACGTCTGTTGGCCAGACGGGTAACTCCGGTAGCAGATGCATACTGTTCCAGACAACCCTTGTTCTTACAGCCGCAAGTCTCTGTCTCAGCATCTTCAATATGGATATGTCCGATTTCACCGCCGGCACCGTTGGTACCGGTCAGTATCCTGCCGTCGATGATGATACCTCCGCCGACACCGGTTCCCAGAGTAACGGCTACCAGATTGGAATAGCCTTTACCACCGCCCTGCCACATTTCGCCCAGGGCTGCTACATTGGCATCGTTGCCTGCCTTCACGGTAACAGGCAGATCCAGTTCTTTTTTCAGCGTTTCAGCAAGATCAAAAGATCCCCAGCCGATATTAACAGCACCGTTGACCATGAAGCCTTCGGCATTTACCGCACCGGGGGCGCCGATTCCCACACCCACCAGATCTGCTGCGGTGATGCTCTTTTCCTGCATTTTATTTTTGATGGATGCTGCGATATCTGGCAGAACTTTCTCTCCGCCGTTATCTTTTACTGTGGGAATCTCCCACTTATCCAGCACCTGTCCCTCATCATTGAAAAGTCCTAACTTGACCGTGGTTCCTCCCACGTCTACCCCAAATGCATATTTACTCATCATCCTCGTCCTCCTCACGTCTTTTTGCCAGAGAGTTCTGTACACGGGTGTATAGCTCTTTTGCTGCGTTGTAGCCCATCTTCTTCTGACGGTGGTTGATAGCTGCCGTCTCGCAGATAACTGCCAGGTTACGTCCGGGACGAATCGGAATGTTGTGGCATACCACCTTATTGCCCAGATATTCGGTATAATTCTCTTCCAGTCCCAGTCTGTCGTACTCTTTGTCCTTATCCCAATCTTCCAGACGGATGACCAGGTCAATGGTCTGGGTATCTTTTACGGACAGTGCACCGAACAGTGCCTTGACATCCACGATGCCGATACCACGCAATTCAATAAAGTGTTTTGTGATATCCGGTGCAGAACCTACCAGCGTATCATCACTGACCTTACGGAGTTCTACCACATCATCGGTTACCAGACGATGACCTCTTCGGATCAGCTCCAGTGCTGCCTCGGACTTACCGATGCCGCTCTCACCGGTGATCAGGACACCTTCACCGTAGACATCCACCAGTACACCGTGCACGGAAATGCAGGGAGCCAGCTTGACATTTAACCACCGGATGATCTCAGACATAAAGTCAGAAGTGGATTTTTTCGTAGATAATAACGGAATCTGATGTCGGATCGCCGTCTCCAGGAAAATAGGATCCGGTTTCAGGTCACGGCTGAACACGATACAGGGAATATCATAAGCCATCAGCTTCTCATAAGCTTCCTTACGAGTCTCATCCGTCATGCCTTCCATATAAGTGTATTCCACAAATCCGACAATCTGCAGTCGGGTCGCATCAAAATGCTCAAAATATCCTGCCAGCTGCAGTGCCGGACGGTTGATATCCGGCTGTGTGATCTTCACATGTTTCACATCAATCTCCGGTGTGAGATTTTCCAGTTTCATTTTTTCGATAACACGGGTTAAACTTACACTTGCCATACTAATCTCCATACCTTTCCGCGAAAAAACCGCCCCGGTTCCCCGCCCTTTTCATTATCTTTTAGTGTACCACAGGTTGTCCTGTCTGTGAAGCAAAAAAGGTCACGATTTCCTCTGCCGTACGCTCATTCATTTCGGGAATTTCCATCAATTCTTCCACCGATGCCTGCCGGATCTCCTCCAGTGACTTAAAGTGCCTCATCAGGGCCTTTCTCCGGGCCGGTCCCACCCCCGGGATATCATCCAGCACGGACTTCACCTGAGTCTTGCTGCGCAGGGATCTGTGATACTCGATAGCAAAACGGTGGGCCTCATCCTGAATTCTGGTGATCAGCTTAAAACCTTCGGAATGGGTATCAATGGGAAGCTCAATATTATGATAATACAGACCTCTGGTACGGTGATTGTCATCCTTGACCATACCGCAGACCGGAATGTCGATTCCCAGTTCTTCCAGTACGGACAGCGCGATATTCACCTGTCCGCGGCCACCGTCCATGAGGATCAGATCCGGGAACTTGGTAAAGCTGCCGTACTCCTGATCCATCTCCTGTTCTTCCAGTTCTTTGCTCTCTTCCATACCGTGGCGGAACCGTCTCATCAGTACTTCCCGCATGCAGGCATAGTCATCCGGACCGGAGACGCTTTTGATCTTGAACTTACGGTAATCGCTGCGTTTCGGTTTTCCTTTTTCGTAGACCACCATAGATCCTACATTTTCAAAACCGTTGATATTGGAAATATCATAGGCTTCCATCCGGGCTGTGCCAGTTAACGGCAGTTGCAGCAGATCCGAGATTTCTTTCACCGCACCGATGGTTCGTCCTTCTTCGCGTTTTAATTTTTCTCTATCCTGGGACAGTACCAGTTTTGCGTTCTGCGCTGCTAACTCCACCAGTTTTTCCTTACTGCCGATCTTAGGCACCTTCAGATAGACCCTGCTGCCTTTTCGCTCCGACAGCCATTTCTCGATCAGTTCCGCATCCTCGATCTCATATTGCAGCATCAGCTCTCTGGGAATAAATGGGGTCCCCGCATAGAACTGCTTTACAAAATCCTGTAAAATCGCTGGTTTGTTATTTTCCGGCACATGTGTCATATAGTAATGTTCCCTGCCGATCAGCTTGCCATCCCGGACGAAAAACACCTGTACCACCGCTTCCGTCTCATCCTGGTACAGTGCCAGGATATCTTTATCTTCACCGACGCCCTCGGTGATCTTCTGCTTCTGGGATACCTGTCGTACACTGGAGAGCAGGTCACGGTACCTTGCGGCATCCTCAAATTCCATAGCCTCCGCGGCTTTCTTCATCTTCTCCTCCAGATCCTTCAGGATCGGACTGTAATTACCATTCAGAAATTCCAGTGCACCTGCCACCTGCTGTCTATATTCCTCTTTGCTCACATATCCCTGGCAGGGTGCCAGACACTGCTTGATATGATAATTCAGGCAGGGGCGCTCGATTCCTATATCCCTGGGCAGCACCCGGTTGCAGGTCCGCAGCTGGTACAGCTTGTTCAGCAGCTCAATGGTATCCTTCACTGCCGCGGCACTGGTATAGGGACCGAAATAGCGGGATTTATCCTTTTTCATGGTCCTGGAAAACAGGATCCTGGGATAATCCTCCCCCACTGTCACCTTGATATAGGGGTAGGTCTTGTCATCCTTTAACAGCGTGTTATACTTCGGCGAATTCTCCTTGATCAGGTTATTCTCCAGCACCAGCGCTTCCAGTTCCGAATCCGTCACAATATATTCAAATCGGGCGATCAGTGACACCATCTGGTCAATGGCGGGGCCTCTGCCGATATTTTCACGAAAATAAGACCTTACACGGTTGTGCAGGTTGATTGCCTTTCCCACATACAAAATGACATCTTTGTCATCCCTCATGATATACACTCCCGGCTTGCGGGGGAGCTTTTTTAACTCTTCTTCCACGTTAAACATAAATATTTCCTCGCATGCTTCTATCATACCGATTCTTGAGAAAAATACAACAAGGGATTTTTATCTTGTACAAAACAAAAGCGGTGTCTGCCAGCAACTGCAAACACCGCAAAGGAAAGGTAATATATGGTATCAGCCTTTTACACTGCCACTTGTCAGACCTGCCACAAAGAATTTCTGGCAGCAGATAAACACGATAAGTATGGGTAAAAGACTAAATACTGACAATGCAAAGACATAGCCCCACTGTGTAAATTGATGTTCTCCAAAAAATCCGGAGATTGCAATTGGCATTGTCCGTTTCAAATTATCATTTAAAACCGTATTCGCCCAAGGAAATTCCTCCCATGCAGTCAAAAAATTGAAAATAGATACCGAAGCGATTCCGGGTTTTGCAAGGGGAATTATGATCCTTCCGAAAACCGTAAAAACACTTCCACCATCCATATAAGTTGCTTCATCCAATTCTCTGGGAATCCCTTCCACAAACCCCTTTATCATAAATGTGGAATAAGGAATTGTCCATGCTGTATAAAAAGGTACTAATCCTGAAAGAGTATTGATTACATGTAATTTTACCGCCAGTTCATACTGTGGAACGATCAATGTCAGCCCGGGAACAATCATTGTTAAAACAATAAATCCAAACAAAAAATTCTTTCCCGGGAATTCAAAGCGTGCAATTACATATCCCAGTGCCGATGCAATAGCAGCTGCAATTAACACCGATGCCACAGATACACACATACTGTTTAAAAAATTGCGGTAAAATTTTCCCTGTCCTAAAACATATCTATAATTTTCTAAAGTCACTTCGTCTAATGAAGGTAAAAATCGTGGCGGATATTCATACAATGCTCCATTCGGTTTTAAAGAGGTACTAATCATATAAACCATGGGAAGCACAACAATAACCAATCCAACAATCAGAATCAAATGAAGAAATATCTGTGTCCAAGTTTTTCTTTTCATATGCGCACCCACCTATTTTATTGATCTTTTTGCTGCATAAGTTTAAACTGTACTACTGCAAGTAACGCAAGTACCACCGTTGTAATAAATGATAAAGCTGCTGCATAGCCAAATTTTCCTGTACTAAATGCTTTGTGGTACATCCATGTCAAAATCACGTCTGTCTGATGCCCCGGTTCACCGCCTGTTATCATCTTGACCGAAGTGAACACATTAAATCCACCAATCGTCAGCATTACCAGTGCAAACAAAATCGTTCCTTTAATACTGGGAATCGTAACATTCCACATTTTCTCCCATGCTGTAGCTCCATCTATTGCAGCTGCTTCATAAAGATCTGTCGGTACTGTCTGTAATGCTGCCAGGAATACAACCATGTTCCATCCTATTCCCTTCCATATTCCCAACAACATAGCAACAGTCATACCGCCCCATCTGGTATCCAGCCATCTTACATTTGCGCTGGTAATATGTACTACATTCATGAGGAAATAGTTCAGCAATCCTTCCGTATTGAACACATATTTAAAAATCAGGGAAGCAACTACCCATGACGTAATTACAGGCAGATAATACATCACACGATATCCTACTTTGAATCGCGTAATCTGGTTAAGCAAAAGCGCAACAAAAAAGCCCACCAGCATCTGCCCCGGTACGGTTACCAGCGTATATAACAACGAATTTATAAAAACAGTCCAAAAGTATTCATCTTGCAATACTTCTTTGTAATTTTCCAATCCAATAAAATTGTGACTCAGCATGCTGCCAAAGTCCCACTCAAAAAAGCTCATGATAAACAATTTCAAAATAGGATAAATTGTAAAAATACCAAATACAAGTAATCCGGGTAAAAGTAATAGTCCAATCTGTATTTTGCTTTTCCGTGATATCTTCATAGAAATACCTCTTTTACAGTTCGGGACAGTACCTAGTAGTACTGTCCCAGACTGCTATTTGACTTTATACATATGGCAAGTTATAATAATTATTATTCAGCAAGAAGTTCATCAAAGCGCTCTGCAAGCTTATCCATAGCTTCCTGTGCCGTCTTCTTTCCGTTCATTACATCCGTAACTGCTACAGATAATTCACTATCCATTTCTGACCAGCATGCTACGGTAGGACGGGATTTGGCCGTTTTGATAGCTTCCAGGAACGGCGCATAATCTGCTGCTTTTACGGTATCACTTTCCAGTGCTTCTTTGTTTACAGGGATCTGACCACATTTTGCCATTTCCTCTTCTGCAAATTCACTGGTCATAAACTTGATAAATTTCCAAGCAGCATCTTTATTGGCACTGTTAAACATGGCAATATCTTCACCACCAAGAACAGATATGGAGCCAGCATCTCCGGCAGGCATTTCTGTGGTTGCATATTCAAAATCAGGATAAGATCCCTGCATTTCTGCAACTTTCCAAGGACCTTCCAGGAGCATCATGTATCTTCCGGTTCCGAATCCATCTGTCATCGGAATGTCACCTGCATTCCATCCGGTGATTGCACCTGCCTGATACAATTCAGCCAGTGTCTCAATTGCTTTTACAGTCTCAGGACTATTGATATACCCGGATGCTTTGGTTTCATCTTCATTTGTAATGGAACCACCCATGCTCCAAATGAACGGGCAGAGATTCCAACCAGCCAGTGCAGGCTCATCATATCCCCATACCTGTTGACCGTTTGCATTGGTTCCTGCTAATTTCTTTGCTGCATTGATGAATTCATCCATTGTTTCAGGAGCTTCAATTCCTGCATCCTTAAATGCCTGCACATTATAGAAGAGAATTTTGGTGTTCGTATTCAGTGCAAGTCCGTAAAAATGGCCATCCACTTTTGCAGTACTCATAGCGCTTTCCAACAAGCCGCCGGATACCTCATCAAAATCAGGCATTTCCTCATCGAGTGCTGTCAGTATTCCCATTTTTTGGAATTCCGGAACCCATGCACTATCCAGTCTGGCTACATCGGGTAATGTATTGGACTGTGCACTGATCAGAATTTTCTGGTGCAGATCTGCCCACTCATGAGATACTGCGTTTACTTTGATTCCCGGATTTTCTTTTTCAAATTCCGGAATCAGTACATTCATCAGAGTTTCATTTTCTGCCGACTGTGCACTATAATGATGCCAGAAATTAATTGTAACATCCTCCTGCGATGTATTTTCTGTAGTTGCAGGAGCTTCCACCGTTGCTGATACCTGACTCTCTGAGCCAGTTTCAGATTCTACTGGTGATTCTCCACATCCTGTTAAGGCTGCCAGGCTCATTACGGTTGTGAGTAGAATTGCCAGTAATTTTTTGTTCTTTTTCACCTTCATCATTGTAAACATCCTCCTATTGTTTTTTGCTCGAGTTCCTTGAACTCATTATGACTTTTACAGAATACGGTTCCATTTGCAACGTAATTTTCCCCACGTATTCTGTTATGTCCTCATTTAAAAATTTCAGATCTCCTGCATCTTCCTCGACCAGTACTTCTCCCGAAAACAGGTCTGTAAAGATACCTTTTTCCAATACCGGACACGATATTTTCTGCATATCTGCTCCGACATGCAATACCACATAGCAGCTGCCCATGGCATCCTTTCGGACAAATCCATATGTGTCGCTCATTTCATCTGCAATAATACTTCTGAAACTTCCTGACTTGATGCAGCTATTATCTTTTCGCAACTGTATCAATTTCCGATACCAGTTGCGCATATCTTGGTCTGCATTATCGCCCCATTCCATACACCTTCGACAATCCGGATCATTATCTCCCGTCATTCCTACCTCATCCCCATAGTAAATTGCGGGGGAACCCGGGAACAACATCTGAAATGCTGCTGCAAGCTTTAGCAGTTTTTTATTTTCATGGCACAAATATAAGAATCGTTCCGTATCATGACTATCTAGCAGATTGTACAAAAGATTGTCTGTTTCGTCTTTATAATAGGCTAGCATATGGTTCAGCCGACTATCCAGTTGCGTTACAGAAATGGATTTTTCAGCTATATAATCTCTGACAGCATCCCGAAATACATAATTCATGACCGAATCCATCTGATTTCCCCGAAGCATTTTTCCTGCATACCCCCAAGTCTCGCCCAGCAAAATCTTATCAGGGTATTTTTCTTTTATACGCATCCTTGCTTCTTCCCACACGGAAGGGTCTACCTCATCTGCAACATCCAGTCTCCAACCATCGATTTGAAAGTTGTCTATCCAGTAAAACATTACCTTTAAAATGAATTCCCTGACTTCCGGATTGGAAGTATCAAGTTTAGGCATCCATTTATAAGCTCCTACACACTCATAATTGTGATGGCTGGGTTCCACCGGATAATGATTAATATGAAACCATTTTACATAACGAGATTCTTCCTGATTTTCCAAAACATCCTGAAATGGTCCAAAGTGAACTCCCGTATGATTAAATACTCCATCCAGAACAATTTTGATTTTACAGCTATGGCATATATCCACAAGTTCTCGGAATGTCTCTTCATCTCCAAACTGGGAATCTATTTTGAAATAGTCTGTCGTTGCATATTTATGATTAAAATCACCTTCAAATATAGGATTTAAGTATATGCACTCTATCCCCAGTTCCTTTAAATAGGGAATTTTCTGGATAATCCCCTGTAAATCACCTCCCATATGATGTTCTCTGTCAGGCAGGCTCCCCCATGGTTTACATCCTTCCGGATCATTTCCCCGGTTGCCGTTGCAAAATCTCTCCGGAAAGATTTGATAATAAATTACTCCCTTTGCCCAACTCGGAGAAGTAATAACATCAGTTCCGTTAACATACAAATATTCAAAGAAACCTGACTTGGGAAGTACCTGTTGTGCACCATTTGCAGTGTAATAGATAATATTTCCACTATTGTCTGTCAGCACAAAATAATATTTTTGATATCGTGCAATCTGGTGAAAAATTATATTTCCTTGAAAATAGTCAAACAGTTCCTCTCTGTACTTACACTTTAATTCGCATTTCTTTCGATTTTCCGGTTTTGTTCTGTCCCAATAAATCAGAACACATTTCGAAATATCCTTTTTCGCAACACGAATCTTGAATACCAGTTCATTTCTTTTTATCGGATATACATATTCTTCCGTATTGAAATGCTGTATTGCTTCTCTTTTCACTTTTTCCGATTTTCTCCTTTCATTGTAGATTCTCTTTCAATAATTCTTGTCGGAAGTAGTACCTCCTTTCTGTCCTGATTCGGGTCTTGAATAATGGAAAATAATGTATTTGCTGCTTCTTCTCCCAACTTGTATGTATCGATATCTACTACCGTGAGTGGCGGATCCATATATTCTGCCAATGGATAATTATCAAATGTAATAATTCCTATATTGTGTGGAACCTTCTTTTTTTCCTTTCTTAAAAATTTCAAGGTCTCATAAGCCACTACATTATTGGTGCATATGATACTGTCAATATCTGCACATTTATCGAATGCATTTTTTAATGCATCACCTATCTGAATACTCTCCGTACCACATTCCACAATAAAATTCTCTGCTATATCTTTATTCATCAAAGCAATTGCAGACTGAAAACCTTGAATTCTCTTCCTTTCAAACATGGTAATTCTATTTTCAACAAGTAAAATAGTCTTCTTATACCCTGCCTGATACAAATAGGTCACTGCATCTTCTGCACCTTGCTTATTATCCATATCGATCCAGTGAATACCTTCCCGCACATTATCGGGCTCTCCCAAAACAATAAACGGAAAATGATTGTAAAGCAGAATCTCTATCAGTTCATCCGTTGCTGCGGAAACAGGAAGTATGATACCATCTATTTTTTTCTCTAAAACCAGGTTCTTCACAGCTGTATTGTTTTCTTTGTCGGTATCACTGGTTATTAACAAATTAAAGCCTCTCTGCTGCGTTACAGCCTCTATTGCTGATACGCTTCGAATAAAAAATGCATTAGAAAAAGCATCACTGTTGCCGGCATCAATAACCAATCCTATTGTAAAAGTACTGCCATTTACCAGACTTCTTGCCAGACTATTCGGGTGATAATCCAGTTCCCTCATAGCATCCTTAATTTTCTGCTTCGTTTCCTCTGAAATACTGGCTGTTCCATTAATTACTCTTGATACTGTTGACGGATTTACTCCTACTTTTTTCGCGATATCCTTAATCGTTGCTGGCATTTTATCCTCACCCGTTTTCTATGATTGTCACTTGTCATGCAAACGTTTGCATAATCTTGTAAAAAAATAATGCAAACGTTTGCATTGACTATGATTTGATATTATCATGTAGCTATTACTTTGTCAATATTCTTTCTCACAAAATTTACAGACAACATTTATTGTTTTATTATACCTTGTAAATTCCAAAATCGTTTGTTATAATCAATTCAAAGCATATATTCTACAATTCAGACAGCGAAAGCTGTTCTTCCTATCTATTATCGTTTCAATGGATTCTATGCTTTTACACCACTTTCACGCGCATAGTACATTGAAGGATAGCGGATATGGAGTAGGATCATTCCTCTTGTTTTCATGTACTAACCATACGAACAGGAGGTCCCTATGAAAAATAAACATGACAATCGCTCTCTCCCGGCAAACCGGAACTATAAGGATACTATTTTCCGATGGCTTTTTTCCGACAAAAATAATCTGCTTTCACTGTATAATGCAATAGCAGGAGCACATTATCAGAATCCGGAAGCTCTTAACATTGTAACGTTGGAAAATGCCGTCTATATGGGCATGAAAAACGACCTTGCCTTTGTGTTGGAAACCGGTCTCTATTTGTATGAACATCAGTCTACTTACAACCCCAATATTCCCTTGCGTGATCTTTTTTATATTGCAAGCGAATATCAGTCTCTTATAAATCAGAGAACCCTGTATTCATCTACCTTACAGACCATACCGACTCCAAAATTTCTTGTATTTTATAATGGTACTGACGAAAATATTCCGGATCGTTTAGAGTTACGTTTATCAGATGCTTATGAAAACTACTCCGAAAATCCAGATCTGGAATTAAAAGTTACTATGTTGAACATTAATTCCGATCACAACTTCGAGCTTTTGAAAAACTGCCATGTCTTATGGGAATATTCTCAATATGTAACCAGAGTTCGTAAATATGCTACTATGATGTCTCTTAATGATGCAGTAAATTTGGCTATAACAGAATGTATTCAGGAGGGAATTTTGACAGAGTTCCTATCGCATAACCGCGCGGAGGTGTTGAAGGTGAGCATTTTTGAATATGACAAGGAAAAAGAAGAAAAATTAATTCGCAAAGCTGAATTCGATTATGGAAAAGCCATGGGACTGGCTGACGGCGTAATATCGCTTTTAGAAGAAAAAGGAAGACTCTCTGAAGACCAAATAAATAGCATTCGGCGCGAAACCCGTCCGGAAAAACAGACGGAATGGTTCAAACTTGCCATAAAAGTTGATACAATAGATGAATTTTTCAAAAAAGCAAATATAAAAAGACAGTAGCGGCTTTCGCCGTATAAAATCAAAAATAAGAGTCATTTGTCGTAAGCAAGCTTCCTCAAATGACTCTTATTTTTGATTTTGCATGGACTCATGTGCTATACCATCTTGAATCCCTTTGCCCTCAGACAGATTTCCACTTCCTCAGGATCTGCGGTATGCAGGATCATGACGGGGGTGGAAGAATCACGGTTGAAGGACAAGTAGGTATAGTCCACATTGACATTGCTGTCTAAGAGAGCTGTCAGCAGGGTATTCAGTGCACCGGGCTTATCCTCGATCTCTACAGCCAGGACATCCACGAAACGGCAGAGGTAGCCCTTCTCTGTGAGGACCTCTTTTGCCTTGTCAGGATCGGAGACAACCATACGGTTGATGCCGTACTCCGCACCGTCGTTGGTAACAGAACCCCAGATATTGATGCCTGCTTCATACAACGCATTGGTCATAGTCTGCAGGGCTCCTTTTTTATTCTCAGCATAAATAGATAACTGTTTTAACATTTCGGTATTACCTCCTCATTGCAATCTGACTGTTATGCAGTCTGTCGGAAACTTCCGACACTTTAATATGATAAAGCATTATTACAAAATAATCAACTCGGAGTTCGCATTTGACTAATGCTCTTTGCTAATTACTCTATTTTATAGGTGTCGGGTTCAAAAGTTCTCGACATCTATAATGTTCCATGGGAGAACAGTCCTACCGGTCCCTGAGGAGGATCCTTAGGATCCTTCGACTCCTCGGCAGCATCGCTTTTCTGCTCTGTGGATTCCTGTTCATGCTTCTCCTGTGCGGAAGTCTCTTCTTTTGCGGATTCTGCAGGCTGCTTTGCGGTATCCTGCGCCGGTGCAGTCTGCTCCTTTGCTTCCTGCAGGCTGTCTTCGAAAGTCAGGGGTTGGAAAGTTGAATCGGTAGAAGTCATGACCTGTTCCCCAATGGTCACATCCACGCTGTTGCCCTTTACTGCACTGCCCGCAGCATTTGTTTCTGTCACATCTTTCTTCTCTTCCTCTGGGTCAGGCAGTCCCTTCTCTCTGCGAAAGATCTCCATGAACTCCTTACCGGTAATGGTCTCGCGCTCGATCAGGAACGCTGCCAGCTTATCCATCAGATCTCTATTCTCGCGGAGCATCTGCAATGCCTGATCGTAACTTTCTTTGATCATGGCAACTACTTCTTCATCAATGGCTGCCGCCGTCTCATCGCTACAGTTCAGTGCCGTTCTGCCTTCCAGATACTGGCTTTCAACTGTAGCCAGACCCACAAGACCGAAACGTTTGCTCATACCGTAGCGGGTGATCATGTTGCGGGCAATGGATGTAGCCTTCTCAATATCATTGGCTGCACCGGTGGTCACAGTGTCGAATACTACTTCCTCAGCGGCACGTCCACCCACCAGACCTACCAGCATATCCCGAAGTTCTGCCTCGGTATTGAGGTATTTTTCCTCCTCCGGCACCTGCATCACATAACCCAACGCACCCATGGTACGGGGAACAATGGTAATTTTCTGTACCGGCTCGGAGTTTTTCTGTAAAGCGCTGATCAGTGCATGTCCCACTTCATGATAGGATACGATGCGACGTTCTTCTTTGCTCATGATGCGGTCTTTCTTTTCCTTACCTACCAGCACCTGTTCCACAGCCGCGAACAGATCCTTCTGGCTTACAAATTCTCTGCCTTCCTTGACAGCATTGATAGCTGCCTCGTTGATCATATTGGCCAGATCGGAACCGACCGCTCCGCTGGTAGCCAGTGCAATCGCATCCAGATCTACGGTCTCGTCCATCTTCACATCCTTGGAATGTACTTTCAGGATTTCCACACGGCCCTTGAGATCCGGCTTGTCTACGATGATACGGCGGTCAAAACGTCCGGGACGTAAGAGCGCCTTGTCCAGGATCTCCGGACGATTCGTTGCCCCCAGGATCAGGATACCTTTGGAACTGTCGAAGCCATCCATTTCGGATAATAACTGATTCAGCGTCTGCTCTCTCTCTTCATTGCCTCCACCGTACTTGGAATCACGGCTTCGTCCGATGGCATCGATCTCATCAATAAATACGATACAGGGCGCGTTCTTGGTCGCTTCCTTGAACAGGTCACGGACACGGCTGGCGCCCACACCTACATACAGCTCAATAAAATCAGAACCCGTCAGAGAGAAGAACGGTACATGTGCTTCTCCTGCCACTGCCTTGGCCAGCAAAGTCTTACCGGTTCCGGGAGGGCCCACCAGCAATGCTCCCTTGGGCAGTTTTGCACCGATCTTGGAATATTTCTGTGGATTATGCAGGAAGTCCACGACTTCCACCAGAGATTCCTTTGCTTCGTCTTCACCGGCCACATCCTTGAATGTAACGCCGGTCTCCTTCTGTACATATACCTTGGCATTACTCTTGCCCACGCCCATGGGTCCGCCGCTTCCGCCCATTCTGCGGAACAGAAAACCTGCCACGATCCAGATCAGTACCACCGGCAATACCACGGTTACCAGAATCTCCATCAGGAAATTGGAAGTATTGCTGGTCACGCGATTCCCCTGTACATCATGCTCCTGCAATCTGGCTGTCAGGGTATCCAGATCCTCCATCAGCATTGTATAATATACAGTCTGGGACTGTGTCACCTTCTGGGTAATTCCATAGAAGCTGACATAACTGCCCGGTGCCGGGGTGGCTGCAGCTTCCTGCTTCAGCTGTACCGTCACCATGCCGCTTTCCTTATTTACCTCCACCGCAGCAACCTTGTCCGCTTCCAGATCCTTCAGGAAATCGGTATAAGATACTTCCGTTCCGGTATTGGTGCCGAAGAACGCATTATACAGCATCAGTACAACGATCACTGTCATCAGTCCCGACAGGATCAGCATCAGGATGCTGGGGCGCTTCGGTGAACCATTGCCGTTGCCTCCGTTACTGTTATTGCCGTTCCCGCCATTGTTACCGCTGCCGGGAGCTCCGTTGCCATTGCCTCCGTTGCCGGGACCATAGCCGTTATTATATGACTCAATTAATTTTCTCATGTCATCTCCATTTTCTATTTTATACGCTATTGCACTTCCGTTATTTCAACTGCACAGTTGAAATCTGAGCAATCATATCTATTATAGAGATAACCTGTGGATAAATCAATAGCTCAAATATGAAAAAACTCTGAACTATTCCCGGAAATAACGAATACCCGGAAACCACGTATTTCTACAGTTTCCGGGCATTCGCCAGCAACAAACAACTCACAACAACCAATTATATACTAACACCCTTCAAACATAACGTTGATCTCCGACTGATACAAAGTCCAGGTATTGATCAGGGTATTCATACCTTCGTTGGGTGTCTGGATCTGCAGTGCAGCGTATTTCTGTTTCCAGTAGGCTGCCAGATCGGTGTAGACTGCGTCCACTCTTTTCAGATCGCTGTATTTTACCCGGATCCGTCTGCCCTCTTCACGATTGCCCTCTCCCAGCATGATCACAAAACGGGCTTCTTCGCCGGGCTGTAATTTGAAGTTCTTCTGCAAGCTGCCGCAGTGATTGCCACCAAGTTCTGTGGAACCTTCCAGAGTTCCTCTCTCCAGGCCTGCCGGATGATCTTCGGTACCATAAACTCCCAGGAATTTCTCTCTGACGCAGTCATAGCCGTCCGGTGTGAAGTTGGCGGTAAGATACTGATACCCTTTTTCTTCGTAGAACAAGTCCTCCTCGATGATGCCGTCTTCATAGGAAGAACCGGCACAATACAGACTCATCTGAAAATTCTGGTTGTCTATCATAATGTGATGGAACGAAAATTCCATGTAAGTAAATAAGGAAAGATTTCTGACTGCATCGGTGATATTTTTCACCTTTACATCCCACAACAGTACATTTTCCCCGCGGGGAATAACCATGGTCTGTGAGGATGCCAGTCCGTCATATTCGCTCTCGTAGACGGTGTAAGACAGTCCGTGGCGGCAACGGTATTTTGCCTTGGATAAATCCTTGGCTACCGGCTGCCAGGAGATGGAATGGTAATCCTTCTTTTCATTATCCCTGATATATACATAGAATCCCGGGCGGTCCATGGGTACCCCATTCCCACGGAACCGGCTGATCCTGTGATACTCCGGTGTTTTGTAAAACAGATAACCTCCCGCCATATGGTTGATGACCGCCGCCATGTCCTCGACAACCAGATAGTTCGTCCAGGAATAGGGCAGAGCCACGTTGTCGATGACGTATTCTCTTTTTTCATTATCGAAATAGCCGTATTGCAAAACGCGTCCCTCCCGTATATAGTTTTTTGCTTTTTCAGAACTTTTTTGTTCTGTATTTATTGTAATTTCATGTAACTATTCAGAGCCATGCAAAACTGCGTTCTGCGAATGCTTGCATTCAGGCAGATAAGCAGTTTTATATGGCGAAGTAACCACATGAGCAAAAGGAAGCTACGAAGTAGCGGTTTTGCGAATGGGGTTCTGAATAGTTACAATTTCATTATAAAAAAGGATCTCTTTGTTGAAAATTGCTCATTATGTGATTATTTGCTTAAAATTGTTAGATATAATAATGATTTCCAAAAAAAATTTTACTTTCCAGTAGATTTTTGGGAAACACTAAACTATAATAGAACATCATGGGATTTTAGTTGCAAAGATCCGCAGAGAAAGGTGTCAGCAATGTACAAGATAGGTTTTGACAATGACAAATACCTCAGCATGCAGTCTGAGAAGATCAAGGAGCGTATCGCAAAATTCGGCGGTAAGCTGTATCTGGAGTTCGGCGGCAAGCTGTTCGATGATTATCATGCATCCCGCGTATTGCCCGGTTTCCATCCGGACAGTAAGATCAACATGCTGGCACAGCTGAAGGACGAGGCTGAGATCGTCATCGTCATCAATGCAGCAGACATTGAGAAAAACAAGGTTCGTTCCGACTTAGGCATCACCTATGATCTGGACGTGTTACGTCTGATCGATGCATTCCGCGGCTACGGCCTGTATGTAGGCAGTGTGTGTCTGACCCGCTTTGCCGGACAGCCCAGTGCCATTGCTTATCAGAAAAAACTGGAGTCCCTGGGAATGAAGGTGTATCGTCATTATTCCATTCCCGGATATCCTTCCAATATTCCGTTCATCGTAAGTGATGAAGGTTACGGTAAGAACGATTATATTGAAACCACCCGTTCTCTGGTGGTGGTGACTGCTCCCGGACCCGGAAGCGGCAAGATGGCTACCTGTCTCTCCCAGCTGTATCATGAATACAAGAGAGGCATCAAGGCCGGTTATGCCAAATATGAGACCTTTCCAATCTGGAATATTCCGTTAAAGCATCCGGTAAACCTGGCTTATGAAGCCGCTACCGCAGACTTGAACGATGTTAATATGATCGATCCGTTCCATCTGGAAGCTTACGGTGAGACCACGATCAATTACAATCGCGACGTGGAGATCTTCCCCGTAGTCAGCGCTATGTTCGAGAAGATCATGGG
>QWCB01001832.1_pt2 | contig 22231 bp, 18 predicted proteins | sample 1972511 | NCBI WGS metagenome assembly QWCB01 (sample SAMN09866719, study PRJNA288562) | Human gut metagenome isolate term5_stool, whole genome shotgun sequencing... | isolation source: gut | host: Homo sapiens | place: USA: California | reverse complement strand
ATGTGCCCCCTTGAAAAGGGGGTTAGGGGGATTGAGACAGGTCATCAGATGCCGGGCCGGAGTTGGCGGGCAGGGAAAGCCACGCAGAGATGGAAAGCCACGCAGAGATGGCACGTGCGGCAGCAAGAAGCCCCCGCGAGGATCAGGCCCTCAGCCTTGTATTTTATTGGGACTCTGTCCCAAACCCTGACGCTCCGCGCGGCCTTTTCGTCCTCCACGTATTTGCTGCCGCAAATACCCGGACCCGGTCGGTCGTCTGATGACGACTTGTAGCGCAACCTGCAAACAACTGAATATCAAGCATTTAACCAAAATCAGAGTTGGATTTTTGGCAACTCTGAAAACGCCTAAAATGCTAATACATAGCCGATTACGCGCTGCGCATCGTGTTCAACATCGGTAAACTTTTTCAGGACTAGACAGAAAAAACAAGGCAGATCTTTTACGGATCGACCTTGTGGATATCTAAGCCCGGCAGCCAAAAAGACTGGCCCGAAGCCGTATGACGTATTCTGATTAGAGTCTTTCGAACTTCACTGAAGGGAGTTTGGCAAAACCGATGTTAGATTTGCGGGCGAAATCAGCCACCTTCACTGAGTATGGACTTGCTGAAGATGTACTGAGTTTACCGACTGACACACTGATACTGACAGTGCATTTACCGGAGATAGCGAAGCCGTTGCCATCTTTGAAATTGAATGTTACATCATATTTCTCACCTGATTTAGCGAACACTATTGAACCAGAATGAGGAACAGCATACGCGGTAACACCCTTAGGTGTGTTATGATAGTAGATTGTCGGAATCAGTTTGACCTTCTTACCGTCATCTGTATCTTTCAATGTACCCGGAACAAATGTATTCGGTACTTTATCAGCATCATCAGCTATACAATTATATGTTCCTGAAAGATCAAGTGTAGTAAGATCCGCATAATCAGTATAAATACCAAGAGCAAGAACATCCTGGCCATCAGAAGTAGGACCTGTAAAATCAACCAGAGCCAATGCACATTCTTTTACTTTTTCCATCTCATATATTGTTGCCGTCGCACTTGTAAATACAGGATTTATGTCACTTTCCAATGTAGAATCAGCAGCCTTGCTGTAGTCCGCAAGGAAAACCTTGTCACTCTCAAACACTCCACTCATTGTGGATTTGTCATCAAATGTCACATTGTAGGAAACTTTAACAGTACCGTTCGACTGGAATTCAGATACAGTAAGCTCAGCGGAAACGACCGCCTTCTCATCTGTATTGCTTTCAGAAATCATATTGGCATAATATGAATTCGCGATATTGATAGTATATTCCTTATCGGTTTTGCTTGTCTTGTATGAATGACCGAGAACTGACTTGCAAGCAGTCTCGTAGTTATCACTGAAAGGCACACTGGTAACAAGTTCAACGACCTTCAGAGGATAACTCTGGAATTTACCGGTGGTCTCATTAGGAACCTGATTGAACAGGCAGACAGCAACATTAGCAAGTTTTCCGCCAGTGTTAAGGCCGTCACCATAGTAAGCGAACATAACGCTCTTTACCTCATAGCCGGAGCCGCTTACAGAAGAACCTGAGCCTTCGTTCTGAAGAACTGAAACCACAACCGGACTTACGCCTGGAGCCTCAAAAGTAATGGAAGAAGTTCTCATTTCAGCCGTATTGTTCGCTTCAGCGGAAACTACTACAAATGAGTCACCGGTTCCTGACTGAGGAGTTACCTTCACCCAAGAATCAGCAGCTGTGGCAATCCATGACACGCCGTTTGCTGAAACTGAAATTTTCTGAGAGCCGCCTTCACCATCGAGAATGACTGACTTGTCAGAAACTGAAAGTGATTTGTCATTACTGCTTGAAGATTCGCATCCTACTGCCGCAGTAACGAAGAGTCCGGCCGCAACTGCATAGGCTGCCGCACGGAGAGTGTTAAAAATAGAAAGTTTCATTATCTAATTATTAAGTAATTAACCATCAAACAACCCGCTAATATATGAATATTTTTCTAAATTCAATGCATTTTAGAGCACAAAAAAAGAGAGAGGCCGACAGCATCATAGCCGCAGGTCTCTCTCGTGTCGGATTCCAGACGCGTACTACTCGTCTCCCGGATGAATCGCGCCCATAGGGCAAACACCGGCGCAAGTGCCGCAATCAAGGCAAAGGTTCGGATCAATGTGATAAACATCGCCTTCTACAATAGCACCTGCAGGGCACTCGCTGATGCAAGTACCGCAAGCTACGCACTCTGATTCAGAAATTTTGTAAGCCATAATATTAAAATTCTTTTGGTTGTTGCTTTTATACGAATGCAAATGTATGTGAAATCTGTCAAATAATCAATAGTGGTTAGATTTTTGCAGGAACTTAAGCCGCAATGATGAAGATTTACAAATATCTGGCTGCGACTATCACCACAGCCTTATTTTCGGCGGCTCTGTACGCTCAGGTGAAAACTGACGGCAAAACCACTGAATATGACGGGATTGTGCGTTTCGACAAGACCATACACGACTTTGGCGACCTCACTGTAGGACAGGGAGAGCAGAGCTGCACGTTCACTGTGACCAACATATCTGCCAGACCGGCTGTCATATACAATGTAGTAAGCAGTTGCGGCTGCACCAGGGTAAAATGGACACGCGAGCCGGTTCTGCCGGGAAAGTCAGGCACCATTTCAGCCACCTACACCAATGACGAAGGCCCCTACCCTTTCGACAAGACATTGACAGTATATATTTCTGGAGTAAAGAAGCCGGTGATACTCAGACTCCGAGGGATAGTCCATGCCAAGAAACTGTCGCTCAATGAATTATATCCTGAAAGAAGAGGAGCATTGGCCCTGCGAAAATCCTCTTTCCAGCTTGGAAACCTGTCTCAGGGCGGCCAGAAAAGCGACGGAGTGACCGTGGCCAATGTCGGCAACTCCCCTGTCAGGATTTCATTTACGAAAGTGTCACCGGGACTTTCAGTCTCCGTTTCGCCGAACCCGATACCGGCCGGAGCCACTGCTAAAATGACATACATCGTCACGGCAGACAGGTCAAGGTGGGGCAGAAACACTTATTTCGCAACTCCTGTAGTGAACGGTCAGCCACATAAAGCATTGAGCATAAAGGCTTTCACGAAGGAAGACTTCTCTTCCTGGACAGCCGAGGAACAGGAAAACGGAGCCCAGCCGATATTTGACGCGAGCACTTACCATTTCGGAAAAGTCCGCAAAGGCACTGCTGTCACAGCAACATTCTCCTACAAGAATATGGGTGGCAGCGGTTTTCACATTTACAAATGCGATGCGGAAAACGACAGTGTGAAAGTGCCGGCAGAGTTCATTGACACGCCATCCGGAGGGAAAAATTCTTTCAAATGCACACTTGACACGGGCAATCTCCCTGTCGGGGACAATGAAACAGCTATAATTCTGACGACCAATTCACCGCTCAGGCCCGTCATAAGCCTTTATATCGCGGGAACCATTTACCAATAAACCTATGTTCATCTTACCTTTACACATCCACGGAGAACTTTCCCATACGCCACACGATATACCTGACGCACTCATAGATGCATTCAAGGAAAGTATAGAAATCTGCGCTCTCGTAATACTGATGATGACATTGATAGAGATTTTCAATGTCTGCACTCAGGGGAAAATGTTTCACAGTCTCGAGAAGCACAAAGGCAGACAGATCGTGACTTCTGCGGCCCTCGGTCTCATACCGGGATGCCTCGGCGGATTTGCAGGCGTATCACTCTACTCTCACAGAATGATAGGATTCGGCGCACTGCTGGCCACGCTGATAGCCACGACCGGCGACGAAGCATTCATAATGCTGGCGAAATTTCCAGGCACTGCGCTGATGATGATGTGCGGGCTTTTCGTTCTCGGAATCGGCATAGGCGCATTGACAGAAATCATTGTCGGGTCAATGCAGAAGAAGGGTAAGATGATGAACATCGGCGCGGACAGGAGTCGTGACGACAATTATGAGATCCATTCCTGCGACTGCGGCCATCATCACGACGGGGAGAAGCACAGCCTTCACGGGGAGGACTGCCACGAGGAATGCGGCCATCACAATGGGGAGGACAGCCACGAGGACAAGGAATGCTGCCATCATCATGACGAAGCGGGCAACCATCACGAGGAATGCTGCCATCATCACAAAGAGGGCGAAGAGCACGGCAATCACGCCCAAAACCTGCGCCACTTCCTGAAAGAGCACGTATGGAAACACGTGATAAAGAGGCATTTGCCTACGATTTTCGCGTGGACATTCGGCGTACTCGCGCTATTCGGGATATTGTCCATCTATATCGACATCGAGACTTGGATCAAGGGTAACATCTGGCTTATGCTCGTGATTGCGGTCGCTGCCGGACTGATTCCGGAGTCGGGCCCGCACCTTGTTTTCGTGTCAATGTTCGCCGCAGGGATTCTTCCGTTCCCGGTCCTGCTCGCCAACTGCATTTCCCAGGACGGGCACGCCTGCCTGCCGCTGATCGCCGAAAACAAACGCAGCTGGCTGACTGTCAAGCTTATAAAAACAGTCATTGCCGCAGCAGTCGGAGCGATAGCCATACTGATACACCTATAATTATTATACTATGTACAAGTACACGAAAGCTGAAGACAGATATTTTCTCAGCATTGACAATCATTGTGAAGTTGCTGCAGCATTGACCGAATTCTGCAGGAAAGAGAACATCCTGGCAGGAGAGATTTATGGTTTAGGAGCCGTGAATGATGTGGTTCTGCGTTTTCTGAACCCTGCCACCAAGAAATATGTGGACATGGAGTTCAAGGAGCAGATGGAAATGGCAAATCTCACCGGAAACATCTCCGAGAAGGACGGCAATGTGTATCTGCATCTTCACGCAACGTTCGGACGCTCAGACTGTTCCGCCATCTGCGGGCATCTTTTTTCCGCAGTCATAAGCGGGGCATGTGAACTGGTCGTAATACCGTCAAAGGCTCATCTCGGCAGAAAATTTTCCGAAGAGACAGGGTTGAACATGTACGAATTTTAACGGAAAAACCGTAAATTAGAGGATTCGATTTTATTTCGATACAAATTTATTTCGATACAAATTATTACACACAATAATAACATGAACAGAATCACTACACTAATTATTGCGACAGCATTGACCTTACCGCTGTCGGCAGCAGCTCAGAACTGGGCTCCGGCAGGCGAAAACATCCGTACAACCTGGTCAGAGCAGGTTTCTCCTGAATCCTGCCATCCGGAATACCCGAGACCGCAGATGGTCAGAGGCGACTGGAAATCATTGAACGGACTGTGGAACTATGCCGTAACCAAATGCGGAGAGCCTCAGCCGGCAGAAAACGACGGCCAGATACTCGTGCCGTTTGCCATCGAGTCATCATTGTCAGGAGTCGGAAGAATCCTTCAGCCAAATGAGAACCTGTGGTACAGCACCACGTTCCAGGCCAAGGCCCAGAAAGGGATGAGGACGATGCTCAACTTCGACGCTGTAGATTGGAAAGCAGATGTTTATGTCAATGATATATTCCTCGGAACGCACACAGGCGGGTTTACGGAATTCTCGTTCGACATCACCCCATACCTCAATGTGAAAGGCGAGCAGAAGCTCGTGGTGAAAGTCGCAGACAGCAGCGACAAGTCATTCCAGCCGAGGGGCAAGCAGGTGCTTTCGCCTAAAGGAATCTGGTACACTCCGGTTTCCGGAATATGGCAGAGCGTATGGCTGGAGACAGTGCCTGAAACACGCTTCCTGAGCTATGAAGCCGTAGCCGACATTGATACGAAATCATTGACAGTCAAAACATTGACAAAAGGAACAGCCGAAGGCGACATCATATTGGCAGAAGTGCTGGAGGGCGGCGTAGGATACTCTCCTGAGAAGCCGGCCGAAAAGGTCATCGCAAGCGCTAAAGCAGCTGAAGGCAAGGTGGTTACAGTCACATTGCCGGAAGTCAAGACCTGGTCTCCTGATTCTCCGTACCTTTATGGACTGCGCCTTTCAGTAATTCGTGGCGGCAAGGTTCTGGACCGGGTGGAAGGCTATGCGGCAATGAGGGAAATTTCCGTGGTCACCGACTCGCACAACTACAAGAGAATGGCATTGAACGGAAAACCTTTGTTCCAGTTCGGCCCGCTCGACCAGGGCTGGTGGCCTGACGGACTCTACACAGCCCCGACAGACGAGGCATTGAGATACGACATCATCAAGACTAAAGAGCTGGGCTTCAACATGATACGCAAGCACATCAAGATAGAGCCTGCAAGATGGTACTTCTACTGCGACCAGCTCGGAATGATGGTATGGCAGGATATGCCGAGTATCGCGGACAACACCACCAACAAGTGGGTTTACGACAATTGGGACCAGGGCACAGATACACCTGTACCTGACGAATGGAAAAAGAACTACTATAAGGAGTGGACCGAGATCATCGGGGCCAGACGTTGCTTCCCTTGTATAGTCGTATGGGTTCCGTTCAATGAGGCCTGGGGACAGTTCGATACTGAGAAAGTCGCTGAATACACCAAGGAACTCGACCCTACCAGACTTGTGAACTCGGCTTCAGGCGGAAACCACAGAACGTGTGGCGACATTCTCGACGAGCACAGATATCCGGGTCCTAAACAGCGTTTCTTCGACAGCAATTACGTTACTGTCCTCGGTGAATACGGCGGAATCGGCCTGCCTCTCGAAGGACATCTGTGGCAGAAAGACCGCAACTGGGGCTATGTACAGTACAAGAACTCAGATGAGGTTACAGATGTTTACGTGGAATATGCGCGCGACCTGGAAGAAATGGTCAGAAGCGGCTTCAGTGCAGCAGTCTATACACAGACCACTGACGTGGAAGGCGAGGTGAACGGTTTTATGACTTACGACCGCAAAGTCCTGAAAATGGATGAGGCGAGAGTAAGGAAAGCCAACATTTCAGTAATCGAATCCATGGAAAAGTAACTTTTCCTCACAAACAGACAAAATATGATAAAGTTGCAGACCCCGGTGGATATTCCGGAAAGCAAGATAAAAATCAGTTTCGATGACAGCATCCTGCTGCTCGGCAGTTGTTTTTCCGACAATATCGGCCTCATAATGAAGAACATGGGGTTCCGGGTCTGCACCAATCCTTTTGGAACATTGTACAATCCAGTTTCCGTCTGCAATGCAGTTCGGAGGCTGGATTCTGCTGTTCCGTTCGGCGAAGACGAGTGCGTGCAGATGGGCGCCGGATCGCAGCTTGTCTGTTCATTCAGCCACCACACCGCGGCCGCAAGGGCGACAAGCGCAGAGTTTCTTGTCAATGCAAATGAATCCCTTGCCGAATCATCGGCCTTCTTCCGCGAGGCTTCCACGATAATCATCACGCTCGGCACGGCCTGGACCTTCCGGTTCAATGCCACAGGCGAGATCGTGTCCAATTGCCTGAAACGGGATGCCAAAGAATTTACCCGCGAAAGGCTCTCGATGAAGACCTGTTCGGTACTTCTCAATTCTCTTGTCGGGAAATATCCACAGAAGCGTTTCATATTCACAGTCAGCCCCATACGGCATCTCAAAGACGGCGCGCACGGCAACCAGATCAGCAAAAGCACCCTGCTTATGGCCGTGGAATCGGTAGTAGAGAATCATCCGGACCAATGCGTGTACTTCCCTGCTTATGAGATCATGATGGACGAGCTGAGGGACTACCGTTTCTATGCAGAAGACATGGTGCATCCGTCCCAGCAGGCTGTAAACTATATATGGGAAAGATTCTGCGATTTCGCATTGCCCGAAACTGAACGGGCAACACTGGAAAAGAACAGGAAAGCATTTCTGCAATCGCAGCATAGAATCATTACGAAACCGCAAAACACTGACAAATAGATGTTTACAGTTATCGGCTGCATGTTCGGAGGCATTGCCTTCGGATGGCTCCTGAGAAAACGGGACTGTCAATGGATTTCCAAGGCGACGACCTTGCTCATATGGATTCTGCTGTTCCTGCTCGGCGTGGAAGTCGGCGGTAACAAGAAGATCATATCCGCATTGCCCTCACTCGGACTGGATGCAGTCGTGATTGCGACGCTGTGCACGGCAGGAAGCTGCGTTTTCGCATGGATTCTGTGGCAATATATAAGCAGGAGGAAATCGAGATGAAAGGCAGCCTTGTCATTATCAGTTTCTTCATCATCGGCATTGCCGCAGGACTGTCCGGCTTGATACCCTCAGGCCTATCTGAGGGCAATCTTACGTTCTATGCCCTCTGTGCCCTGCTTTTCTGCGTGGGTGCAGGAGTGGGAAGCGACAACAGTTTCATATCCAAGTTCAAGACTCTGGACCTGCGGATGTCTCTGCTTCCGGTCGGCACGCTTCTCGGCACATTGGCAGGAGCACTTGCCGCTGCTCTCCTGCTGCACGGCCGGAGTGCAACAGACTGTCTGGCAGTCGGTTCAGGCTTCGGATACTATTCATTGTCCAGCATCTTCATTACAGAGTACAAGGGAGCTGAACTCGGTACCATCGCTTTGCTCTCGAACATTGTCCGGGAGATGTTCACATTGCTCCTGTCGCCGCTGCTGGTAAAAGTGGCAGGGCCATTGGCTCCGATCGCCGCAGGCGGAGTAACTTCGATGGACACAACATTGCCTATCATCATGGACTCATCCGGCAAGCAATATGCTGTGGTTTCGCTGTTCCACGGCTTTGTGCTCGAGTTTTCAATACCGTTCATCGTCACCTTCTGGTGCACCCTATAGAGGACTCGGAGGCCTGAAAATCCAAGTTGTAGCGGGAAACTTGACTTTATTTCCTATCTTTGTGGTAGCAACCCAGAACTCCCGCTACATCATGAAAGAAGACCAAATACTCATAGAGCAGCTGAATGCCTCGTCTATTGAGGCGTTTTCGGCGTTGTATGACAAGTATGCGGGAATGGTCTTCAATTTCACCCACGCCATCCTTAAAGACACTTACCTTTCCGAAGACATCACGCAGTCCTGCTTCGCCCTGATGTGGAGCAGAAGGGCCTCGATTTCCCCTGACGGAAACGTGCCGGCATGGCTTTATGTCGTGGCCCGCAATGCCGTGTTCAAGGAACTGCGCAGACAGGTGACCGCATCGAAATACATTGACTATGTGTCGAATAGCGACGGTGTCCGGCAGGAAGAGTTCGAGACTGGAGACACGGCCGCCATATTGGCGGAAGCTGAAGCTGCAATCGCCGCCCTGCCTGAATCCAGACGAATGATTTACAAGATGCGCTTTATCGAAGGGCTGTCCGTCCACGAAATAAGCGAACGTCTGGACATTTCTCCCAAAACCGTGGAAACCCAGATCGCAAGGGCGAAAAACGCTATCCGTCAGAGAATTTCAGAGCTTCTGATGCTGGCGGTAATCTTAAGTTGAGCAAAATTTTATAATTTTTTCAATTTTCTTGTAAGGTTTTATGGATTCTGTGGATACATATAGCAAAACCATAGAATATGGAAACCGAAAGATTTCATTCACTGATTGAAAAATACCTTTCCGGAAAGACTACAGCCGAAGAAAATGCGAAACTCCGCGCCATGATGGACGAGGAGGACGCGGCGCAGGCTTTCGACGAATACGCATTTTCCCAATGGCAGAACGCAAGTGGCGGAATGTCCGGCATCCAGAAGGAGAGAATCCGCAGAAAACTGCTTATCGGAATCAAGGCGCAGAAGAAACTGCTGTTCAGAAGAATATTCAAGTGGACTGCAACTGCTGCCGTGGTCGCCATAGCTGTCGTTACAGGATTCGTGGCAGGCAAGGGCAGAGAGGCCGAGGCCAATGTCTTTGAGTGCGTCGCCGCGAACGGTCAGAAAAGCACGATTTCACTCCCGGACGGGACCAAGGTCATGCTCAACTCTGGCAGTTCGATCCGTTATGCATCTGATTTCAATGTGAAGAACCGCGACATTGACCTGAATGGCGAAGCCTATTTCGAAGTCGCCCGCAATGAAAAGATTCCGCTCGTCGTATCAGCCAGACAGATGAAGGTCGAGGTTCTCGGAACCAAGTTCAATGTAAGGGCATACAATTCTGAGCCTGAGATAGTTACGACATTGGTCGAGGGCTGCGTGAAGGCGACTGCAGACGGAAAGGAAATGCTCATGAAGCCGGCAGAGGAAATAAGCTACAATGTAAAAAGCGGCGAAATGAGGAAATATGACGCGCCGAACAAAAACCACCTCATTCCTTGGCGCGACAACGAGCTCTTCTTCAACAATAACAACCTCAAGGAGATAGGAGCAATTCTCGAAAGAATGTACAATGTCAATGTCATCTTCGAGGACGAAAGCGTGACGGCTTTCTCCTACACGGGACTTGTGAGAAACAGTTCTCTGAACAATGTGCTTGACCTTATCACAGCGACATCGCCGGTGGAAGCCCAGATGTACTACAACACGATAAAGTTCAGCAGACGGCGCACGGGACGCAAATAACGCCCGAGTTCCGGAATACCTGACCACCATGTAACAACAAAACAAAACACCAATAATGAAAGCAAAACTTTTAATCATCACGTTGTTCTTCAGCGTATTGCTGAATGCGGCACCTCTGCACGGACAGATAAGTGTCTCATTCAAGGATGTTCCTCTTACGGAGGCCCTTGCTACATTGGAGAACGAAAGCGAGTACAGCTTCTTCTACAGTAACATGCTCCCTGACAAAGATGCGTTGGTAAGCATCGATGCGAAGGACAAGAGCATCGAATTCATCCTCGACAGAATTTTCAGCGGCCTGGCCATTTCATATGAGATAAACGGCCATCAGATCGTGCTCAGCGAGGAGAAGAAAGACATTGACAAAGAAACTAAAGAGACGACATTCAAGGCCAGCGGAACTGTCATTGACAGTACCGGAGAGCCTGTAATAGGTGCAGGCGTGCTGATTGAAGGAGCAAAGGGCGGCACCATCACTGACGCCAACGGAAATTGGGAACTCATAGTACCTTCAGCCCAGACCAAGATCAGAATCAGCAGCCTCGGCTACAAGGAGCAGATCATAGTTGCCGGTTCAGCAGCTGCGAGAAAAGTGGTCCTCGCTGAAGACTCTCAGATGCTTCAGGAGACCGTCGTTGTCGGCTACGGTGTCCAGAAGAAGGTCAATCTTACCGGTGCGGTGGCAATGATCAATAGTGAAGAAATGAATGCAAGACCTATTTCAAGCGTCGCTTCAGGACTTCAGGGACTTCTCCCGGGTGTGACGGTAGTAAACTCCTCATCACAGCCAGGACAGGCAAATACCACCATCAGAGTACGTGGAGTGGGAACCATCGGCAATGCCAATCCTCTGATTTTGATCGACGGTGTCGAAGGTGACATCACATCCATCAACCCGGAAGACATCGAAAGCGTATCAGTCCTCAAGGACGCGGCTTCCGCAGCAATCTACGGAGCCAGGGCAGCAAATGGTGTCCTTCTCGTGACCACCAAGAAACTCGCCACTGTAAAAGACGGCGTCACAAGAATCAACTTCTCAGCCTATGCCGGAATACAGACTCCGACAAGACTACCGGAGATGTGCGACGCAATCGAGTTCATGACCCTCGACAACGAGGCAAGAAAGAATGTAGGCAGCCCGGCAGCCTGGCTTCCTGAACATTTCGACAAGGTGCGCAACAACTCGGACCCTAACTATTTCGGAAACACCAACTGGGTCGGCGAAGTCCTCAAGAAGGTGGCTCCTCAGCAGAACTACTCTGTCAGCCTCAACGGAACCCTCGGCAACAGCGGTTACATGCTGTCCTACAGATACTTCGATCAGGACGGTCTTACAGCCGGCAACAGCACCGGAGAGCGCAGGCACAACATACGTTTCAAAATCAATACGAAACTCATCGACAGAGTCACCATCTCATCCAACATCGGATACACCACCACAAAAGTGACTTCTCCTGTAAGTTCGCTCACCAGCGGCGGCGGAGCCATCTACAATGCAATGCGAATCGCGCCTAACTCCCCTCTCCGTTTCACAGACGGCTCTTGGGGTTATGGCGGAGGCAACACCAACCCGGTGGCTGTCCTGTACGACGGCGGCAGGATCAAGACAGATGCAGACGAACTCTCGATAATGGAAACTGTCAAAGTGGACATTCTCAAGGGCTGGGACGTCAGCGCGACATATAACCTCACATCCTACAACGGATTGAAAGACATTCTCAAGAAGACCATCACTTTCGTCAATCCGGACAATGGGGAGACCAACAGATACCAGTCACCGAACTCCATCAAGAACATTGACTACAGAAATATCCAGCAGACATTCATCCTTCAGAGCAACTTTGACTTCCACTTCGGAAAGCACAACCTCGGTGGAGTTGTCGGTATGTCCCAGGAATGGTACACTGCCCGCATGTTCGAAGCTTCAAGAAACAATCTCAGCACAGAGCAGGAGCCTACCCTCAGTCTTGGAGATCCGGAGACAATGAGCAACGATTCCGGCTATTCTTCATGGGCAATCAGATCCGGTTTCGGCCGATTGAGCTATAACTGGAACGAGAGATATCTGCTCGAGTGCAACCTGCGCTACGACCTGTCCTCACGTTTCCACAAAGACAACCGCGGCGGACTCTTCCCTTCTGTTTCAGCAGGTTGGAGAATCACTGAAGAGAACTTCATGGCAGCTACCAGAAAGTACCTCGACAACTTGAAGATCAGAGCGTCATGGGGTATGCTCGGAAACCAATACGTAGGTTCGTCAAACTATCCTTACCTCTCTGTCCTTCAGGCATATACCTCAGGCATTTCCATGATTGGAACCAAGGCAACCACAGGATATGTGCAGACAACTCTCTCCAATCCTAACCTGTCTTGGGAGAAGATTAAGATGATTGACCTCGGACTGGATCTCGCTATGTTCCAGAACAGGCTCACCTTCACCTTCGACTGGTATGACAAGAAGACCGAAGGCATCCTTCTCAAATTCAACTATCCTTCACAGATGGGAGCAAAGCCTTCAGAACAGAATGCAGGAAAAGTGAACAACAGGGGTTGGGAAATGGACTTGAACTGGAGAGACCAGATCGGAGAATTCCAGTACGGAATCGGATTCAACCTCTCTGACGTTAAGAACAAGATTGTCGATCTCGGCGGAAACCAACCGGACCTCAGCGGTCATCAGATCCGTCAGGTCGGATATCCTATCGATGCTTTCTACGGCTATATAGCAGACGGTCTCATGACACCGGAAGACTTCAAGATCAACAATCCTGAGACCCACACCTACAATCTCCCGAAGATTCCTGTTGTCATGGGTTACAAATACCAGCCTGGTGACATCAAATACAAGGACCTGAGCGGCCCTAACGGGGAACCTGACGGACGAATCATGCCGGAGTATGACAGAACTGTAATCGGCAGCAGCATTCCTCGCTACACCTACAGCGTGAGAGGAAATCTCGGATGGAAAGGCATCGACTTCAGTTTCGTGCTCCAGGGTGTAGGAAAATGCGACGGCTACCTTGAGGGAACAGCCCGCCACGCATTCCAGGATATGGCAGCTTATCCACAGAAAATCCACATGAAGAGATATGATGTGGTATCCAATCCTAATCCGAATGCGCCATATCCGCGTCTTACCTACAACACCGGATTCAACCAGAACACCTTCTCTACATACTGGCTTGAAGATGCGTCCTATCTTAGAGTAAAGAACATCCAGCTCGGCTATACATTCCCTGAGAAATGGATGAAGAAAGCGAGAATCGACAATCTGAGACTTTATGTGTCCGCAGACAACCTCTTCACTTTCAGCAAGTTCTTCTACGCATACGACCCTGAAACCCCTGTTTCCAAGGGAGGATACTATCCGCTCGTAAAAACAATCGTATTCGGCGTCAACCTCAGTTTCAAGTAGAAACATAATCATCAAGAAATTTGAAAATACAGTCAGATATGAAAAAGAACATACATATATTTCTGATGTCCGCAGCATTGATGCTGACTTCCTGCAACGATTCATTCCTTGACAGGATGCCGCACGACAAACTGACGGACGCGAACTTCTGGCAGACAGAACAGCACCTTCGCAGTGTAACCAACACGTTCACCAACAGTCTTGCCGGAAAGGAATGGCTCAACAGGACCGAAATCGCAGGTGACAGCGCTCCGTGGGCAGTATCTACAGCCTGGAGAAACATCGGCGGAGGATATTTCTCCTCCGACATCAGCCAGATCAATTCCGTCTGGTATGCGGCATACAGCGGTATCGGAAAGACCAACTATTTCCTCAACAACTACCAGCGTGCGACCGGTGTAAAGGAAGAGGTGAGAGAAAGATATGCCGCAGAGGCATATTTCTACAGGGCCTACAACTACTGGATTCTCACAAGCTTCTTCGGCGACGTTCCTCTCATTACCGATGAACTCAATGTCGATTCTCCTGACGTGTACAGAGGAAGAGACAAGAGAGAAGATGTAATCGACAGAGTAACCAAAGACCTCGAGGACCACTACAAGGCTCTCCCGGAATACATTGCGGCAGGTTCGGCAGACTTCGGACACATTTCTCAGACTGCTGCCCTCGCCCTTTTGAGCAGAATCTACCTTTACAATGGAAGATATGCGGATGCCGTTTCAGCATGCGAAAGGGCAATGAGTTCCTCCTATTACAAACTCTACAGCACAGGACATCCTGAAAGCGACTACCTTGACCTCTTCACCTACAAGGGCAGAGCTTCAAGAAACAGCGAAAATCACGAAACCCTTATCGCGTTCGTCTATAATTATGACCTCGGCGAGACGGCAAGGACATCACACAACCTTTCAAGGGAATGTTGGGTGCCGGGGGACTATGCCAGATTCGTTCCTACGGCAAGCATGATAGAGTGCTATCTCACTAAGGACGGACAAATCTGGAATCCTGACAGCGTGACCAAATACGAGGATGTATTCAAAGACAGAGACCCGAGAATGACTATGTCCATCCTCACCCCGGGAACAAAATGGGAAGGCGGAACAAGCGGCGATTTGCTGAATACAGACAAATCAATCTTCACATATCCTAAATTTGACAATAACAAGGATGGTTGCATGACCTATACCGGCTACTACACGAGAAAGTATGTCGAGCCCGAGACCGTCAAGTTCGTAGGACACGACGACAACGACATCATTATCATAAGATACGCTGAAGTCCTTCTGAACTATGCAGAGGCAAAGGAAATGCTCGGACAACTCACCCAGGACGACCTCGACAAGAGCATCAACCTTCTTCGCGACCGCGTCGGAATGGTTCATATGACTCTCACTCCTCCTGCCGGTTCCGACATCCGCACTGAAATCAGGAGAGAGCGCCGTGTGGAGCTCTTCCTTGAGGGCCACAGATACTTGGACATCATCAGATGGAAACAGGGCGAACTTCTCGGACAACCTCTTCTCGGAGTAAGAAAAGACTATCTCGACCAGAGCAGACTCAAGATCAAACTCTCAGAGCTCAAGTGGCAGTCAGTAAACGGCAAGGAGTACCTTATCCTCGAATCAAACAGGACATTTGATCCGAACAAGAATTATCTTCTCCCTATTCCGTTCAAACAGATGCAGCTGAACCCGAATCTCGCTCCGAACAACCCGGGATGGAACTGATCAAACCCACAAGAACAAAATGATTAAGACCCGAAATATCACAATTGCATTTGCGGTCACACTCATGGCTGTTTGCACCTCCTTCCTGCAGGCTTCTGCAGGAGAGAGGTTTGGCCTGAGGGTGATGTCAATGAACATCAAGGAAGGTGCACTCTACGCCGACCACAAGGTGGAACCTTATGCTGAGCTTATCAACGAATACGCTCCAGATGTCGTATGTCTCCAAGAGGTGGACCACTTCACAAAACGAAACGGAAACACGGACTTTCTCAACGCATTGGCCCAAGCTACCGGAATGTTCCCATACTGGTGCAAGTCATTCACCTATCAGGGCGGCGGTTTCGGAGTGGCTCTCCTGAGCAAATATCCTTTCCTCAAAGCAGAAAAGATCATCAGCACTATCGAAGGTTCGCGTGAGCCGCGAAGCGCCGGATGGATTTATGTCCGCTTGCCTCAGGGTGGTACAGTGAGAGTTGCCACGACGCATCTCGCACTCGAATCTTCAGAAATCACGATCCGCAATTTCGTTGACGTGAACAAGAAAATCTTCGAGCAGGACAAGCTGACTCCGACCCTGCTGATCGGAGATTACAATGCTGAAGAAGACAGCGACCCGATCAGATATGTCAAGAACACTTGGCAGGAAATCGGAGAAGAAACCGGCTTCACCATACCTTCCGACAATCCGAAAGTGAAGCTGGACTACATTATGGGCTATCCCAAGAAATGGAAGTACGAAAACTACAAAATCATTGCAAGGCCTGACATGTCAGACCACTGTTTTGTGATGGCGGACCTGATTTATGAGGGAAACTGAGATGAAAAGAATCATATTGACGACAGCACTTGCAGCCGCTCTACTTTGCGCCTGCTCAAAAAATACAGAGAGCCCAGAGGGGCCGGACACTCCACCTTCATCCCAACTGCCAGAACCGCCGGCAGAGATGAATGCCAACAACACGTTTGCAGTGGATTATTTTACCGACCTCAAAGACAAGGACAGTTATTTTGCACGCAGGGACGTGAGCATAGCAAAAAACCACATCCTCGGTGCGGAAGGCAAAAAGGCGGTGATATTCTTCTTTGACAGAATGGACTTCACCGTAGGAGACTCTAATCCATTCATGAAGATTTGCAGGGACAACAATATCTGGCCATATTTCGTCCAGCAGGAGCCGACCGGAATGCAGGTAACGAAAGGCTGCGGAATCATCACGAAAACTGCAATTGCCGATTTCGACGGCATATACGATTCAGATGTATTCCTCGGAGGAGCCGATATACACATACAGACAGGTATTCCCGGCAGAACGACCATCTATACCAGCAGAATCGACAAGATGGCGCAGCTGGATGAAATCTTCAGCAAAAAGAGCTTGAAGCTTTCGGAAAATGCTGTCATAATAGGACGGGTGAAGAACGGACTCGAAAAAGAACTTGTAGCGAAAGTCGCATCATATTCTTGCCGTTCATTCATTTCTGAAGGTGTAGAGGGATGGAGTCTCTACGTCATCTGTCCGCCTGAATACGTTTGCAGGACCGCTGAAAGCAAGAAAACGGTAAACCTTGATTATTACAGAATTACTATCGAAAAAATAAAATTATGATCAAAAAACTCAGATTTGTCACAGCCGCTGTTGCACTTCTCTTCTGCATGAACAGCTTCGCAGGAGACGGCAAACTGCGCGTGATGAGCTACAATCTCAGATTCGGAGAAATTGCCTCAATGACGGAAATCGGGTCTTATATCAAATCTCTTGACGCCGACATTGTCGCGCTTCAGGAATGCGATTGGGACACGCATCGCGAAAGAGCTCCGAAACAGAATGGAGTCAAGTTCATCAATGAACTCGCTCAAGAAACCGGAATGTTCGGAATCTATGGCAAGACCATCGACTACCGTGGCGGATATTACGGCATCGGACTGTTGAGCCGCTACCCTATCGTCCGCAGCGAAAGAGTCTTTCTCCCGAACATCGGAAAGAAGGAACAGAGAGCAATGCTCATAGCTGACATTCAGCTTCCTGACGGACAGATTATCACCTACATCTGCACTCATCTGGAAGTAAGTTCTGCGGAATTGAGACTTGAGCAGGTCAAATTCATCCAAAAGAAGGTGAAGAGCATCAAGAATCCAGTATTCCTGGCAGGTGACATGAATGCACAGCCTGACAGTCCGGAAATGGCATTCCTCAGAAAAGGCTGGGATGATCTTACCAACAGGGAACTGACATACAGCACGATGAAGCCGTCCATGAAGATTGACTACATCTACAGCAGAAAGGGCAATGGTGTAAAACTTATCGAAACGAGAGTCGGCAAAGAAAAAATTCTCTCTGACCATTTCCCTGTAATAGCTGACATTGAAATGAAATAATTTATTATCAACCACATAAATTACAAGAATCATGAAAAAAACATTACTTTTCGCAGCAGCACTTACTATGTTGTTAGCAAGCTGCGACAAAAACAATGACGGCAAGAAGGAACTTGATGCAGAGTTCGCACTTGAAACTGTAGAGGCACTCACCTACGGCGAACCGGTCGCACTTACCGGAACCATCACCAGCAACACTGCTATTGACAAGGTTGTTTTCACCGGTGCAAAGAAAGCTGAAGACGGCACATTCGCAGTTGTCGGAGAAGCTCAGGAAGGAAGCATCGACGGCACTACTGCATCTGTAGAGTTCTTTGCTGATTCGAAGGACATCAACGCAATCGAGGTTGTTCTTTCAACTTCTGACGCTGCCAAGAAGTTCTACTTCGACGCTCCGAAGGTAACAGGAGAGCCTAAAGGCGATGTTTATTTCAACGACGCTGCCGTACTCTACCCAGACAACAAGGTTGAAAACCACGAGAACAGCCCTGAGAAGTATCCGGACGAATTCACCGGAGCAGGTTCTGACACCAAATCATTCTTCTCAATGCACGGTGTGAAGGTAGGCGGCAAGGTCGAGCACATCCTCAGCCTCAACGATCTCCTCGCTGTGGACGGAAAGAACGCCAGCTTCTGCTTCCTCAATGTTTTAGAGAATACTGCAAAAAATATAACCCTCGGAAGCCAGAGAGGTTATATGTACTCGGGAATGAAGAGAACTTCTCTTGGTGGCGGAACAACAGGACGCCAGTGCGACGTTTACAAGTATGGCGACCATCAGATTATGGACGAGAATGTTGACATTAATTTCACAATGAAGTATGTCAGAGGATCATGGGCAGGCAAGAGCTATCATCCTGAACTCTTCACAGCTGTTGACAATATATTCGTCAATCTCAAGAAAGCAGAAACCAACCTTGAGAAGATCAAGGCTTTCTATGCACTCGGCGAAATCCAGAGAAAACTCGACAACTCAACTCTCGGCGTAACTGAGGAACCTACCAGCCTCGGCGGCAAGACATATCTCCGCAAATGGGTTGGAGCAGGCAACGGCAAGTCACTTGAAGAAGTTCAGCGTGCAGGCGACTACATCATCATCCGTTCAGTAAGACAGGCCAAAGGAGAAGAAACTCCACGCTACTATTACGGACTCACTTTGTAGAGAAGGATGTCTTGAGGTTCATTGATCCGGAAAAGGCGAAGGATCTCTTCATGAAACCAGTCTATCTCGACATCAAGACCCAGTGCGAAATCGCAGAATAATCTGCAGGCACAATAAAGGCGGGGAGGACTGACCTTCTCCCCGTTTTCCAAGTAATAATACTAAAATCCAAACAATCCGGTTCAGCAATGAAAAGAATCATCGGAATAATCGCATCGTGCGCAATCGTGCCGTTTGTCCTGTCCTGCAGTGGAGGCAAAACGGCAGAGGAGAATTACGTCAAGGCCTCTGAAGGAGTATTGACAAGGACAATGGGAAAACTCGAAAATATTTCGCTTCAGATGAGTCCCAAGACGGCGGAAGGGCTGGACCGGTATGAAATCGAAGCCACAGGCGGCCACCTAACGCTCAAGGGCAGCAGCCCGAGCGCGATCTGCTACGCAATGGACAAATACCTTCGCGATGCATGCGGCTCGATGATATGCTGGAGCGGAAGCAAACTGAACATCCCGCAGGAATGGCCTGACTGGAAAGAAGAAGCCACATCCCCGTATCAGCTGCGTTACTTCCTGAATGTTTGCACATTCGGATACACAGCACCATACTGGAACTGGGACAGATGGTCTCAGGAAATCGACTGGATGGCCCTTCACGGAGTGAATATGCCTCTGGCAAGCGTGGCAGCAGAAGCCATCGCAAAACGGGTATGGCTGCAGCTCGGTCTGGAGTCTGACGAAATCGACCGGTTCTTCACAGGAGCCGCACACCTGCCGTGGCACAGGATGGGCAACCTGAACAGCTTCGACGGCCCGCTCAACGACAACTGGCACAAATCTCAGGTCAAGCTCCAGCACAAGATACTCGACAGGATGAGAGAACTCGGAATGGAACCTGTAGCCCCGGCATTCGCAGGATTCATCCCGCCTGCATTGATGAAAAAACATCCTGAAATCCAGGCAAGACAGCTCACCTGGGGCGGCTTCCCGATTGAGGACAATGCCTGCGTGCTCTCCCCTGACTCACCGTGGTTCACCAAAATCGGAAAGCTTTTCGTACAGGAGTGGGAAAAAGAATTCGGCAAGGCAAGATATTGGCTTTCAGACAGTTTCAATGAAATGAAACTGCCTGTAGAGGAAGGAGACACAGTCGGCAAGCACAAGCTGCTCGCAGAATACGGCAAGTCCATCTACAGTTCCATCACCGACGGCGACCCTGATGCCATCTGGGTTACACAAGGCTGGACATTCGGCTACCAGCACGATTTCTGGGATCCGGAAAGCCTCAAGGCAATGCTCTCAGAAGTGCCTGACGACAAGATGATCATCATTGACCTCGGCAACGACTATCCGAAATGGGTATGGCACACCGAGCAGACCTGGAAAGTCCAGCAGGGCTTTCACGGAAAGAAGTGGATATACAGCTATGTGCCGAATTTCGGAGGCAAAGTCCTCCCGACCGGTGACCTGGACATGTACGCCACAGCATCGGCAGAAGCGCTTGCTTCAGAATATGCGGACAATCTTGTCGGCTTCGGCAGTGCCCCGGAAGGCCTTGAGAACAATGAAGTAGTCTATGAACTGCTTGCAGACATGGGCTGGACGAAAGACAGCATTGACATAGACAGATGGCTGGAAAGCTACTGTCGGGCACGCTACGGCTTCAGCGACGAAAGGATGAGGGAAGCGTGGAAATTATTGCACAAATCCGTATATAGTTCACTATATTCATACCCGCGCTTCACCTGGCAGACAGTGGTGCACGACCAGAGAAGAGTCAGCCGTCACGACATAAACGACGACTTCGGAAAAGCAGTGGAAATCTTCCTCAGCCTGTCGGACAAATACGCAGACTCACCTCTCTATTTCAATGACGCCATCGAATTTGCCTCACTCTGGCTCGGGGAACTCGCTGACAGACATTATGAAAAGGCCCTGAAGCTCGGACGCAATGAAAAAGGCAGGGAAGAGTTGAGAAAGACCGTCTCCATACTCTCAGACGTTGACCGCCTGCTCGCATCCCATCCTCTCCACAGGCTCGACAGATGGATTGCTGACGCAAGAAATGAAGGCAGCAGCATCGAAAAGGATCATAGGGAGGCCAATGCCAAGAGGCTCATCACCACATGGGGCGGTTGGCAGGAGGACTACGCGGCAAGATTCTGGTCCGGACTCATAAAGGACTATTACATTCCGCGAATCGAAATCCATTTCTCCGAAAAGCCGGAGATGATGGAAGAATGGAAAGAGGAATGGATCAACACCCCTTATCACAGCAATACAAAACCATTTGACTCTCCTCTGGAGGTCGCAAAAGAACTCATAGCAAATGAAAAGTAGCACATCCGGGATGGCGTGGATATCACGCGCAGCCATCATTTTCACGACATTGACACTTGTCGCTTCAGCTCTTGTCGGCTGCGGCACGGACAAGGCGACACAGACCGTATTTACAGAAAAAGAACAGGTCAATGCCGTGAAAGGCCTCATTGACCGTGTCACTTCCGGCAGGTCAGCAGACTTCATCGTCCGTCTTCTTCCGGAACGTCAGGACAGTCTCGACTACTTCGAGTTCAGCGCCGAAAACGGGAAAATCGTACTTGGCGGAAACAATGGAGTAAGCATCGCAAGTGCGCTCGGACAGTATCTGCGCGACTTCTGCGGATTCCACCTGAGCTGGTGCGGAAGCAATACCGTTCTCCCCGAAAGCCTGCCTCTGCCGGAGGAAAAGGTGACGAAGACTTCACCGTACAAATGGCGTTACTACCTGAACTACTGCACATTCAACTACAGCATGAGCTGGTGGGACTTCGACAGATGGCAGAAGGAAATCGACTGGATGGCATTGAACGGAATCAATATGCCGCTGGCCATCACCGGTCAGAACTCCATCTGGCGCAGGGTTTACCACAAGCTGGGCCTTACTGACAAAGACCTCGAATCGTTCTTCAGCGGTCCTGCATATTTCAACTGGTTCTGGATGGGCAACCTGGACGGCTGGTGCGGTCCTCTGCCTCAGAGCTTCATGGAAAAGCACGAGCAGCTGCAGAAGCAGATCCTCTATCGTGAAAGGTCATTGGGCATGACTCCGATTCTGCC
>QWCB01001486.1_pt1 | contig 22309 bp, 21 predicted proteins | sample 1972511 | NCBI WGS metagenome assembly QWCB01 (sample SAMN09866719, study PRJNA288562) | Human gut metagenome isolate term5_stool, whole genome shotgun sequencing... | isolation source: gut | host: Homo sapiens | place: USA: California | reverse complement strand
TAATATGTATTAGATTTAGGTTTCGATGAAGAACTACTTATTGAATTTGATGAACCGGAACCGCCCGAGCTTGATTTTTTAGAAATATTTTCATTTGAAACTCCGGCTTCAGTTTTTCCTTTTTCAAGATCTGATTTTTCAGCTTGATTTTTCTTATGATTCCCATACATATCAACAATCAAAGCACCTGCATTACCGTTTTGTTTTTTCTTTGATATATTAAATTGTAGAAAAATCAACCCCGTAATAGTTAAAACGAGGCAAATTACAATTATTGCAATTTTCTTTTTCTTTTTAATCATAGTGATATTTTATCATAAAAATATGTTTGTTTCTATTATCAGATAGTAGAAGCACCCGGGATTTATAATCCCGGGCTACCGGATGGGAAAAATCACGGTAGCTGTTACGATATTCCACGGTGCGCATCCTCCACACCGTAGCGGGCGATTATCAATCGCCCGAGTCCGGTTTTGTTAATTAAATTATTCAATATATAACCGAAGCACCCGGGATTTATAATCCTGGGCTACCGGGTGGGAAAAATCACGGTAGCTGTTACGATATTCCACGGTGCGCATCTCCACGGCATAGCGGGCGATTATCAATCGCCCGAACCTTGTTTTTTTCAATTTAATATTCTTTGTTTTTAACCAAAATTTGATTTATAAATTATGAAACGCTGAACCCATAATCCTGCGCTACCGGGTGGGAAAAATCACGGTAGCTGTTACGATATTCCACGGTGCGCATCCTCCAAACCGTAGCGGGTGATTATTAATCTCCCGTTGTCTGACTTGTCATCAAATTATTGTATATATTTTTATTTTTTGATACAATTAATTTTGATAATTTGGAGGAAAATATGGATATCAGAGGCTTCGACAGCGACAAATATATTAAATTACAATCTAAGGAAATCCGCGAAAGGATTAATTCTTTCGGAGATAAACTTTATCTTGAATTTGGCGGAAAACTTTTTGATGATTATCACGCATCTCGGGTTTTACCCGGGTTTCATCCCGATATTAAAATAAAAATGCTCTCCGCCCTGCGCGATGAAATGGAAATTATCATCGTTATTAATTCAACGGATATAGAAAAAAACAAACTCCGAGAAGATTTAGGCATAACTTACGATTTAGATGTGCTTAGATTAATAGATTCTTTCAGAGGTTATAAACTTAGAGTGTCCTCCGTTGTTTTGACAAGATTCAACGATCAACCCGCTGTCATAAACTTTAAAAAGCGACTTGAAAACTTGGGAATAAAGGTCTACAAGCACTATAATATTGACGGATATCCTTATAATCTCAAGAAAGTTATCAGCAAAGACGGACTCGGCAAAAATGAATATATTGAAACAACTTCGTCTTTGGTTGTTGTTACCGCTCCGGGACCCGGAAGCGGAAAAATGGCGACCTGTCTTTCTCAGATGTATCAAGACAATCTTCGCGGAATAAAATCGGGATACGCAAAGTTTGAAACCTTCCCCGTTTGGAATTTACCGTTAAATCATCCTGTCAATCTTGCTTATGAAGCGGCAACGGCAGATCTCAACGATGTAAATGCCATTGATCCGTTTCATCTTGAAGCTTATGATGTTAAAGCTGTAAACTACAATCGAGATATTGAAGTTTTCCCGGTATTAAAATCTATTTTTGAATCTATTATGGGTCAATGCCACTATAAATCGCCTACCGATATGGGTGTAAATATGGCAGGTTACTGCATAACAGACAATGATGTTGTTGAAAAGTCCGCAAAGCAGGAAATAATAAGAAGATATTACAGCTCACTTGTCGAAAAGAAAAAAGGTCTGTCTTCAGAAGAGGAAATTTACAGACTCGAACTCTTAATGGAAAAAGCCGGCGTCAGCGATTTAGACAGACCGGTTATTGAATCTGCGCAAAAGAAAGAAAAGGAAACCGGTGCTTCGGCTTTGGCAATTGAAGTTGCAGAAAATAAAATTGTGGTCGGTAAAACTTCCGATCTCATGAGTCCCGCATGTGCGGCAATTTTAAATGCTCTCAAAGTTTTGTCGGGCATTGATGATCATATTCATCTGATAGACCCAAAAGTTATAGAGCCTATTCAAAAATTAAAGAGCAATAATCTTCATTCCGAAAGTCCACGCCTTCATGTAAACGAAATGTTGATTGCCCTTGCAATTTCGGCTGTAAGTGACACAGATGCATCTAAAGCTTTCAATATTCTTTCAGAACTTAAAGGTTGCGAAGCTCATTCAACGGTTATTCTTTCATCAACCGAAACTTTGGTTTTGAAAAAATTGGGAATCAACATTACCTTTGACCCTAAGTATGAAACTCAGAGATTTTTTATGAAATAATGGAAACTAAAATTATATTATCAAATAAAAAAAATGAAAATTTGAGTGTCTTAGAATCTCAGTTTAACGATTCTAAAATTTTAGTGATTTCCGATAAAAAAGTTGACTCCATATATAAAGATTATTTTCCATATAATAATCTTGTCTTAGATTGCGGAGAAAAAATCAAAGATTATTCAAATGTTGAGAAAGTCTTGAAATTCTTTGCAAAAAATAATCTCCGAAAATCAGATGTTGTTATTGCTTTTGGCGGTGGAGCCACAACGGACTTGGTAGGTTTTTGTTGCAGTATTTACAAAAGAGGAATAAACCTCATAAATTATCCAACGACCCTGCTTTCAATGGTTGATGCTTCGATCGGAGGAAAAAATGCTGTAAATTTATTTGACATAAAAAATTGTGTGGGTGGGTTTTTACAGCCTGCCTTTGTTTTTATCGATAAAACTTTTCTTAAAACTTTAAACGAAAAAGAATACAAAAGCGGAATCGGAGAAATAATAAAATATGCTGTTTTGGGCGCAGAAAATCTATACAATCTCCTTGATAATCCAAAAGATAACATAGATGAAATTATTTCTTCCTGCGTTGAATATAAAACAAAAATAACTAAAAAAGATCCATACGATCTTGGAATTCGTCATCTGTTAAACTTAGGTCATACCTTCGGTCATGCAATTGAATCCTTTGAAAATTTCGAGGTTTCGCATGGAGAAGCGGTTGTATCGGGTATTTTCAAAATTTCAAAGTTTTCTCTGTATGAAAATTTGATTTCAAACGAAGAATTCCAAAAAATTAATGAACTTATTAAAAAACTAAACTTTCAGGATAAAGAATATAAAATTTCCGACTTATTTTTATATATTAAAGACGACAAGAAAATAAGTTCGAATAAAATTAACCTTGTTTTGCCGATAAAAAAAGATAAATGTATAATTAAAGAATATGAACTTGAAAAATTTTACGAGGTAGCAGAATGTATTTAGCTTTCACAAAAAATTTTAACGGGCAAATAATCGCACCTTCATCTAAGTCCGAAATATTGAGATATCTTTTTTTATCTGTCTTGCAAAACGAAAAAAAAATAATTTATCACAATAATCCCTGCGATGATGTTTTGAATGCGATTGATTGTATAAGAAAACTCGGTATCGAAACAACCGTCACAAAAACACAGATAAAAATTTCCCCGAATACAGAGTTTGATTCACAGAGAATATATAATATAAATCCCGGCGACAGTGCCTTTGTATATAGATTTTTCTTGCTTTTCTGTGGCTTTTTCGGTATTCGTGCAGTTTTCAATTTAAGCGAAAGTTTAATGACAAGACCCACTGACGATATTGAAAAAATCTTTAAGAATAATAATATTCAATTTGAAAAAAAATATAATCTCTTTGTCATTCAAGGCGGAAAAATAAAAGAGAAAAATTTCTGTTTTGATAAGGCTTTCACCTCTCAGACGATATCTTCACTTTTAATTTTACAGACCTACTTTGAAGACATAAAAATCAACTACGCCGGAATAGAAAATAAATATATTGATCTGACTTTAGATTTAATTGAAAAATCAAAGCAAAGTAACGAATATTACGCCTTGGGCGATTATTCGTCTTCAAGTACTTTTATGATTATGGCTGCACTTAACGGAGAAATTTCTTTTTCAAATTTAGATATAAACTCAAAACAGCCCGATAAGGAAATATTAGACATTCTAAAAGACTACGGCGCAAAGATTAAATATGAAAACGATATTTTAACCGTTTCAAAGGCAGAACATCCAAATGCTTTAACACTCGATATTGATAATTGTATCGATCTTTTTCCAAGTCTTGTAATGCTTTTTACCTTTACAACCGGAGTGTCGACGATAAAAAATATATCAAGAGCAAAAATCAAAGAAACGGACCGAGTTTTATCAATGACAAAAGCACTCGACGATCTCAAAATAAAATATACATTACAAGAAAATTATTTAATAATCTATGGCAATGAAAACATTGAAGGTAAACAATTTGAGCTCAATACTTTTTTTGACCACAGAACTGCGATGTCGTTTTTCATTCCGACTGTTTTTTATAAGTATATAATTTTAGATGATATAGACTGTATTAAAAAATCATATTATAATTTCAATCTTGATTTTCACAATTGTAAAGGAGAACTACTTGCCAAGTTGTAAATTAGATAATTTGAGTTTGGAAATTATCGGTCAGTCTCACAGCAAAAAGATAATCGGAAGATTAGAGGGACTTAAATCGGGTGAAAAAGTAAATTCAGATATTTTAAAAACCTGCGTTTTACGAAGATCTGCGGGCAATTATGACAATTCTCTCGTTACAAGTCGAATTGAAGACGATGATTTTAAAATAATTTCCGGAATAAAAGACGATAAAACAACCGGCGATGACTTGATAATAGAATTCGAAAACAAAAATTTTAATAATTCGGAATATGAAAATATATCTTATCTTCCTCGTCCCTCTCACTCTGACTATGTAAGTTTCCTAAAATACGGAAAAATTATGCCCGGAGGAGGAGAATTTTCCGGAAGAATGACTGCTCCTTTGAATATATTGGGAGCAGTATGTAAAAACATCTTGGAAAATAAAAATATAAAAATTAAAAGCGATATAATTCAAGTCGGAAATATTAAGGGCGAGAATTTAAACGAAGATATGATTGAACAAATAAAAAAAGCAAAATCTCGGAAAGATTCGATCGGTGCCGTTGTACGAACTACGGTATCGGAAATTTTCCCCTGTCTGGGAAGTCCTATTTTTGGCAGTGTCGAGAGTAAAATTTCGAGTCTTATTTTTTCGATTCCCGGAGTTAAGGGAATTGAATTTGGCAAAGGCTTTGACGCCGCTACTCTTTATGGCAGTGAATATAACGATGAACTTGAATTTAAAGTTGGTAAAATCAGAACAAAGACCAACAATGACGGCGGAATAAACGGTGGTATTACAAACGGTGAAGACATAGTTTTTGATGTTGTCTTCAAACCGACACCATCCATTGAAAAAAAACAAATGACGGTAAACTTAGAAAAAATGCAAAATGAAGAAATAGAAATTTTAGGTCGACACGACCCCTGCATTGCAGTGCGCGGAGCCGTTGTTGTTGAAACTGTTACAGCAATTGTCATATATGATTTAATTTTGGGTGAGAATAAATGAATGGATTGATAGGTCAAAATATAGGATATTCTCTTTCAAAACAGATATATAACTTAAACAAAATTAACTATGATATTTATGATGTCGATGAACAAACGGCAAGAGATTTGATTTTATCGTTAAATGAAAATGAATTTCTGAATATAACCACGCCCTATAAAAAACTCGCCTTTGATCTATGCGAAATAAAAGATGAAGTCGCAAAAACAACCGGAAATATAAATTTAATCGTAAAGAAAGACGACTTATTAAAGGGATATAACACCGATTATTACGGACTTGAAGAATTATTTAAGTTTGAAAAAATACAGGGCAGAAATTTTGCCGTGTTGGGAGACGGCGCCGTATCGGGCACGACTGTAGAATTTTTAAAGCAAAGAGGCGCTGAAAAGATCAAGGTTTTTTCAAGAAAAAACAATGATTATTTAAAGAATGAAAAATACAAAGATTTCGATTGTCTGGTAAATGCGACTACAGTTTCACCCGATATTTTAGACAAATTTGAAAATTTGAAACTTGTAATTGATCTTAAATATTCCCCTCTCAATTCAAATTTATTGATTTTGGCAAAAGAAAAAAATATAAAAGTTAAAAACGGAATATCAATGCTCTTAAGACAGGCATATGAAAATATTTACACTGTTTTTGACAAGAAAATAGATATAAATATTACCAAGCTTGAGCTTATAAAGAGAAATTACAATATTGTTCTTGTTGGTATGCCGGGATCCGGAAAAACGGTAATCGGAGAAAAGCTTGCCGAAAAACTAGATATGAAGTTTTTAGATACCGACACTTTAATTGAGGAGAAAGCGGACAACAGAAAAGTGATGGATATAATAAAAAACGACGGTCAAAAAGTTTTCCGAGCCCTCGAAAAAAATCAAATTAATGCACTTGAATTTACAAAAGGAGCAATAATTTCAACCGGTGGCGGTTCAGTTGAAGACGAAGAAAATCGAAAAGTTTTGAGAAAGAACTCAATTGTCTTTTATATAGACAGAGATATCTCAAAACTTGATAAAGAAAACAGACCTCTTTCAAAAAACTTAAACGAAATCTTTGATAAAAGAGATAAATTATATAGACTCATCAGTGATGAAATCGTTTTTAACGATGAAATCGACGATACTGTCAATCAAATTATCCAAAAGGTGATTTTATGAAAATTTTAGTGATAAACGGCCCGAATATTAATCTTTTAGGAACAAGAGAGCCTGAAATTTACGGTAACAATTCATATGATGATTTAAAGCAAGAAGTTGAAAAATATGCAAAGTCTAAAAACATTGATGTTTCTTTTTTTCAATCAAATCATGAAGGAGCTATAATTGACGCCATTCAAAAAACTGAGAGTGAAGCAATTATTATCAATCCCGCAGGCTATTCTCATTACTCCGTTGCAATTTTAGATGCCTTAAGAGCCGTTGAAATCCCCTATGTAGAAGTTCATTTGACAGATATTGAAAATCGAGAAGAATTTAGAAAAAAGAGCATAACCGGACTTTCGGCAATAAAAATCATTTCGGGAAAAGGAATTCAAGGTTATTTAGAAGCAATTAACATACTTAAAAAAAACGGATGATCTCATCCGTTTTAAAAACATTTATTTTTATGGGCAGATTTTTATTTGTCCGTAATTTTTTTTACCGGCAATTTTTTCATCATATCGGCAAACAAGATGATACAGATTATAAGGCAGATAAACTCCGAAATCGGATATGCAGCCCAAACCAAGTCTAAATTTCTTGTAAGAGAAAGAAGATACATTACGGGTATCAGCACAACCATTTGTCTGATAAATGAGATTAAAAGTGCTCTGTAAGGCTTTCCCAAAGATTGAAAGACTGAACCTAAAATTATGTCGACACCTGCCAAAACAAAGCTTGAACTGATAATTCTTAACGCAGGAATACCGATTTGCATCATGTATTCATTTGCAGAAAAAACAGCGAGTAATTGTTCCGGGAACAATTGAAGAATACATGTACCAAGCACCATTAAAATAAAGGCATATAAAACACCATATTTTATCGCATCGTCTATTCTTTTTCTCTTATGAGCACCGAAATTATATGAAACAATAGGAACCAAAGCTTGATTTATGCCGAATACAGACATAAAAATGAAGTTTTGTATCTTAAAATAAGCGCCCATAACAGCGATAGCAGTTTCTGAAAAGGTTCTTAAAATCCTATTGGCAAAGAACAACATAACTGAAGTAATAGAAATCATCACGGTTGCAGAAAGTCCTATTGAAGTTATTCTTTTTATTATGTGAAAATCGGGTTTCAAATATTTAAATTTAAAATCAATTTCTTTGTTATATTTGAGATTTATTAAAAATCCGATCGTTGCAGCAAAAATCTGAGCAATTACCGTTGCAAGAGCCGCTCCCCTTACACCCATTTTGGGAAAGCCCAAGAGTCCGAAAATCATTATCGGATCTAAGATGATATTTGTAACTGCACCTATGACCTGAACTACTGTGGACAGAACAACTTTTCCGGTAGACTGTAAAATTCTCTCAAAAATTATCTGCATAAAAGGCGCAATTAAACCTGCGATACAAATTGTCAGATATTCACGTCCGTAAATTATTGTCTGTTCACTCGATGTTTGCAGACGGAGAAACGGATTTATCATAAAGAATATTATTGTTCCAAAAACAATTGCCGATACCAGACTTAAAAATATACCGTTTCCCGCCGTTTTGTTTGCTCTTTCGAATTTCTTTTCACCCAAAGATTTTGACAAAGTTGCAGTAGTTCCGACAGAAACACCTATTGACAGTCCCAATGTTAAATTTTGCAAAACCAAAGAGACGGAGACCGCCGTAAACGCTTCTTGCGATATACGAGCGATGAATACTCCGTCAACGAAATTATATAAAGCCTGTATAAACATTGAAAACATTAGGGGGATTGCCATTTTCAAAAGGAGTTTGGCAACAGGCTCTACCCCCATCTTGTTTTCTTCATTTTTCATTAATTATTGTTTTCCTCTTTCATACATTATTTTATCTTAGTATACACAGTTAAAGCTGCAATAAAACTTGAACTCACAACCCAAATTAACGCCCAAATATTCTGGCGAGATATTTCCTTTTTCTTGTTATATTCCATTTCAGGAGACAAAGTCGTTCCTTCGTCGTATTCGTCCCAATAACCTCTTGAAACCGTACTCGGTACCGTAACCTCTTTAACGGTAGTTGCATTCGGATCTTCGGCAGTTGTCAGTTCTGCAAGTTTTTTATCTTTTTCCCCTATTTCAAATGGTTTTGGTGGATTTACAACCGTTGGAGCCATGTTTGAATCTTTGTCTCTGGCATTTGTTGTTTTGGCAGTTGTATTTCCCGACTGACCTCCGGTTGTATTGCCATTTGTTGTTCCTTGGTTTGTTGTAGGTTTGGTTGTCGGAGTTGCGGTTGTAGTAGTTGTGGTTGTAGGTCTTTGCTTGTAATATACTTTCGCTCCCGGCGGGAAGGCGTTTGAGCCGACGCTTATGTCTTCCTTATAACTGTCTATTCTGACAACACAACCCGGTGCACATCCCGAAAAAGCATTGTCACCTATAACCTTGCAGGTGGAAGGAATATATATGCTTGTAACCTTTTCACCCGGGACTAAGCGTTTACCATGTCTCGTACTCCAATAGTCTCTTTTGCCAAAGGCATTTGCCGATACACCGTAGACATTTGAAGGGATACTTATTGCTCCCGGCAAAAAGCTGTTGCCCCAATAGTGTGGTCCTGTGATATATTTGCCGTCTTTTGAAAAATAAAATTGCATTTCATATCTTCTTTGATAATTTTTGTCTCCGTGTTTTTGCACGCGATCGCCTACGTATGGCGAATAAAGAAGATATCCATCATTTTCCTGAATTCTGTCATTTTTCAATGCAGACGCTGAAATCACTGTCTGTAAAAAGAAAGTAAAAGAGAATATAAACGCAACAGTTAAAACCATTAATTTATTTTTCTTTGTCATACCGTAAACACCCCTTCTTTGCATGACTTTGCCAAATAAACGTTTTTATATTTTAATTTTAGTTCTTCCATTGAATCTTTTGCCAAATTCTCATTGTCAAAAACTCCGAAAATCGCGGTGCCGCTTCCGCTCATACAGGCGTTTAATGCCCCCGATTTTAACATTTGCAGTTTAATTTGTGGTCTATTAGGAACTTCAATAAGCTGTTCAAAAACATTTTCAATTAATTTTATTGCTGTTTTATGATCTTTTTTTGAATATGCGGAAAGTATTTTTTTTCTGTCAAGATGATAAACAGAATCTTGCAATCTGTCAAATTCTTTATACGCTTCCATAGTTGAAACACTTATATCGGGCTTTACTATAACAAAATAATAGTTTTTTAAGTCCGGTAGCTTTGTCAACTCATCGCCTATGTTTTCAGTTAGTGCCGTTCCTCCGTAAATACAAAAAGGAACATCTGCCCCCACCTGTTTTCCGATTTTTATCATTGATTTTTTTGAAAGATTCGTTTCAAACAATTTATTGAGGGCAACGATTGTTGCCGCTGCATCGGTGCTTCCCCCGGCAAGTCCCGCTTGTGACGGAATGTTTTTTGTAAGATAAATATCAAACCCGGGATTTTCAAGTTTATTCTCTTCAAGAAATGTGTCGATTGCTTTTTTTATTATGTTATTTTCATATTTAGAAAATTTTCTGTCGCTGCAAGAATAGTTTATTTTTTTGTCTTGCCTTAAGTTTATTTCAATTTCATCAAACAATGTTACCGATTGCATGATCGAAAAAATTGTGTGGTATCCGTCTTTCTTTTTTCCGGTTATGTCTAAAGCAAGATTTATTTTAGCTGCTGCCTTAAGTTTCATTCGTCTCCCTCTTCAGTCAATAGGTACCAAAAGAGCTTCTCTGCTCTGATAAAGACAAATATGGGTAAATCCTGCTTTAAGCGCCATTTCCATACAATCTTCTATTCCGTTTCCGAGATCTTCGGTTCTGTGTGCATCTGAACCAATCGTAATCTTTTTACCGCCTAAATCTCTGTATCTCTTTATAATGTCATAGTCGGGCATAGGTCTTCCTATTTTTTGGCGAAGCCCGGATGAATTTATTTCCAAAGCTTTGTCTCTTTCGATTATAGTCTTTAAAATTTCATCAATTATTTCAGAAAATTTATTGAGGTCAACACTTTTTCCATACTCACCCACAATGTATCTCAAAGGATAGGTAAGATGAGCGACGACATCGTAGTTTGCTTGTCTTGATAGATTTAAAACTTCTTCGAAATATTCTTTCATAAGTTCATCTATATCTAAATTAACATCGTTATAATTCATCTGAGAAAAATCTTCTCTTTCTCTCAAATTATGAATTGAAGCAATTACAATATCATAATCAAACTTACTCAATATCTTCTGTGAAAGCGAAAGATTATAATGAGGTTGACCAAGTTCAATCCCCGCAGCAACAATTACCGATCCGACATAAACATCTCTGGCCTTAATCGCATCAAAATAGGAATTTGTAAGCGTGCGATTGCCCTCTTTTTCGTTAAAAGAATCTGTTTCTGTATGGTCGGTAAATGAAATTGCACGAAGTTTTTCGTCATAAGCCTTTTCACAGAGTTTAATGGCTGCATCTCTTGCGTCGAACGAATTATCGGTATGAACGTGCATGTCCATTTTATTTTTGAATTTCAACGTGTTCACCTTTCTACATTTTGAAATCATTTATGCGTTTATTATACAATTATGTCAAAATGTTAGCAAGAGAAACGATTACAGATTTATACGCACAATGTATAACACACATAAATTCATGCTTTCGATGTTTTGCTATCGTACATTTCGATTTATACGCACAACGTATAAAATTTAAATTTACAAAATGGGATTCGGGCGATTAATAATCGCCCGCTACAGTGGGTGCGGCTCCTCCCCGGTAGCCCGATATTGTAAATTAAGTTCCACGCGCCTTCCCCGGTAGCCCGGGATTATAGGTCCTCGGGTGCCAAGAGCATAGATTTAAAATTTCTAAAATTTACATTCTTATTTTCTATCATCTCCTATTATCTGACATCTAAAATCCGTAATATAGAAAGATATCAGAAAATTTATAAGGAAATTTTTTGTGTTTTATGATATAATTTCAAGATATTGTAATAAAATTTTCAGGTAAGGAAAAATTCAATGAGAGCAATTATAACAGTTGTGGGACACGACACAGTCGGAATTCTTTCTAAAGTTTCAACCGCCTGTGCGGACAACGATGTAAATGTCATGGAAGTTACCCAGTCAATTCTTAGCGATTTATTCTGTATGATCATGCTTGTTGATGTCAATAAGCTGAAAATACCTTTTGGAGAATTTTCAGATTTACTCGGCGACTTGGGAAAAAAGGAAAATCTTAACATTAGAATTATGCGTGAAGATTTATTTAACTCAATGCACAGGATTTAATTAAGATATGATAAATACAAAAGACATTTTAGAGACAATTGAAATGATCGACAACGAAAATTTAGATATCCGAACCGTAACTATGGGTATCTCGCTTTTCGATTGTGCGTGTGATGATATAGACAAAAGTTGCCAAAAAATTTACGATAAAATTACTACTAAAGCTAAAAATTTAGTTTCAGTTGTATCGGAAATTGAAAAAGAATATGGAATACCGATAATACATAAAAGAATTTCCGTTACACCGATTTCACTTTTAGTAAGTGCTTCAGGAGGAGACCCCGTTAAATATGCTAAGGCTCTTCAAAAAGCAGCAGATGAGACCGGAGTTAATTTTATCGGCGGATACAGTGCCTTAGTTCAAAAAGGAGCAACACCCGGAGATCTGTCTTTGATTGAAAGTATACCGGAAGCTCTGTCTCAAACGGAAAATATTTGTTCAAGTGTCAATTTAGCTTCCACTAAAGCCGGAATAAACATGGATATTGTGGAAAAAATGGGACATATAATAAAGAATACGGCAATTTTGACGAAAGATAAAAACTGCATTGGAGCAGCAAAACTTGTTGTTTTCTGTAATGCTCCGGAAGACAATCCGTTTATGGCAGGCGCTTTTCATGGTCCCGGCGAGGGAGACAGCGTCATCAATGTCGGTGTTTCCGGTCCCGGAGTTGTAAGATCTGCAATTGCAAAACACAAAGACGCTGATTTTGCGCGTATTGCAGAAATAATTAAAGAGACAGCTTTTAAGATTACAAAAATGGGCCAACTTGTTGCAAATGAAGCATCAAAAAGACTCAATGTTCCTTTCGGAATTGTAGATTTATCTCTTGCGCCGACACCTGCAATCGGCGATTCGGTTGCTCATATTCTTGAAGAAATGGGACTTGAAAGTTGCGGTGCACACGGAACTACGGCGGCACTTGCAGTTTTGAACGACTCGGTCAAAAAAGGCGGAGTTATGGCATCGGGCCATGTCGGAGGTCTTTCGGGAGCCTTTATTCCGGTTTCGGAAGATGCCGGTATGATTGACGCCGTTAAGGCAGGCAGTCTTTCAATTGAAAAGTTGGAAGCAATGACTTGTGTATGCTCGGTTGGTTTGGATATGATAGTAATTCCAGGCGACACTAAAGATGAAGTAATTTCTGCGATTATTGCCGATGAAGCGGCAATAGGTATGATAAATTCAAAGACGACAGCTGTTCGTGTTATTCCGGCAATAGATAAAAATGTCGGCGACAGTTTAGATTTCGGCGGACTTTTAGGATATGCTCCTGTTATTAAATTAAACACGGCGTCTCCTTTAAAATTTATAAACAGAAAAGGACGCATACCCGCTCCTTTAAACAGTCTTAAAAATTAGGAGGTTTTATTTTGGATAATTTAAGTAATAATCTCATCAACATGGAAAATGATATCCTTAAGTTTTGGGATGAGAATGAATGTTTTAAGAAACTAAAAGAAAAAAACGCAAACAATGAGCGTTTTAAATTTATTGACGGTCCCATTACGGCAAATAACCCTATGGGTGTTCACCATGCCTGGGGCAGATCTCTTAAAGATATTTATTTGAGATATAAAGCAATGCTGGGATATGATTGCAGATATCAAAACGGTTTCGACTCTCAAGGATTGTGGGTTGAAGTTGAAGTTGAAAAAGAACTCGGCTTTAACACTAAAAAGGACATTGAAGAATACGGGCTCGATAAATTTACAGAAAAATGTAAAGACAGAGTAAACAAATTTTCTAAAGTTATTACAGATCAATCAATCCGTCTCGGTCAATGGATGGAATGGGAAAATTCATATTACACTAATACCGACTTGAATATCGGCGGTATCTGGCATTTTCTGAAAAAATGTCACGAACAAGATGCAATTAAAAGCGAATATAAACCCATGCCTTGGTGTCCTCGTTGTGGAACATCCCTTTCAGAACATGAGATGACAGGTTCATATAAAAAGATCACTCACAACTCCGTTTTCTTTAAATTACCTCTTGAAGACGGAAGACGCGCCCTCGTTTGGACGACAACTCCTTGGACTTTGAGCTCAAATGTTGCCCTTGCGGTAAATGCCGATTTAGACTATGTGGAAGCTAAAGTTAAAAGTTCAGATGATATTTTAGTTTTGGGCAAAAATGCAATTTCCTACTTAGGCGATGATAAGCTTGAAATTTTGAGATCTTTCAAAGGAGAAGAACTTGTCGGTCTAAAATTTGAAACATGTTTTGAAGATTTTGAAGCTCAACAAGATGTAGAACACAAGGTCGTTAATTGGGAAGATGTTGACGCCGATGAAGGAACAGGAATTGTTCATATTGCTCCCGGTTGTGGTCTTGAAGACTTTGAACTCGGAGAAAGACTCGGTCTTGAAAAGATTATGCCGGTTGATGATGCCGGAATTTTCCTTGACGGATTCGGATTTTTAACGGGAAAAAATTCTCACGATGTTGCAGATGAAGTCTTTGAAGAATTAGATAAACAGGGTAAGCTCTATAAAGTTATGCCTTATGAACACAGTTATCCCGTTTGTTGGAGATGTAAAAGTGAAGTTATTTTCCGACTTGTTCCGTCTTGGTATATCACAACAGAAAAACTCAAACCTGCTCTACTTGAAGCTTCTTCAAAAGTTGATTGGGAACCTAAGTCGGGCGGAAAAAGAATGGCTGACTGGCTTACTAATATGGGCGACTGGAACATTTCAAGAAAACGTTTTTACGGTATGCCACTTCCATTCTATAACTGTGAATGCGGAACTTTGACGGTAGTAGGCTCAAAAGATGAACTTGTCGAACTTGCCGCCGATAAAGAAAAAGCTAAGAACTTAAAGGAACTTCACAGACCTTATATAGATGAAATAGAAATTATCTGCCCGAACTGCGGTAAAAAAGTTAAAAGAATTCCCGAAATCGGAGATGTTTGGCTTGATGCGGGAATAGTTCCGTTTTCAACAACCGGATATTTTACCGACAGAAAAGAATGGGAAAAGAATTTCCCCGCCGACTGGGTCGTTGAAATGCATGAGCAGATTAGACTTTGGTTCTATTCTCTGTTATTTATGAGCACTGTTTTGGAAAACAGACCTCCTTATAAAAAAGTCTTGACTTACGGCTCTGTTGTTGCGGAAGACGGAAGCAAGTTCTCTAAAACCGGATTTATGATTAGATTTGAAGATGCGGTTAAGAAAATAGGTGCGGATCCTATTCGTTATCTCTACGCTTCAAACCCTATTACAAATGATGTTAGATTCGGCTTTAATTTAGGAGACGAAGCAAGAAGAAAGATTCTCGGATTTTATAATATCTTTACTTTCTATCAGACCTACGCTTCCATCGATAAACCTCATTTTGACGGATTTAAACCCGATAAATCGAAGCTTGATATAACGGATCTTTGGCTTATAAATATGACAAACGAATTCATCAAAAAGGCAAAGACATACATGGACGATTTCAAAGCCTATATGCTTGTTCGTGATTTTGAAGCCTTTATCGACAGTGTTTCAAATTGGTATATCCGTTCAAACAGAAGGCGTTTTTGGAAATCCGGAGACAGCGACGATAAAAAAATCGCATACTTTGTATTATTCTATGCAATTAAATCTTTGACTTTGATTATGTCACCGATTATTCCGTTCTTAACCGAAAAAATTTGGCAGGATTTAATCAGAAAAGTTGATGATAATGCAGAGATTTCCGTTCACTTAAGTGATTGGCCGAAAGTTATGACAGGTTATGAAGACGAATCAATAGTTGCCGATACCGAATATGCAAGAGATATTATTCAAGCTGCACTTCGTCTGCGTAACGAAGCACAAATCAAAGTTCGTCAGCCGCTTTCAGTTTTATATGTATGCGCAGAGGACAAAGAACTTGCAAGGCTTGAAAAATTCAAGAAAATAATTACAGATGAACTCAATGTCAAAGAGATTAAGGGAATAAATGATTTTGATATTTTGGAAGACAGCTATCTTACTGTCAACTTCAAAAATGCAGGTCAAGTTCTCAAAAATAAGGTCAATCATCTCAAAGAGGTGCTTTCAAACTTAACACCCGCAGAACATGCAGTGTTTATTGAATCTCTTGAAAATAACGGATATATTTCTCTTCCCGATTTTGAAGAAAACTTAAATGCCAATATATTCAACATTGAAAAGAAGACAAAAGAAAATTACACTTCATCAATCTGCAACGATCAAAAAACCGTTGTTGCCCTTGATACAAATATTTCAGAAGAGCTTGCAAAAGAAGGTACTCTCAGGGACATCGTTCGTTGTTGTCAGGTTGCAAGACGCGAAGCGGACTTTGATGTTTCACAGAGAATAAATGTTTCATTAATCGGAGATTCTGATAAGATCAATCAAATCATCAATGAAAACATTGACCATATCAAATCGGAACTTTTAGCAAACGAAGTATCAATCGAAAATTTAAAGAAAGTCGATTATAAGACTGAAGTTAAAATAAACGACGAAACTTTAGAAATTCAATTACAAAAATCAAAGGAGTAAATTATGATAAACAAAGAAACCACAATAGCTGAAATTTTAAACGAAAAACCCGAAGCTGCAGAAGTACTTATGGGAATCGGAATGCATTGTCTCGGTTGCCCGGCTTCTCAGGCAGAATCATTAGAAGAAGCCTGTGCCGTTCACGGTGTTGATGTTGACGAAGTTATAGAAGAGATAGACAAACTTTAATAACTTATGTTAAAAACAAGGCTCGGAAGAATTTCCGATTCGGTCCGCTCGGGAGCGGTGCTGTGTGATATCGGCACCGACCATGCGGACCTTGTTGTATCTCTGATGCTAAACAAAAAAATTAAATTTGCCTATGCAACCGATTTAAGAGAAGGACCGCTTAAAAGAGCCAAAGAAAACATAAAAAATGCCGGGATTGAAGATAAAGTTGAGTGTATTTTAAGTGACGGCTTTGAGAACTTAAAAAACAAGACCGACATTACAGATGTTGTAATTTCCGGTATGGGCGGAGAGACAATAATAAAGATTTTAACATCCTGCCCTATTCTTCATAATCCAAAGATAAATTTTATTTTAAGTCCTCAGTCAAAAGAAGAGAAACTCCGTGTTTTTCTAAATGAAAACGGTCATAAATTTAACGAAATAATGGTTGACGAAAACGGCAAAAAATATTTGATTTTTATTTCTAAATTTTCAGACAAAAAGACTTCGCTTTCTCTTAAACAAGAATTTTTCGGATTAAACGACGACGAGCAATATAAAAAAATTATTTATAACACACTGATTAAAAGGCTGAAAAACAAAGAATATGAACTTGAGCGCAGAAATAATATTATAAAATTATTAGATGAGGTGAAAAATGATTACAGTTAAAGATATATATTCATACATCGATGAACTTGCGCCATACGAAACTCAGGAAAGCTGGGACAATTCAGGGCTTAATGTAGGCAGTTTTCAAAGAGAAGTCAAAACTGTGGGCTTTGCATTGGACGCAACAAAAAACATAATAAAAAAAGCAAAGAACAGTGACTGTGATTTACTCATTACTCATCACCCGGTTATTTTCAGTCCCCTATCCCATGTTTATAATGAAAACCCAGCCTACTATGCTATTCAAAATAACATAGATATTTTATCCGCACATACAAATTGGGATGCCTGTGACGGCGGAGTAAATGATATATTGGCTGAAAAAATCAATCTAAAAAACATCAAAAGATTGACTGACAGCAGTCTTTCAATGATAAGAGTCGGTGAGACAGAAGATGATTTTGAAACTTTTTTGGAAAATGTGAAAAACCAACTAAACAATAAAACTATTACAAATAATGTTTTTAGAAAGCCTCATAAAGTTGCGGTTTGCGGAGGATCGGGAGGAAGCCTGCTAAATGATGTTTATCTTTCAGGAATCGATACCTTGGTAACCGGCGAAGCAAAGCACAGTGATTTTATAACCGCAAACAATTTAAACATTAATCTTTTTGTCTGCGGACATTATGAAACGGAAAATATCAGTGTTCCCGTTTTAAAGTCAAAGATTGAAAATGAATTTAAGAATTTGAACTGTATTTTATTTGATGAAAATCCGATAATAAGGTAAAACATGGCATTTGACGGAATATATCTTCATTTTATTATTGAAGAATTAAATCAAAAATTGAATAACACGAGAATTTACAAGCTATATCAAATTTCAAAAAATGAGCTTCTGTTTGTTTTTCGAGGAAAAGAACAGCTAAATCAAAAGCTTTTGATTAGTATTGATCATAGTTTTTGCAGAACTCATTTGACTGACAAGGATTATGATAATCCCAAAAAACCGTCGATGAAATGCATGTATCTTCGTAAAAAATTGCTCGGAGCAAGATTTATTGAAGCTACTCAAGTTTCAAACGACAGAGTATTTAAAATAAAACTTCTGGCAACCGATGAAATCGGAGAAGAACAAAATTTGGAAATAGAAATTTCATTGGTATCTTCAAATCCTTATTTTCATTTGAACTTAAACAACGAGCTTTTGTTTACACTCAATGATAAACACGAAGAAAAACTTATAACCGATAATAAATTGAATGTATTTAAAACGGACTTAGATGAAATTGCAGACAAAATAAATAGCGAAAAGCAGCATGATTACCGCGATATTATAGGTGTTATTCAGGGACTGTCTCCAAGCAACGCAAAGTATTTATATGAAAAGTTTGATCTTGATGACTACAAAGATCTCGCCTTTTCCCTGCTTAATTTTAAAAAATATTTAGTTTCCGACAGCGTCAAATTCAATATAATTTTAGACGATAATAAATATAAGGATCTTACATTTTTATCTAAAGAGTTTTTGCCAAACTATATTGAGTTAAAGACATATAATTCTGCGCACATTGCCTGTGATGAGTTTTATTTTAACAAAGCAAGAGAAAACAGCATAAAGAGCAAAACTTATTCTCTAAATAAAAAAATTCAAAGTCTGATAAAGAGAACTGAAAAGAAATTAATTATTCAAAAAAAAGAACTCTCTCTTTCAAAAGACAGAGAAAAATACAGATTATACGGCGAACTCTTGACTGCATACAACGCAAGCTTAAAAAGAGGGCCAAAAGAATATAAGCTCAATAATTATTATAACAACGAAGAAATAATTATTCCCGTAGACCCTGCTTTTACCCCTCTTGAAAACGCAAGAAGATATTATAAAAAATATCAAAAAACCTATAATGCGGAAAAGGAACTAAAAAAACAGATTAAAAAAGCCGAGATAAAAATCGAGTATCTGCGTTCGGTTGAAGATATTATCGCAAGGACTTATACGGAAGACGAGATTGTGCAGCTGAAAGACGAGCTCATCAGTCAGAAAATATTAAAACCAAACTCTATTAAAAAATATCAAAAGAATGTCAAACTTGATCCCCTTTCATTTACAACGAAAGACGGCTATCAAATTTTAGCGGGAAGAAACAACATACAAAATGATAAGTTAACACTTAAAATAGCAAATAAAAACGACCTTTGGTTTCACACCAAAGACTTTCCGTCTTCTCATATTATTTTAAAATCAAAAGACGGGGGATTTTCCGATGTAGCAATAGAAACTGCCGCAAAAATTACCGCCTTTCATTCAAAAGCTAAAGACAGTTCCAATGTTCCCGTAGATTATACCTTCGTTAAATATGTAAAGAAACCTGCCGGAAGTCCGCCGGGTAAAGTTATATATACAAATCAAAAGACTATATATGTAACACCGGAAGTTGATGACAAGAGGGGCGATTAATAATCGCCCCTTTTTTATATCTAAAATCTAATGTTTACAATCTATCATCTAAGACGGTAAAATCTCTGCATCTTGTAAAACGCAAAAGTCAAACTTATCTTTATTCAAAACTTTTAATTTTCCTTTTACGGTGATTGTTTCTTCGGGTTTTGGAAAATCTTTGGGATAAGAATATTTTTTTAAAGGCTCAAATTCAAGTCCTTGAATACAACACCCGGCTGTATCACTGACGATACAGGCAAAATAGGTCTTGCCGTTTTCAGAATAAGTTTGAAATGTTCCCTTTAATTTTATCGTCTTTCCCTCATATCTTTTTGATTCACTTACAATTCCATATACCTGCGCATAGGCGGCAGTGCCGGAAAGAGTGCTGATATCAATATAATCACTTTTTTTAGAGTCACGTTTTGAAGTGTTTTTTGCGCTATTTTCAAAATTTGTGTTTTGAACGGGAGCCTGATTATTATTTGCCGAACTTTTTTTATCTTTGATTTTATTACAAGACACAAAAGATAAAATTATTATCGGTAAAATTAAAAGAATAAATATTTTTCTACGCTTCAATCTTAAACCCTCTTTTTGTAAATGATATCAAAGAAAACAAAGCAAAACAGATCACATTTACGGCAACAATCGTTGAACCTACCGGAGTTCCTGCAATTACGGCTGCGGCTATCCCGACAAAAGCGCAGATAACGGATAATATTGCAGAGCAAATTGTAACTGACTTAAAGCTTTTGAACACTCTCATTGATGAAAGTGCCGGGAAAATAATTAATGCCGAAACAAGCAGAGTGCCGACCAAGTTCATAGATAGAACTATGATTATCGCTATCATAACCGCAAAAATAAGATTATAAAGTTTTGTCTTAACACCAACTGATGTTGCAAAGTTTTCATCGAAGGTAAGAGCAAAAATTTTATTGTATAGAATCGAATAAAGAACAATAACTACAAAAGATAGAACAATACAGGCTATTACATCCGAGATTGACAAAGTCAATATCAAAGTCGATCCGAAAAGCGTAGTGCAGACATCACCCGAAATATTTGCCGAGCCGGAATAAAGATTCATGAAAAGATAACCAAAGGCAAGCGCACCTACGGAAATCATTGCGATAGACGCATCCCCTTTAATTTTTGAGTTTTGTCCTCCCCTGAGTATCAAAATTGCACTTATAATCGTTATCGGTAAAATAAGCAGAGTTTGATTTGTAATTTTAAGAACGGTTGCGACAACCATCGCGCCAAAAGCCACATGAGAAAGTCCGTCACCTATAAATGAAAATCTTTTTAATACGAGTGTAACACCTAAAAGTGAAGAACAAAGAGCTATTAAAACCCCGACAATTAAGGCATATCTGACGAACGGATATTCTAAATACATAAAAAATTTATTCACTTTTTGACTTTTCCTCTCCGCTTAAATTCATATAGAAATTGCTGTTTATATATTCTTTTTTTGTTCCGAAAAAGGTTTTATTTCCTATGTAAAGAACCTGATTTGCATAATTTATTACATCAGGAATAGAGTGTGAAATCATAATAATTGTTATTCCGCTCTTGTTTAAATTTTCGATTATCTCATAGAAGGTTTTACTAACTTTCGGATCAAGTCCGGAAACGGGTTCGTCTAATAAAAGAACTTTTTCTGTTGCACAAAGTGCTCTTGCAAGCAAAACTCTCTGTTGTTGTCCGCCCGAAAGTTCTCTGTAGCACCTGTTTGCAAGATGAGAAATCTCCAATATTTCCATATTCTTTGAAGCCCTGAGTTTATCTTCTTTTTTATAAAAAGGGCTGAATCTTCTTTTGCCGATATTTCCCGATAAAACTATTTCTCTGACGGAAGCCGGAAAATCTTTTTGGACCTGGGTCTGTTGTGGCAAGTATCCGATTTCTTCCCTTTTAAGTCCGTCACCGAAGATTATTTCTCCGTCATATCCCTGATGAAGTCCCAAAATCGATTTCATCAGGGTTGTTTTGCCGGATCCGTTTTCACCGACAATACAAAGATAATCTCCCTGTTCAACCTTGAAACTTAAATTATCAAATAGTTTCATATTTTCATATCCGACGGTTAAATTCTTTACTGTTATTAAAGCCATTTTTTATGAAAGCGCCTTCTTTAAAATTTCAAGATTATTTTCCATGGTTTTTAGATAAGTTTTTCCGGATTTAATATCGTTTTCATTTATTGACTGCATGGAATCCATAGTTAAAATCTTTTGATTTTTGTTTTTAGTATTTTGAATTACAGAATTTGCTATTTTTTTGTTATTGCCCTCAATAACAAGAATATAGTTTAAATTATTCTGATCTGCTTTATTTGCAAGGAACTTTACCGTTTCAAAACTTGCATTACTTTCTGTACTGCAACCCACAAAGGCCGCATAATAATTAAGTTTATAGTCATCGATCAAATATCTAAAGGGAAATCTGTCGGCAAAAATTAAAGTTTTCTTACTTGATTTCTTTACCGTGTCCTCATATTTGTCGTCCAATTTGTCTAATTTATCTTCATATATATCAGCTTGTTTTTTATAATATTCGGCGTTTTTAGAGTCAACTTTGCCAATAACTTTTCCGAT
>QWCB01001604.1_pt1 | contig 22432 bp, 20 predicted proteins | sample 1972511 | NCBI WGS metagenome assembly QWCB01 (sample SAMN09866719, study PRJNA288562) | Human gut metagenome isolate term5_stool, whole genome shotgun sequencing... | isolation source: gut | host: Homo sapiens | place: USA: California | reverse complement strand
TACTTGACGCATGAAGCATGGATGGCGTCCATGATGCCGTGGAGTTTCTCGTCCACCTCTTTCGCGGTCCAGCTGAGATGCATGGCGTTCTGTGTCATTTCCAGACCTGAAGTAGCTACGCCACCTGCATTGACAGCCTTTCCTGGAGCGAAGAGGATCTTGGCCTTCTGGAACGCCTCGATAGCGCCCGGCTGGCAGCCCATGTTGGAAACCTCCACACAGCACCAAGTACCGTTTGCAATAAGTTCCTCGGCATCCTCTTTGGACATTTCGTTCTGGAATGCGCAAGTCATTGCTATATCGCACTTTATGCTCCATGACTTCTTGCCCGGGATGAATGTCGCATCAGGGAATTTCTCGGCGAACGGTGCCACAACGTCGTTGCAGGTAGCGCGGAGTTCGAGCATATAGTCGAGTTTCTCCTTGGTCATTCCGTTAGGGTTATAGATGACGCCGTCAGGTCCTGAGATGGCTACAACCTTGGCACCGAGCTCAGTAGCCTTCACGCAAGCACCCCATGATACGTTACCGAAACCGGAAACGGCCACGGTCTTGCCCTTGATGTCGAGGTCTGCCTGATGGTTGTGGAGCATGTGCTGCAGGAAATAGACTGCACCGAAGCCGGTAGCCTCAGGACGGATGAGCGAACCGCCGAAAGAAAGGCCCTTGCCGGTAAGCACACCGTTGTGCTCGCGTGTAAGTTTCTTGTACATTCCCTCGAGGAAGCCGATTTCACGGCCGCCTACGCCGATATCACCGGCAGGAACGTCCATGTCAGGACCGATATTTCTCCACAGTTCGAGCATGAACGCCTGGCAGAATCTCATAATCTCGCCCTCTGACTTGCCCTTAGGGTTGAAATCCGAACCGCCTTTGCCGCCACCCATAGGAAGTGTGGTGAGCGCGTTCTTGAATGTCTGCTCGAATCCGAGGAACTTCAGGATGGAAGGGTTTACTGAAGGATGGAAGCGGAGACCGCCCTTATATGGTCCGATAGCGTTGTTGAACTGTACACGATATCCGGTATTTGTCTGAACATCACCATTGTCATCAACCCAAGTAACACGGAATGTAAACATTCTGTCCGGCTCCACGAGGCGCTCGATAATTCTTGCATTCTCGAATTCAGGATGCTTGTTATACACATCCTCGATGCATTCAAGCACTTCACGTACAGCCTGGAGGTACTCTTTCTCCGTAGGATACTTGGCCTGGAGTCTGGCCATTATTTCTTCTGTTCTCATCGCATTATTAATTATTGGTTATACAATCAGTTTCGTTAATTCTCATCAAACTTCCCATGTGGAGCCGCTGTGAAGCAGTTCATCCACGGAATGGATCTTGGCATTGGCCTTTACACTCTCCATCTGCTTGTTCACTTCCTCATCGTAGGTGATGTCGTCCACGTCCCTGATGACGCCCAATGCCACAGGGAAATCCGGTCCCTTCATCTCGGCAAGCATTGTCTGAAGTCCGAGATTGTCAGCTGTCGGGTCATGCACGAGGATATCGTCGAGTGTCACGCCGTCTTCTCCGACACGGACCACTTTCAGCTTCATGTCGCACAGCATCAGGCCCTTCTCCTTGTCCTTGCCGAAAAGCATTTTCTCGCCTTTCTTGAGAAGGATGGTCCTCTCCGCCTTGTGCTCCCTGTCTGAAAGGTCGGCGTGCGAGCCGTTGTTGAAGATCACGCAGTTCGTCAGGAATTCCATAACTGCTGTTCCGGCATGTCTGGATGCCGCAAGCATAATCTCCTGATTCAATGAGAGTTCCGTATCCATGCTTCTGGCGAAGAACGTACCTTTCGCTCCCAACACAAGACTTCCCGGGCTGAACGGATGTTCCACAGTACCGTAAGGCGAGGTCTTGGTTATCGCGCCAAGCTTGGATGTAGGAGAATACTGCCCTTTGGTCATACCGTAGATCTGGTTGTTGAAGAGCATTATATTGATATCCACATTTCTTCTGATGGCGTGGATGAAGTGGTTTCCGCCTATGGCCAATGCGTCACCGTCACCGCTCGCCTGCCATACGCTGAGCTCAGGATTCGCCACCTTGATACCGGTAGCGATGGCTGTAGCACGGCCATGAATACTGTGGAAACCGTATGTATTCATATAATAAGGAAGTCGTGAGGAGCATCCGATACCGGAAATGACCACCACTTTTTCCTTGTCAATGCCTTTTTCTTCGCACACTATAGGAAGAACCTTCTGCAAAGATGCCAACACGGAATAATCACCGCATCCAGGACACCATCTTACTTCCTGGTCGCTTTTGAAATCCTTGAAAGTATATTTTGCCATAGTAATTACGCTTTTTCATTTACACTTTCAACAATGTCACGGACAAGGAATGTCTGTCCCTGGACCTTGTTGCACTGCAGATATTCTCTTCCCGGTACCATTGTCCTCAGGTATGAGGCAAACTGACCTGTATTGAGTTCACACACGATGATTTTCTCAAATTTCGAGAAGACTTCTGCGGTATTCGACGGCAGAGGGTCAATGAAATCGAAATGCGCGAAGCTGACTTCCCTGCCCTCGGCCCTGAGTTCTTCTACAGCAGACTCGATATGGCCGTACGTTCCGCCCCAACCGACAAGAAGCACTTTTCCGCTCTCAGGGCCATTGACCTTGAGTAATGGGAGATCGGCAGCGACTCTCGCTACTTTCTCAGCTCTTTCACGTACCATAAGCTCGTGATTCTCAGGAGCATTTGAAAGGACGCCGTCATGGTTTTTTTCCAATCCGCCGACACGGTGCTCGCAGCCCTTCATACCAGGCACAGCCCATTCGCGGGCAAGTGTCTGAGGGTCACGCCGGAAAGGCTTGAATTTGCCTTCCCCTTCGCGTGCATAACGCGGATGAATCTCTGGCATCTGCGACATTGACGGAACTCTCCACGGTTCAGAACCATTTCCGAGATATCCCTCTGACAGCAGCATAACCGGAACCATATGCTCCAATGCTACTTTTGCCGCCATGAACGCCATTTCGAAGCAATGCGCAGGCGAATGTGCAGCCATGACCACCATCGGGCTTTCTCCGTTTCTGCCGTAGAGAGCCTGGTTCAGGTCAGCCTGTTCTGTCTTGGTAGGCATACCTGTACAAGGACCGCTTCGCTGTACGTCAATGACCACAAGCGGAAGTTCCGTCATGACCGCAAGGCCCAATGCTTCTGATTTCAGTGAGAGACCCGGTCCTGATGTCGTGGTGACAGCCAAGTTACCCGCGAACGCGGCACCGATAGCAGAGCAGATTCCGGCGATTTCGTCCTCTGTCTGCATTGTCTTGACATTCAGATTCTTATAAATGGCAAGTTCTTCGAGGATGGCGGTAGCCGGAGTGATAGGGTATGAGCCGCAGAACAGAGGAAGGTGAGCTTTCTCGGCAGCTGCGATAAGTCCCCATGCGGCAGCCTGATTACCGGTGATGTTTCTGTACGTTCCTTTCTCAAGAGGAGCAGGCGCCACGCGATATGTGTCGGCAACCGCCTGGATATTAGATGCATAGTTATATCCGTCGAAGACCACCTTCTTGTTAGGGGCAATCATCTCAGGATGCTTCTTCTTGAACTTCTTCTCTATATAGTCGTAGATGAATTCCAAAGGACGCTCATAAATGAAGCAGGCCATTCCGAGCGTGAACATATTCTTGCACTTGTGGACTGACACGACATCCAGGCCACTGTCTTTCAGACTGTCTTCCGTAAGCTTGGTGATCGGAGAACAGATGATGGTTCGGTCCTCGATATGCAGTTCCTCGAACGGGTTTCCGGTAAATCCGGCCTTCTTCATGCCGAGGTCATCGAACGCGTTTTCATTCACGAGAACGAGGGCATTGCGCTTCAGCCATTTGGCATTGGCCTTGAGAGCCGCAGGATTCATAGCGACAAGCATATCGCAGAAATCGCCCGGTGTATTTACCTTATGATTACCTATATGTACCTGAAAACCTGAGACACCGGCAACTGTTCCTTTCGGAGCGCGGATTTCAGCCGGATAGTCAGGGAAAGTGGACAAGCCGTTACCATAGATGGCGGACATATTGGCGAACAAAGTACCTGTAAGCTGCATTCCGTCACCGGAGTCACCGGCAAATCTTATCACAACGTCGTTGGCGTCAATGACTTTATGTTGCATTCCTTTAAAAATTTTAAAGAATTATACGTAGTTCTATGCAAATCTAATAACAAAAAACGTTAAAACAATAATAAATTGTAAGAATTTTGCTATAAAATGCAAAAGGCGGCATCTTCAGATACCGCCCTGTAAATCATATGCCTAAAACTATTGCTGCTTTGCCTGAAGTTCCTGCTGGAGAGACTCCAATGTTCTGCCCTCCGGAATGTTCAAAGCCTTTCTTGCTGCAGGAGTAAGGTCAACGCTCTGAGCCTCATCCACAAACAGCAATGAGCCCTCTTCGAAGACGTAGATGAAACCGCCTTCCTTGGCAAGTTTGTGAACCACCTCGACAGCTTTCTGCTGTATAGGTGCCATCAGCTGGCTCTGCTGCTGCTGAAGTTCCTGCTGGATGGACTGGTTGAACTCTTCGATTCTGTTCTGGATATCCTGAAGTTCTTTTTCCTTGCTCTCACGGATAGCCGGAGTCCAGGTGTTCGCCTTCTGCTGATACTGGCTGTATTTAGCCTGCAATTCATCCTGCATGCTCTTGAAAGTATCCTGAGCATCCTGCTGAGAAGCAGCAAGCTGTGCCCTGGCAGAATCTGCCGCAGGCTGAAGCATTACGAGCTCATTGAAATTCACATGAGCAAACTTTAAATTCTGAGCTGACGCTGACAATGTCATAAGCGCTGCAGCTGCAATCAAAATTACCTTTTTCATATTAGTTACTGTTTTTGTTTCAAACAATGTGATATCTTTTAGAACTGTTGTCCGATAAGGAAGTGGAACTGGCTCTTTCCATTGGTCTTGTCATCAAATCCGTAACCCCAGTCGATTCCGAGAAGTCCGATGACAGGGAGATATACCCTGACGCCGACTCCGGCAGAACGCTTGATCTGGAACGGATTGAAATCGCGGATATCAGCCCAGCAGTTACCTCCCTCGAGGAACAGCAATGCAAAAATCGTGGACTGAGGCTGCATCACAATCGGATAGCGCAACTCTACTGTGAACTTGTCATAGACATTGCCCGCATATGAATAACCGTTCGAGCTGTATGCAGTAGCCCTGTAAGGAGTGAGCGAGTAGTTCTCGTAACCTCTCAAGGCAATGACTTCAGATCCATAGGAGTTATATCCTGACATACCGTCACCTCCGACGAGGAAGCCCTCGAATGGAGAATATCCCCATTTTCTGTTATAGTAGCCGAGATAACCGAACTGAGCCCTGGTCATCAGGACGAGGTCACCCACGAGTTTCGTGTAGAGAGAGCCCTTGAACGACCATTTGTGATACTCGATCCACCTGTATCTGTCAGGCGCGGTCCATTTGTCGTAATTGATGTCGCGCGGATTGCTTACATAAGCCGGTTTTCCTGATGCGTCGAGATTTGCCTTGTCCTTGTGACGGAACAATGAGTATGGAGGCGTCAGCTGCACCGTGAATGAGAGGTCCGAACCCTGACGCGGATAGATCTGCTGGTCGGTAGATGTTCTGGACAATCCCAACGTGTAACTGAAGTTGTGCGAAGTACCGTCATCGAAGATGAAGTAGTTCGAGAACCAGTTGGTAAGCTTGTATGTCTGCCAGCTGAGCTGGTTGTAAAGGACGAAATAGTTGTCCGGCCATTTCAGTCTGTTTCCGAGTCCTGCGGAGAATCCATATACTTCGAACTGCTTGTCGTTGTTCAGGATGTTCCACATCAGATAGGAGTTGGTCTGGCGGCTGTAATATGCTGAGAGACTGAGTGATGTAGGCTTCTTGCCGAAGAGCCACGGCTCCACGAAACTTGCTGACAATGAAGAATAATACGTACCGCTCGTCTGGAATCTGAAAGAGAGGTTCTGCGCATCTCCGAGAGGCACCGGTCTCCACGCCGTCTTGTCGAACATTCTTCTTGTGGAGAAGTTGTTGAAGCTGACACCGACTGTGGCCACGAACGTACGTCCGCCCCAACCTCCTGAAAGTTCCAGCTGGCTGGACGGCTTCTCCGTCACGTTGTACACGATATCCACCGTGCTGTTCATCTGGTCAGGGATGATGGAATATCCTTTCGCAGGGTCTGTAATTGCCTCAGGGTCAAACTGTCCCAAAGATGCGATCTCACGGATGGAACGCTCGAAGTCGCTCTGGCTGAAAAGGTATCCGGGCCTTGTGAACACCTGACGGCGGACCACCCTTTCATTGGTAAGGTCGTTACCGTTGATGATGATATTGTTCAATGTCGCCTGCTTGCCTTCCGCCATACGGATTTCCACATCGACGGAGTCACCGGCCACGTTCAGTTCGACCGGCTGGACATTGAAGAAGAGATAACCGTTGTCCCTATAGAGCTTGGAGACATCCATATCGCCCTGTTTTCCACCGCCCTGGAGTCTCTTTTCCATCGTCACGACGTCATACGGATCGCCTTTGTGTATCTGGAGAATCGAGTTCAACGCGTCTGTGGCATATACCGAGTTTCCTGTCCAGGTTATGTTTCTGAAATAGTATTTCTTTCCTTCATCGATGGTGAAATCGATTCCGAGCCTGCCCGGCTTCACCATATATATACTGTCTTTCAGCAGTCTCGCATCCCTGTAGCCCGCTTCATTGAAGGCGCTGATGAGGGACTTCTTGTCATTCAGATATTCTTTTTCATTGAACTTCTTGCTGCTGAAGAAGTTATAGATCTTGGCAGACTTGGTTTTCTTCATCGACTTGGCAAGTTTGAAATCACTGACATGGTCATTGCCGATGAAGTTGATGGTCTTGATACGGATTCTCGGTCCTCTCTCGACCGCATAGTTCACGCGGATCGCGTTCTTGATGATGGTGTCTTTCTGGACCTGAGGCTCGACTTTCACATCGAGGAAGCCTTTTCCCTGATAATATCTCTTGATGATGTCCACGGATGTCCTGGCCACGTAGTCGGAGTATTCGCCGCCCCGCTTGAAGTTCAGGCGCTCCTGCAAATCCTTCTTCTCACCGCTCTTGACTCCGGAGAAAGTCCATCTGGACACTCTCGGACGCTCCTGAATGGCCAATTTGAGAAATACCGTATCCTTCGATGCGTTCAATGAATCCACATAGACTGCAACGTCCTGGAAATATCTCTGCATCCACAGTCTCTTCACGATAGAGGAAATGTCATCACCAGGGATGGTAACTTCCATTCCTGTCCTCAAACCGGACTGCTGAAGGATCTGCTTGTCTCCGAAAGCGCGGTTTCCCTCCACCTTGATTCCGCCGACAATGTATGTCCGCGGATTATTGTAGTCAATCTCGACTGCGCCTCCCTTGTGCTGGCCAAATGCCGGAACCGCCGACAATGCGAGCACGGAAAGACAAAATATCTTGGTCACTGAATTCATCCTACTCAATAATAATCTGACAAATATACGGTATTTATTTCACTTTTCCATATCTGCGATTTCTGGAAGAGAATTCTTCTATCGCATCAAAGAAATCCTGTTTGTCGAAATCAGGCCACATTTTCTTGACGAAAAGCAGTTCTGAATAGGCTCCCTGCCACAAAAGATAGTTGCTTATCCGCTGTTCTCCGGATGTTCTGATGATCAGGTCCGGATCCGGAAAACCGTCCGTGACAAGATATTTCGACAGTTCGTTCATATCATCTATCGAGGCAATGTCCTTGCCGGAGTTCGCCTCCGCGAATTTTTTCGCAGCCTGGAACAGATCCCATTTTCCGCTGTAGCTCACGAACAGTATCAGGTCCAGCACATTGTTCGCCTCTGTCTTCTTCTCAAGCATGTCAATCGCCTCCCTGAGTCCTTCCGGGAGCCTTTCAAGATTTCCGAGAACGTGGAATCTCACGCCGTTTTTCACCAGGGCCTCAACCTCTGCGGCTATCGAATCCATCATCAGATGCATCAGGAAGTCCACTTCCTCCTTCGGCCTCCCCCAGTTTTCTTCCGAGAAGGCATAGAGAGACAGATATTTCACTCCGGCTTCAGCCGCAGCTTCTGTTACTTTCCTGACGGTTTCCACACCTTTCTTGTGACCACAAACACGTTCAAGGCCCCTTTCCTGAGCCCAACGTCCGTTTCCGTCCATGATGATGGACACGTGGACAGGTATTCTGCTGTTGTTTTCCATTAAACTGATGGTTGTCAATCTGCGTTATTTCTGATGTCCTCTCCCCAGAAGAGCTTGCTTGTAAGCGCTTTCACGAAACTGGATTTCGGAAGACGTACACGTTTTAGCGAAAACTGTGCCACAGACACATCGATCGAAGTGGAATCATCCACGGTCAATGTCCTGTTGTCCATCGTGAGAATCACGTTGCCGTCACGGGAGACTGTGGAGATGTTTATCCTGGTGTTTTCTGGCACCACAAGCGGGCGTACATTGAGGTTGTGCGGCGCTATCGGGGCTATGATGAGCACTTTGGCATCCGGTGTACAGATCGGACCGCCCGCACTGAGCGAGTAGGCTGTGGAACCGGAACTTGTGGCGACAAGAAGCCCGTCCGCCCAATAAGTCGGCAGGCTGTCCCCATTGATGGAGACATTGATTCCCAGCATGGCTGCTCCGCTGCGGTGGACAGTGATTTCATTCAGGGCATAAGGCCAGAACGAGAGCGAGTCCGGAACTTCGGCGGTTTGCGGCAGCGAGGCCTTCAGCATTGTCCTGTTCTCCAGCTCATAATCTGCATTTTTCAATGCTGCGGGGATATCTTCGGGCCTGTTTTCCGACAGGAATCCGAGGCGGCCGAGGTTCACGCCGAGAATAGGTATTACGCTGTCAGCCACTCGTTTGGATGCGGACAGGAATGTGCCGTCTCCGCCTACGCTGAGCACCATGTCGGTTCCTTTCCTGACATCTTCTCTGCTGCAGATGCTGTACAACTCGTTTCCATCGGCCACGAGCGCCTTCTCCATTTCGGCGAGACGGGGGTTGCCGACCAGTTCCCTATTCTTTATATATATACCCAAAAGCATAGAATCAGATGTTGTAAATTTCGGTCCAACGAATGTGAGAGTGCCAAAATTAGCATTTTCTTTACAATTTTTGCATATTATTGTCTATTTTTGTCAAGAATGTAATTATACGATTATGACAAAACTGAGTGTCAACATCAACAAGATTGCCACTATCCGCAATGCGCGTGGCGGCAATATGCCGGACGTGGAGAAGGCGGCGGTGGATTGCGTGAGATTCGGCGCAGAAGGTATCACAGTACATCCGAGGCCTGATGAGAGGCATATAAGATATGCAGATGCGAGAGCCATCAAAAAGATTATTGACGTGGAAATGAACATTGAAGGGAATCCGATTCCGAAGTTCATCGACCTTGTCAATGAGGTGGTCCCGACGCAGGTCACATTGGTTCCGGACGCGGAGAATGTCATCACGTCCAATGCCGGCTGGGACACATTGAAAAACAGGGATTTCCTGACTGAGGTCTGCAAGGAATTCAAGTCTCGCGGCATCAGAACGTCGATTTTCATTGACCCGGACCCTAAGATGGCGGAGGGGGCTGCTGCCTGCGGTGCCGACAGGGTGGAGCTTTATACGGAGGCTTATGCATCGGGTTACGAGGGCGGCCGCGAGAATGCGGTAAGGCCTTATGTGGTGGCGGCTGAACGTGCGCGAGAATGCGGTCTTGATGTCAATGCGGGCCACGACCTGAGCCTCGTGAATCTCGAATATTTCATAAGGTCCATCCCGTGGACTGCCGAGGTTTCGATAGGCCATGCCATCATCTGCGATGCATTGTATATGGGTCTGGAGAAAACTATCCATGAATATCTTTCCAAGATTAAAATCTAAAACTTTCCAAGATTAAAATCTTTTAGTAATTTTGCGATTGCGTAAAAAACGATAAACTATAAACGATAATTATTAAAATCAAACAATAATGAAAAACACACCATTAATTCTCAGCGTCATAGCCCTTGTTGCTGTGGCAGCACTCGCGGCAGTAACATTGTTCTCAGGCAAGAAATCAGGCGCTCAGGGTGCAGATAATTCTGAATCCGCTGTTGTTGCCAACGGTGCCATCGTATATTTCAACCTCGACAAGGTGATTACTGACTATGATATGGCTAACGACCTCAGGTCTGTTGTAGAATCCAAGGTACAGGGCATCCAGGAAGAGGTGAACAGAAGAGGCAACAAACTCCAGAGTGATGTGAATTCTTTCCAGGAGAAGATGAACAAGGGTCTCATGCTCCGTTCCGCAGCTGAAGTTCAGGCTCAGAAACTCGACCAGCAGAGGAATGATTTCAATGCTTATGCAAATCAGAAGCAGCAGGAAATCGCTGAGGAGCAGCAGGTTATGATGAACAATATCGGCGATGCCATCAAGCAGTTCCTAGACAGATATGCTGTAGAGAACGGTTATGCTATGGTCATCTCTACATCCGGTGACATTCTCCCGTCTCCTGTTGCAGCTGCCGACAGCTCTCTCGACGTTACTGAGGACATCATCACAAAGCTCAATGAAGAGTATGTGAAGAGCAAGTCCAAGAGCACCGGAGCTCAGACCAAGAAAGAAGATAAGAAGAACTAAATAGTGAAAATCGCAGTACTTTCCTGCTTCTATCCTTTCAGAGGAGGAATTGCCCAGTTCAACGCAGCCTTATACGCCGAACTGGGCAAAACTGATATCGTCAAGGCGTTCAATTTCACCAGGCAGTACCCGGACTTCCTGTTTCCGGGCAAGACTCAGTATGTCACGCCGGATGATGAAGCGGCACCGGTGGAAAGCACTGCAATACTGGATACGGCCAATCCGTTTTCCTGGATAAGCGCGGCAAAGAAAATCAGGGAATGGGGGCCTGATGTCCTCATCATGAGGTACTGGATGTCCTATTTCGCGCCTTCGCTCGGCTTCGTGGCAAGACATGCCGGAAAACACTGCAAGGTAATCGGTATTCTGGACAATGTGGTTCCGCACGAGCAGCGTTTCTTCGATACTCCTTTCACGAAATATTTCTTGAAAGGGTGTGACGGTTTCGTCACGATGTGCGATGCCGTGACAGAGGACCTGCTGCGGCTGAAGCCTGATGCCAGATACATTATGCGCCAGCATCCGCTGTACTCCCATTTCGGAGAAAAGCTCAAGAGGGTGGATGCCGAGGACAAGCTGGACCTGGAACACGGAAAGAAAAACATATTGTTCTTCGGACTGATACGGCATTATAAGGGCCTGGATATTCTGCTGAGGGCATTTGAAGGCCTCGATGACAGTTATCAGCTGATAATCGCCGGGGAGCCTTACGGCTCGTTCAAGGAATATCAGGACATCATTGACAGTATTCCCGGCAAAGACAGGATTCATCTCTATCCCAAATATATAAAGGACTCGGAGGTGAAGGATTATTTCTCGGCGGCCGATGTGACTGTTCTGCCTTACCGGAGCGCTACGCAGAGCGGCATCAGTTCGGTATCGTACCACTTTGAGGTTCCGATGATCGTGACTGACGTGGGCGGACTGAAAAGCACTATCGGCGATACTGGCACGGGTATTGTCGCTGAGGAGGCGGAACCGGAATGTATCCGGAAGGAGATCGTGTCGTTCTTCAGCCATCCTGAAGAAAGGGAAGGCTTCATTGACAGAATCCGTTCTGAGAAAAGAAGACTGTCCTGGTCGGCTTTCTGCGACACTCTCAGAACATTTGCAGAATCATTATAGAGCAGTCAATATGAGAATGAATTTACTTAAGGCAGGCATAAGTGCAGTGATCGTGATGGCCTGTATGCAGGCTACAGCGTCTGCCCAGACATATACTCAGGCTCCTGTCACCGTCTCGAAAGAAAAGGTCAGAGGCAGCGACGGAAAGGTTTATTATTCTCATGTCGTACTGGAGAAACAGACGCTGTTCTCCATAGCCAAGGCTTATGGCGTGAGCGTGGATGACATCTGCAATGCAAATCCGGAGCTCGACCTCAAGACTGTCGGGCTGAAGAAGAATTCGATCATTCTCATCCCTACTGCAGGAACTCAGGCAAAACCTGCGGAACAGACAGTTCCAGAGCCGGAAAAACAGGAAAGATCAGTTTCTGAATCCCGCAGAAAGGATGACAGCAAGAAAGCTGACAACAAAAAGGACGATTATACCATTCATGTCACGAAATGGTATGAGGACATCGAAGACATTGCCTACAAATACTCGATTTCCAAGGAACTGCTGATGTCCTACAATGGCCTCAAGACTTCCAAACTCAAGAACAGACAGAAACTGAGGATTCCGACTGCAGCCAAGGTAAGGGAACTCGAAGCTGAGAAGAAGAATGCGGCAAAGGCGGTTACTCCCGCCGCTGACGTAAAAGAGACTCCAGCGGAAAGTACAGTTCATCAGAAACCCGAGGAGGACTATTCTCTATCCAGACAGTCCAAGGTAAATGCCTTGCTGATAATGCCTTTCAAGGCATCGACCACATCACCGAGCGAAACGTCCATGGATTTTTACAGCGGTGTGCTCATGGCCGTGAGGGAACTCGGGAAAGAGGGCATTGACGTAGATCTGAGCGTCTATGATGCACCGGGCAGCACTGCTCCCGTGACTGCGCAGAGGATGAACGAAAGTGACATCTGCATAGGACCGCTCAAGACTGAGACGCTTGAAAGGGTGCTTTCCATCAGCAGCGAGGACACCTATATCATTTCTCCGCTCGACCACAGGACAGCCAGCCTGATACCTTCGCACCGCAACCTTATCCAAGCTCCGGCTTCATCTGCCATTCAGTTCAATGACCTGACCAAATGGGTGAAAAGCGAAAGCCGTTCAGGAGACAAGATACTGGTAATCAGCGAAAAGAATGCTTCAGCAAACAGTGCTGTCCAGCAGATGAACGAGGCTGTGGAAAATGCCGGACTGAATGTCATCAGATATTCCTACAATATTCTTGAGGGCAGAAATGCGGCCAATGTCATGGGCGAACTTATGACCAAGACCGGCACCAACAGAGTGATCATCAATTCAGAGAGCGAGGCTTTCGTGAATGATGTCGTGAGAAATCTGGACATGCTGGTTTACAGAAAGTTCAATGTAGTTCTCTACAGCCCGTCCAAGATAAAGTCTTTCGAGACCATCGATGTGGAGAATCTCCATAATCTCAAGACGAGAATCTCGACTGCCTACTATATCGATTACGACAATGAAAAGGTACGCCAGTTCATTCTCGAATACAGGGCTCTGTACAATGCTGAGCCTACTCAGTTCTCTTTCCAGGGCTACGACCTTGCATACTTCTTCATCAAGATGAAAGCCACCTACGGCAGGAATTGGATGAAATTCGTAGGCAGACTCGACAATACGCCTATGATGCAGACCGACCTGCTTTTCAGACAGAGCGAGGACGGAGGTTATGTCAATGAGGGTGTACGCCGCATTGTTTACGGCCCGGATTACTCTATAAAAATAGTCAGAAGATAGTTTTTTACAGGAAGCGCACTAATTTCCGAGTAGAGACTTTGCATTTGCAATGGCCTCAGGGGTGACTTTGGAGCCGCTGAGAATGCGTGCTACTTCCATGAGGCGTTCTTCGCCTGAAATTCTGCGGATGGAAGTGACGGCCCGGTCGTCAGATTCAAATATCTTGGTGACAATGTAATGTGCATCGCCTTTGGCCGCAACCTGCGGGAGATGCGTTATAGCGAATACCTGCATATACTCGCCCATGCTGCATATCATTTCGCCCATCTTGTCTGCCACGCTTCCGGAAACACCGGTATCGATTTCATCGAAAATCATCGACGGCATATTCGTATAGCGGGCCATCATTGCCTTGAGACAGAGCATTATACGGGACATTTCACCTCCGGATGCACATTTTGCCACATCTACAGGGTTCTTGCCTGTGGATGAAAATCGGAAAAGTATGGAATCCGAGCCTGAAGGTCCCTGCTGAGCAGGTTCGAGAATGACATCGAATACTGCCCTGTCCAGTTCCAGAGAACGGATCGAGCGGCAGATGGAATCGGCAAACTTAGGAGAGGCTTTCGCCCTGGCTTCATGAAGACGCTTACATGCTTCATCCAATTTGGCTTCCGCATCTGCGATCAGTTCCTTGAGTTCCGCTTTCCTTGCCTCGAGCACAGATGTGTCGGCCAATGCCTCAGAGAGTCTGTCTCTCAATGCTATAAGTTCCTTAACGCTCGTGCACGAATGCTTCTTCATAAGGTCATAAAGCATTGACAATCTGTCATCTACTTCCTGAAGCCTTTCATTGGAAACATCCGTCCTCGCCTCCAGGTCAGAAACTTCAGAAAGGATGTCGTCGAGTTCCAGGCGTAAAGATTCGATGCGTGAGGACAATGCAGACGCGGCCGGGACATAGTCGGAAATCTTGTCCAACAGCTTGGACGATTCTTTCAGGATGAAGTCAAGCGACGGACGCTCATCCTGTCCGTCATCGGCTGACGGATTGAAGTAATTCTCTATCTGATAGAGACTTGACTTTATCTCCTCGGCATTTGCAAGCTGTTTCTGCTCCACTTCCAGGTCTTCCAGTTCGCCTTCCTTGAGTTTGGCGGCTTCGAGCTGGGAGTATTGGGCCTGATTGTAGTCCTGTTCCGCATTCATCTTGGTCAATGTCTCCGTAACTGATGCGTATTCGGATTTCAGGCCGGCAAGTTCTGTCCAGGCCTCTCGGCATGAGGTAAGAAGAGCCGTGTCATCCGCAAAATGGTCCAGCATTGACATCTGGAAAGTCTTGTCCCTGAGCAACATGGTCTCGTGCTGGGAGTGGATGTCGATCAGACGGGAGGACAATGCGGAAAGGACTTTTACTGAAGCTGGGCAGTCATTGACAAAAGAACGGGACCTGCCGGAGGAGTTGAGCACCCTTCTTATCACGAGATTTCTTCCGTCGAAATCGATGTCGTTTTCGTCGAGGAAATTCTTCAGGGAAACGTCTTCGTCATTGACCTCAAACTCCGCCTCGACCACGCAGTTGTCGCCTGCTGTTCCGATAGCGGAAGTGTCTGATTTACCGCCCAGTACCAGTGACAATGCTCCGAGTATGATGGATTTGCCGGCACCGGTCTGACCGGTAATAATGACGAGACCCGCAGGAAAATCTATATCCAGCGAGTCTATAAGTACGTAGTTCTTTATGTGAAGGGAGCTCAGCATAGCAAGGAAATACTATTCCTCAGTCACTTTACGTGCAGGAGCAGGTGTTTCTGCTGATTCTGCATTGTCGTGATTTGCCATTCTGTATGAAAGTTCTCCGTTTTCAAATTCAGAAATCGCCACGAGAACAGGTTTAGGCTGTCTTTCGTAATATTTTGATATCTCGATCTGCTCACGGTTTTCGAACACTTCGTCCATCGAATCGCGGTCATTCTTGAAGTCCTCGAGTTTCTTGTTAAGTTCTTTCTTCTCTGCAAGAGCAATCTGGTTGGCTCTCTTGTACAGAATCACCACTGACTCATAAAGGTTTCCTGTAGGAGCTGCAAGGTCTTTCACATCTCTTGTAATGGTGTTCTGCGGTACGATTTTCTTATCCATTTTCGTCTTTTAAATTAAATTTCATTTACTCTGAGGCCTTCCATGTGCCTCTATAAGTATATACTTCAGCGATTTCAAGAAAGTTTCAAAAGTTTTGGAACTGATTCTATTTCTTCTGCTTCTGCTGCTTGTCCGCCTTCTCGGCAGTCTTGCGCTCTTTGGCAAATGACTTGTCCGTGCCGGCTATTTCTTCATCGCTGGTGTTGCGTCCAAGTGCCTTCTGCGCCCTTGCATACAGTGTCTTCAATTCTCTTGAATACTTGGACTGAGGTATCTCGCCCACGAAATTCAGGTAATCGTCAATGAAGGTGAGGTAGCGCTCTTTCTGCTTGGAGTGCACGCTCAGCTGAGCGTATTTGTATGAAGACTTGGCAATGTAGTACAGGATGTCTTCACGATAGATGTTGTCGGCATTGTCCTTGAGCGTATTCCTGAATGCGACTCTGGCGGCTTTGTAGTCTTCCATATTGAAATAGAGCCGGGCTGATTCGTAGGCTTTTCTGTCAAGTCTCTCGTTCAGGTCGTCAAGCATTGCCGCGCACTCGGTAGCGTGAGACTGAGTGCCGTAGTCCTTCTGATATTCTGCAATTGCAGCTATCGCCACCTTGGTAGGGGTCTGGTCCAGTTCATATCTGTATGTGGACCTGTAGAGGCAGTCGATTCTGAGGAATCTGGCGTTTTCAGCAAACGGACTGCGCGGGAAATTGGTGACGAACCTTGTGAAGTTTGCCTCCGCGGTCACGTAATCTTTGAAGCGGTAATTGCTCAAGCCCCAGTAATACTGGACGGTGTCATCTCTCTCAGTACCGTCCGTGAGCACTGACATTGATTCGAACAGCGAAGCGGCCTTCTGGTACTTTCCTTTATTGAACAATTCGAAAGCAGCCTTGTACTTGGCATCTACATCATTGCTCGAAAGCAGCGCATCGAACTGCGATTTGCAGGAGACAGCCGCGGAAATGACCAGAACTCCAAGAATTACTTTTCCGGTAAATTTCATTTCTATATATATTATTCGTTCTTATTCGTCTTTGTCTTATGAGACTTTTCCGTCACTTACTTCAGCGAATTCAGGTATTTCTCCACGTCCAATGCCGCTCTGCAGCCTGATGCAGCCGCTGTCACAGCCTGTCTGTAATGCGGGTCCTGCACGTCACCTGCAGCAAAAACGCCGGGAACTCCTGTTTCTGAAGTTTTTCCCTCGGTGATGATATATCCGTTTTCGTCTGTTTTCAGCCATTTCGCGAAAAGTTCGGAATTAGGATGATGGCCTATGCCGAGGAAAAAGCCGTCAATGCTGATATCAAAAACCTTACCATCTTTTCTGACCAATCTTGCGCCTGTCACTCCGGAGTCGTCTCCGAGGATTTCCTGGGTGTTGCAGTTCCACAGCACTTCGATATTCGGAGTGGCGGCCACGCGCTCCTGCATGGCTTTGGATGCGCGGAAGACGTCCCTGCGCACAATCATATAGACTTTTTTGCAAAGGCCTGCCAGGTAGGTGGCCTCTTCGCATGCGGAATCTCCTCCTCCGACTACTGCCACGTCTTTCTTTCTATAGAAGAAGCCGTCACAGGTGGCGCAGGCTGAAACGCCCAAACCCTTGAATTTCTGTTCGGAAGGGAGGCCGAGATATTTCGCTGTCGCGCCGGTGGCTATTATCAATGCTTCTGCCACGATTTCTTTTCCGGTGTCATCCTTCAGTCTGTAAGGTCTTTCGGAAAGATCCGCTTCCACAATCCTGCCTGGACGGATTTCCGCTCCGAACCGTGCAGCCTGAGCTTTCATCGATGCCATCAGGGAGTTTGCATCCACACCGTTCTCAAATCCCGGATAATTCTCCACTATAGTGGTGGTGGTCAATTGTCCACCCGGTTCCATTCCCTCATACAGAACGGTCTGTATATCTGCTCTCCCGGCATAAATCGCAGCCGTATAGCCCGCAGGGCCTGAGCCGATTATAACGCATTTTTTCAGTTCCATCTCTTTCTTCATTTTAACTTGCAAATATAGTGAAAGCCGAGAGAAAAGGAAAGCCCCGCTTTACTTTTCCGAGGCGCATCCTATATTAGCCGCCGCCAGGCGGGAAATATAGTGAAAGCCGAGAGAAAAGGAAAATTCGTTTTCCTTTTCCGATTTCTGGCGACTGGCGCGTGAGCGCCGGCAGCGGCAAGGGCCCGCTCTGCTCAGGGTGCTGCGCAATTCGCCGCGGGCCATACCGCTGCCCGGCTTGTTACACGGATGTCTAGTCCTGATAATCGTTGTCTCACAGAATGTGATTTTATCCGTGAAAACCCGCCTTTTTCCGGACAAGTTGCTGATCTCGAACAACTTATCCGTAAAACCCCACCTGTTTACGGACAAACTCAGCATTTTGAGTCAACCATACTCAGTATCAGTAATAAGGGCATATATGATAAAAACGGACAGAGGTCCACAAAGGTTCTCTAACCGTTTTTTATTGCGTTCATGCAGGCGGTTGGTTCATCAAGCCTGCTCTTCTATAACATCAGGCCTGCTCTTCTATAAGAATCAATTTCCTCTTGAGTTTCAGGACTGTGTTTCCTTCCTTTGAGAGAATCGAGACATTGTCTTCATCAGTAACCTGAACTTTAGCGGCAGCATCAAGTCCTTCAAGCACAGCCGCTTCCACTTCAGGAGTAGGGCCCATCATCTTGGTCACGCCGAGCTCACCGAATTTGATCGCATCACCTTTGACAGTGTAGTCTCCGAAGAAATTGTTGATGCTGGTGTTTCCATGAACTTCTTTTTCATCGAAAGAAATGGTAGCCTTTTCGAAGCCGCCTTCTGTCGCGAGACCGCCAGCCTCCACGATTTCCCAGTCTCCGATCAATGTCTTGGCCACATCGGATTTCTTTCCCGCTCCACAGCCGCAAACCACAGCCAGAGCCACGAACATAAGAATTACCTTTTTCATAATCTATTGATTTAAAATATTTTACAATTAGCGACAATCGCCATTAAAACCATAGAAGCGCCTAATTGCCAAAATTACGTGTATTTTACATAAAACACAAATAGGGCAGAGATGATAAAAATTTACTTCATATAGCGTTCGGTGAGCCAAGTTGCAAAAAACATGTCATAGACTTGATATACGCCACGTGAACAATTCAGCAAACCTTTTTCGAGCAGCCCTTTAACTGCCGAATTTACGGAACTGGCAGACGACAAGGCATATTTCCGGACAAATACTCTGGAGGTAATCTTCTTGGCCTTGCCCTCAAGTGCTATTGCCTGGATTATCTGTTTTTGCTTTTCCGGGAGCTGATATAGAAGATCCTCATAAGTGTCGGCACTGAAATCTATAATATAGTCTATAGCATCAGCAATACGCTCTTTCACGCAAGTCTCTCCCTCATTGGTCCGCATAAACAAGATGTTCATTACCTTCTGGAGATAGAATGTCGTCCCGTCAAACCTCTTGTAAAGCTCCGGAACCACTTCATCATCAAGACATTTACCGGCAGCGGCGAAATGTTTTTTGCAGAATTCGGCATACAGTTCTTCCCTAATCGGAGGAAGATTGATGATAGTGGCACTCTGATAAAAAGGCCTGGCAGAAGAAGTGAACATCGAGCCCATCATCTCGCGGTGCGAACCGGAAAAGACGAACTTTGCATTCGGGCAATATTGGATGTATGTCCTCAATGTAGCCTCGACATTCTTGTCCGCATAATTCGTAATTTGCTGGAATTCATCAATTGCAACCAGACACGGCTTTTCAGCATTACTCAAATAAGCAAAAATCTCATCAAGGGTAGTCTTCGGATTGCCCAAATCACCGATCTGCAATGTCCACGAGGGCACCCCGGCGGCATCGTAGCTGATACCTCCCTTGAGCGATGAAAGCGCGTTCACGAATTTAGACCAAGCCTGCGTTCCTTTGGGTTTGAGCGTATCAAGGATAGATTTTCCCATCCTCTCGGTCATTTCCGCAAGCGACTTGGTGGAATAGATGTCAATGATAAAGGTACAATACCTCTCACTGATTTCCTTCTGTCCGAAACAATGCCGTATAAGATCAGTTTTCCCATATCTCCTTGGGGACATCAATGCAACATTGTTCCCATTCATCAACAGGTCAGTGAGTGCCTTGGCCTCCTCGATTCTATCACAAAAGTATTCTGGCCCAGCGTATCCAGTCGTAATAAACGGATTCATAATAATCTGATTTTCAGCAAATATAGTAATTTTTACAAAATTTTATCATAAGATGATAATCATTTTATGATAAAAACTGTAATAAGAAGGTAAAAAACAGAGTCGGTGATGAGCCGGCTCTGATTTTTTTAGGGGATCGACGTGGTCGATTTATTTGAGTTCCACGCTGCCTGGCCAGGTGCTGGTGATGGTGCGGACGGTGCCGAGCTGGTCTTTATTGAAACCGTCGAGGCTTTTTACCCACTCTACGAACTTAGGAGCGAAGGCACCCTTCAGGCGGGTATTGCCGTTATTGCTGTCAAGCGCGTTCAGGCGGGTGATGATATCTGCCTCTTTTGCCTTCACGAACGATGCGGACGGGCCATTCCACTTCCAGTAACCTTTCGAATTGTCGAAAGAGGCGCCGCTGCAGAATGACAATTCGCCGTCAACTACGACATTGGTCTTTTCCAGCCAAGCGCCATCAGTATTGGTGGCTTTAGGACCGATAATATCATTATACAATTTCACTGACGAGTTCTTTTCCTTAAAGAACACGATACCATTGTCAAGTTTATTTGCGAGAACACAGTTGTCATATAAGCTGAACGAGCCGTTACTATTGTTTGAGCGACATAGTGCCTTGGCATTTTCTCCCACGACTGTTGTATTTACGACAGCAGTGAAACCATCATTATTCAGACAAACGGAGTTGCCTCCTGTCTGCTGGCTGACATTGTTGTAAATCGAGCAGTTGTTCATGCATACTACAGACGGATTACCACCATGAATAACTGTACCCCACTGAGATGTCCTGAGATGATTGTCGAAAATCTGACAGTTATTCATGAACAAGACTGCTTTACCATTAGTCTGGATAAGACCGCGGGATGCACCCTTATTGTTCTTGAACACGCAATCAGTTACACGAACCAGTCCGTCACCTTTCTGGAGCAACATAGCACTGCCTGCGGACCCCATATTGCCGTCAAAAGTACAGCCGATAATATCAAGATACGCATCCTGGACACAAATAGCTCCTCCGCATGCCTTGTTATCAACCTTCGTATAAGAATTGTTGCGGTTAGCTTCACAAGCGCTGAACACACAATTTTTCAGTGTCTGAACTGCTGATGCGCCATTGACATGAACTGCGCCACCAGTGCCAACCTGATTATAACAACGTGTAAATGTGCAATCCTCAATGGTCTGAGTACCGTTGCTGTTATTGATCGAGCCGCCAGTGTTGTACGTGTAATCTTCAGTAAAGGTACAACCTTTTACCGTAAGTTCGGCATCGGCATGATTGGAATACAATGAGCCGCCGTTTCTTCCGTAGTTTTTAGAGAATGAGCAGTCCGGTCACGCCAGTCCCGTTGAAGACCAACGCTCCACCATTGCTCGAGCCACTGAAACCATTTTGAAAAGTGAGTCCGTCAAATAGGACATTTCCCTTCTGGGTGAGCCAAATCTGGGATTTTCCGCCACCGTCGAAGATGGTCGCATTGACCTTGGCGTCTCTTGCTTTAAGGCTGGCGCCTTTCGCACCCTCAGGATAGCCGCCATAAACGCTGAAATCAGCACAATCTGCCTCAGAGACCAGCGCATCCGTTACAGAATACGTTCCAGCTGACATATAGACATTCATGACAGCGCCCTTGGCAAGAAGAGCTTTCAGGTCCTCGAGTCCTGCGGCATTGTCCCAGTTGCTTCCGTCCTTGCGGCCTTTCGCTTCGACAGAAACATATAATCTGTCATCGAAGCCGGCAATCTTTCCGAGAGGGACGACATGACCCTTTTCTACGACAAGAGGCTTGGCAGTGACCTTCTTGGCAAGTTCCTCACCTTCCGCATCCGTCAGCACTACTGAGAAGCCTTCGAGTGTGGATGGTGCAACTGCTGCGTAATATGTACCTGCGCCGGAAACATCGAGCGTAACAACGTCAGCATCAGCGCTTTTCAATGTTATTTTGGAGACAGCAGCATCTACTGCTTCAATACGCAGCAGACCGCATTGGTTTTCGAACGTGAGAGACGCGTCGAACGGATATACTGCAGAAAGACTGCGGGTTCCTTCGAACTGTGCCAATGTAAAGGCAGTAGGGACCTTCACGGTAATGGAAGCGGAGCCGTCTGCCTTGATGTTTTCGGCAGTAAGAGCCTTGGATTCAGAGTTTCCGGTCTCGCCGTTCACTTCATAGAACACAGAGACCTTGTCGCCGACAGACCAGTGCACGGTGCCGTCTTCCTTGATTTCTGTTTTTGTTGATGCATTCTGAACTTCTGCTGTCTGAGTTGGTTTCGCAGAAACTTCAAATGTCATATCCACGAGCTGAGCCGGGTCGATTTTCTGACCCGGTTCCTCGTTCTCTTTATTACAGGCAGCCAATGCTACGGCTGCTATTGACAAAATTGTAAAAAATCTATTCATCAGGTTTCTTAGTTTTACCAATTGAATTCATCATCAATATAATATCTCTGATGAAAGGCATCTGCCTTCACATTGTCTTTGGACATTGCAAAAGCACCCTCCATCGAAATAGTGCTGATTTCAATCATTGGAGGTGTATATCTCTTACCCCCCCCAGACCGTCTTAAAAGTCAGTAACCCAACCCTCTGAGAATGCGATTTTCGCCGCCATCTCGACTATTGTCGGATGCTTCTGGAATACGCGAT